>JACCEA011935098.1_pt1 | contig 23279 bp, 38 predicted proteins | sample 7449851 | NCBI WGS metagenome assembly JACCEA01 (sample SAMN15323453, study PRJNA562643) | freshwater metagenome | isolation source: river surface water | place: USA:Blue River Watershed | collected 2017-08-18 | reverse complement strand
ATAGTCGAAAATTGGTGAACTTGTGGCGTATTTTCTATTTTTTTATTATACCCATGATATTCATTCTTAGCACGCTCTCTTGCATTATTGAGTTTTTCTATTTTATTACGATATTGTTCTCTCAACCCGCCATCTTCATTCCCAATTTCAGGTGCGTTGTGTTCTAACGCAGATAAGTTATTGCGCAAAACAGTTAGTTGTTCTTCCTGTTTTTTGAAAACTTCATGGGGAATACCGTACGTGTTAATTCTTCCTTCTTTTAACTTTTTAGCCAAAGGTAAAATTTTCTCAAGCTTTTCTTCTTTAGTTATTCTTAATTGTGCTTCTTTATCCTGACTTTTTGCACGATTTATAACTTTTTTTGAGTGGTATAACTCTAACTCCCCAGAGTCAACTAACCATTGTTTTTGTAAATCTGGTCTATAATTTACGTCTTTTTTTCTTACTGCTTTAAGATTAGCTTGTGCTACTATTTTTTTCTTGAACTTTTCTATATCCTGGTCCTCTGTCAACGCACCAGTATCTATTTCGCCTTTTTTAATTTTTCTTCTACGATCATCTATTCGTTCTATTTCATGTGGCAGTAATTCATTTCTTTCTGCTTCGGTCGAACTAATCGCTCTCTTAAACTCTTGTTCTGGGTATAGGAATTCTCTGGCATACGCTTTTCTATGTGACATAGGAACACTACCCATATAAGATAATCCTTTCCCTATACTCCTACCAATAGATTCTTTAACCCCCCTCTGAGTCGACAACTCACCAGTGTCTATAATTCCCCTACGAATTGCTGCTTTAAAACCTTTTTTTTCTAATAATGACTGGGATTCGTTAAATGTTAATTTTTTCCCTTTCTTCTTAGTTTGCAAAGAGTCATCTACCCCTGAAACAGATTTTCCTAATTTATCAAAACTTTTTTGTAGAGTTTCCATTGATTTTGATGCTGCTACCCATATTCTACTCACAGTCTCAATATATTTTTCAAACTTTTCTAAGTTATCATTTTGATATGGGTATTCTGATTGTGGATATGTTAAACTCTTCCCTATATCATGACTCGGGATTGGGTTATATGTATGACTTTTTTTATCCACTTCCGATGTTTTAGAGTGGCCATTAATACCTACATTTTCATAATATCTCTGAACAGCAATTTCTTTTATAGACTCTGACATAGATTCTATATGTTCATTCTGTTTCTTTAATGTGTTAATCAATGTAGATAATACATCGTCTTTTTCAAAATCATCCATTTTATTCACCAGATTGATTATTACTATTGCTCTTTATAGACACTATCTTTTCTTGTCCTCGGGTCCATGCAGCAACCCCCAATATTGCCCCAAGAGCTACATGATACAACCCACCTCCTTCTAAAGTAAGCGGGTGCCATGCAATATACGGAATATCCCTAAATGCAGAGTATATTGCTAAAAAAATTGGGGCAGCCATAAAATCAAACATACAAATTATAAAATATTGAACCGCCATCGCAGGACGCCAATATTTTTGCAACCATCCATCATCTGTTATTTTTCTTGTTGTCATATTATTCCTTTATTTCTTAATCTTATTTTTTCATTTTCTTCTCTTACATAATTAGCAACCATACCAACGTAGATATCTCTTTCCCAAGGGACCATGTTTTCTATGGTATCAAGGTTATACCCATGATGTTGTTGTAAAGCAAAATTAACTGAATAGTAAGACGCTAGGCTTTCTGCTCCTAGCGTCAACCGAAAAAATTTTCAAGGCCCTCTATTAATATTTTATTTTCTTCTTTACAATGTGGGCATGTGGTAGAATGAATAATTCTTACAGATGGGACTAAAAGAACAAAATTGGTAAGTTTAGTTAGTTGATCTACTGTAAGGGTATTAACAAATTCTACAATTTTTTCATGTGGGTAATCTTCGGTATTAACCAATTCATTACTATCCCACACACTTACAATACATCGAGTAACTGCATCCTCAAGTGCCTCGTCTGATACAGAACCGTTACTGTTTAGCAGTAATGTTTCTGATAATGTTGGGTATCGCATAATCACCCCAATGCTATCACTTATTTTAATTTTATTGTCTTGTAAATGGGTAAAGTCAACTTTAGCTTCACTAACATCAATACTAAAGTTAAATTGTTGATCACAGCTATAGCAATTTGTGGTCAATGACACCGATTCCCCAATGCTTTTCGCCCTTAGTTGTAAAAATAGATATTCTATATCAAATGGTGTTAGTTTAGACGCGTTAACTCTCCCATCAGAACAAATTTCAATTATTCTTTTAATTGCATTAACAATATTATCAATATCTTCGGTTGCCAATGCTAACATCATAGTCTTATGTTCGCCTACTAAAAATGGGCGAAAAGATACTTTTTCTTTTGTTGATGGTATTTCAAAAATATATTGGGCGACGTTATTCTTTATTGGGAAATTCATATATCAAATCCTTGTTATGCTAAAATTTTTTGAATTTTGGTGAGTAATGCTATTCTTTCTGGTAACCCAATAGTCCCCCCGTTTATTTTTTTAGTAAGGGATTCTATTGCTAATTTATCCGCAAATATATTTAAGTTGTTTTTATTCCAGAACCAACATGCAGACTTAACCGCATTTTCTTTTTCTAATAAAATTTCTGGGGTTTTTATTGCACGGTCATCACCAAATATTGCTTTACTACATTCTAAAATATTAGATTTAAAAGTTAACTGTATTAGACCAACACCACGGTATTTGAAACCATCACCTGATTCTTCCGGCCCATTGCCCATTCTCATGGCATACACTTTGTTTGCTATTTTTTGTGGTTGTCTGGCATATTCAAGCGCAAGTTGTCGATTAAAATACTTTGGGAATATCTTTAGAAGACCATCTGCACTATAGTTGAAATTTTCACGCAAAACATTAAACTCACTACTCTCATGACCACATTGGGCGAGAAAACACATCACTTGATTTTTTGTAGTTATATTCTGGTTAGGTAATATAGTGGATAAAGCATTAAACCAACTAACAGGTTCTTTGCAGTTTGGGAACATTTTTTTGAATTGTTCTAATGTAGGGAAATAAGACATAAGGGATACTCCTTTTAATAAGTTATACCCCTTATTTAACAAATTTTAATGATTAACCATATTTTGCGATTAGGTATTCCTTAACAAAACCACTCCGCACGATATCTTCTAATTTGAAGTTGATAAAGCTTATAGTATCCATTTTTCTGAAAACTCTAAATATTTCTTCGCACGCAGTTTTTGCACCAATATCATTTTGTAGTATATCGCCACAGAATATCACCCTACTGTCTTTACCAACTCTGGTTATAACTGTGTCCGCCTCACTTCGGTTGTCAAGGTTTTGACACTCGTCCACGATAATTACTGCATTATCAAAAGTAGTTCCGCGTAAGAACGAAGTGCTTTCAAACTCAATAATACCGATTTCCTTCATATTTTCGTATGTTTTATCCCATGAAAACAGCTTATTACAAATTTGCTTGTATGGTGACTCATACACAGATAGTTTCTCTTCTTCTGTGCCCGGCAAAAACCCTTGGTCCCTTGTTGGGACTGCACTACGGATTATTACTATCCTGTCTTGTTCTGATGATGGGTCTAATACAGTTTGTAAGGCAAGATACAGTGCTATAAATGACTTACCTGTTCCTGCGTACCCTCCCATAACTAAATGCTGTCCCTGCCCCCATTCTTGAAACGCCAGTAGCTGATTTTCAGTAAGTGGTTTGACATATTTTATGTCGTGCTTAGAAAACTTTTTTCTGGTAGTAGGTTCAACTTTTATGACTTGTTCATGTTGAGTTTCCACTACATAATTCTTTTTATTTTTTCCTGATTTGGGTGCAGGATATTGACGGCGATTATTTGAAGAACGGTTTCTTGGCATTAAATTTCTCCTTTAGGGATTAACAAACAACAAAAAAGCCATTACTAAAAAGCAATGGCTATATTAAGTATTACAAGTAACTATCGATCTTTGACCCGGGAGTCTTATCATGGATACCCCGTAGGACTTCTTTAAAATTATCCTGACGAGTTACACCAATACGGACAGGATCTGCAATGTTTGGTGCAGATAGGATTGCTTGGCGCACCATTTTAATCTCGCCACAATATGGACATGGGTCTGATTCTGGAAGTCTTCGATCATCCATCTTAAGCAATTTTGTAAATTGACCATTACAATGGTCGCAATGATATTCATAAATTGGCATCTATAATCCTTTTTATTGTGTTATTTTATTTATGGTAAAGATAATAAAGGGGCTTTCGCCCCTTAATAGTTTTAGAACACCAGTTTCTTCTTCTTACCGATACCGTGCTTATATCCTTGTAGGTACATTGCATTTTGGGATGAATGCTTTAGCTTTTTACGTCCGTCCCGATACCCAAGTTCGTAGAAAGCCTTATTGGTTTCTGCATCAGTAGATTCAGCAAGGATTTGCCCGTCACCAACAGGTGAGTCATACTTAGTTTCTACCGTGGCAACCTTCAGAACATCCTCGTTTTGAAGAACACGTTTAATTTCTCCATTACTCAGCTCACCAACGACCTTATAGCGACAGGCACGGCCTTTAGTGTTATTGTAATCCACTGGAATACTAACAACATCAGTAGGACTAATTTCAAGAACAATTACCTTTTCACCACAGAAAGAAGACAGGTATTCTTTGCTACAGAAGTGAAGGCCAGAGCTACAAGTCTCTTCTGGGTTATTATTACACTTTTCCCGAGGCATTTCCACGGTAGTGCCTACGTCGTTCTTAAAAGTAGAATCGTGAACAGAAGTAAAGTCTTCACGGACTCTCTTATAGGCAAGAAAGTTACCTTCTGGGGTAATTGGGTTCTTTCCGTAAGAGATAAACCCAAAAAGTTGTTGAAAAACTCGGTGGTCTGGGTTTTGTAGCAGCTTATCCATAAAATTTACGATAGGCTTCAGATCCATAACATCACGCACTAGGTTGGTTATATATTCGCCTAGGTCACTTGGGATAGTAATATGTTTGTAGATTACTGAACCGTTTTCAATGCGAAGATCCTTGATGTTAGTATCTTTGACAACTTTGTTAACAGCAGCATGAATATCTGCCAGATTTGGGATATCCCCCCAACATTCTGTACGAGCGGCATCGATAATACGGTCATAATTAGGATGGTTCTTTTCAATGGTATATGGCTTACCGCCAATGAAAAAAGATGCGCCATCACGGGTAATAATCATTGAGTTCATATATATTTCCTTTATGTTTAAACTACTTTAAGTTCGTGTTTGTCTACTTCTACTTCACTACTACTTTCTATGTCGATTCTCTTTACATATTCCACAATATGGTCTATGAACTTACTGTTAATATAAGATTGTCCTTCTGCAAACAGTTCAACCAGAGGATACTTTTTGAAGATATGTGTTGGGTCGACTTTAACTTCTTTTGTTGCAATCAAAAAATTAATTTCTTCAAATATTTTTACCATCTTTTCAGAAGGGAAAAATAATCCATTATAGTTAAATGGTGTTTTTATTTTCATTTCAGAAACTTCCTGATTAAAAGCAACGAAAGATACTATTTCATGTCCCTCTTCAAGGTGGTTAGCCAACTCAATTAGGTTATTCTTCATATTACCATATAGGATGTTGTTAGAGGACATATGGTTTGCATGGTGATCTGCAATAGCCTCTTTATTGGTTTCTATATACGTTTCAATTACATCAGTAATATCAACCCATTTAGGATCTTTACTATATTTTTTGTAATCAATGCTATTAAAACCAACAATCTGCACATCCTTTTCCAAAACACCTTCTCGGATAAGATTGTTGACAAACATGGCTAGATATGGTTTGCTTCTTTGATGTGTATGAGAGTCAACCCACTTACCGTTGTAATATTTGACATAATATCCCCCATCCTCAAAATTGTCAACATGCTCTCGACTCCATGATTGGGCGTCACAGTGACCGGTACGAGAACGTTTCTCAAATATAGGTTTCTTAGAACGATCTACTACATTTACGGTTCTTTCTTTCTTTTCAATATGCCCTTGCTCTTCAAGATCACTGGTATATACTACTTTATCAGAAGGAATACCGAGTGTGGTGATGATTTGGCTTACCTCAGCAGAATTATCGACACCCTTCTTATGTGGTTTAATTTCAAGCATCCCTTGACCAACGTTAAGGAATTCTTTGATGTATTGTCGAATTTTAGTCGATCCAATTCTTACATCGTTAACACAAAGAATAAAATTGTTATTGACAGGAATAATAGCTTGATTTGATCTATGTGCAGTTTTATAGTGTGTGATAATATCAGGGGGGAACGCTTGAGTTGAAATCATCCTTTCCCGGGAGTATGTGTTTTTATGGTTTCTACGATAATATGTTAGTTCGGTATGTTCAATATCAAGATCAGTAAGGTCAAAACCAAAAGGAGATACCTTTACCCCTTCATAATCAAATTCACTGGTCTTATTATTAATAAGCTTTTCGTATAGCTTACGGAAAACACTGTCATAACTCGCAAAAGTACACGCAATTACCCGAGCATCCCACAAACTTTCAGCAGAACTAACATATTCTCTAAGGGAAGTAGTAAGTTCAACCGCGACCTGATTTACATATCGAATTAGGTTTTCAATAGTCCTCTTATCGTAGCTAAGGTGTTCTCGACTTGGTGCAACCTGAACAGCGCCAATGGGAACAAATAAATCGATTGGTGCGGAGATAACGACAATACCGCCTTCAGATAGGAATACTTCCTCTGAAGAATATGACATAAGTTGATTGGTGTCAATAGGATAACACACCACCCCCTGAATCACTTGAGGTGCAAAAGTAAGACCAGATGAACTTTGGTGATTGCGAATCGCCCACCCATTTTTTTTCAACATGTAATCAAACTCTCTACGAGTGTGGTTACCATCGACATTTGGATAGGGCGAAAAGTACGTAAGAGTGTTTTCAGTTTCTTCCTGAAACTTGTAAAAATCGTTATTCTTTACTGCAATCTTGATAGTAAGACCATTCTTTTCATCCGTTGCAGACGTTCCCATATGACTAACCGCAGGAGTTCCAGACTCATTAATGTGCATGGAATAAACGTTAGACATACCATTTTGGCGAGACTCAACAATAAATTGATTAGTATAGCTAAAAGGGGACTTGCTACCAAGTCCAAGTTGACCAATAAAGTCATCACTATCACTCTTCGTGCTATGGAAGTACGTGGTATAGATAGTCATCACTTGCTCATGAGACAGTCCAGTTCCATAATCCTTGATAGTAAAAACGGGATCAAGATAAGTAGGTAGCTTTACGTCGAATGGAATATCTTTATTCCCAGCTTCCACGTGAGAGTCAAGAGCGTTGCAAAACAGCTCACGACAAATAGCACGAATCTTGTTAGAGTAGAGGCCAGAACTAAGAATTTGGAAGCTTGCAGCAGATGCTTTAATCTTAAATTCTTGTTCTTGACCACCACCAATTTTTTCAATGTAATGTGTTTCTTGATTAGTTTTCATATGTTTTGTCTAAAAAATGTTTAATCGTAAGTCCAACCAAGCTCTTTCATGAGCATATACTTAACCATACAGTTATATCCACGGTGCTTATTAGTGTCATCAAACCCCATCATAACACCAACCTCGGTAACTGCACCAGAACGGCATACACCGGCAACGCAGTTTACAACAACACTTTTCCCATTGTCAAGAGCATGTTGAAGAACTTTGACAATTTCACGTGCTTGAGTTTGCGAAATTTTCATAGAAGCATCACATTCAGTGTCCTTTTCAACATCAAGGAACTTAAACTGATAAACTTCTGAGAAATTATGGGGAGTTACTGGGAATTCCATATCAGGGTCCACAATCTGAATGTGAATGGTATTTCTCAGATCATTTTTAGGATAATTACCACTAACAGCATCAGCAAAAGAAATATTTTGAATCCATCCCATAATTTTCTCCTTGAGTTTCTACATAAAAACAAATAGTATCATGAAACTTTATTTGATGTCAACTACATCGAACCCCTTTAGTAACAAGGAACATACTTCTTCTTTTGACAACGAACATACGTACATATAGTTACACCCCAAAAAAGAATAGAATATAAAGTCAAATACCCCTTCTTTTTTTAGATGCTCTTCTGCAAACTTTTTTGCCTCTACGTGGGTTTCCATAGTGATTAAACTGACAATATGAAATATTTTTGTACAATCGACTGTTACAATAAAACCAGTATCACTCATGACTGGACCTGTTCTCTCACTTCTACCCCATTTAAGTATAAGACGCATTTTAAATCATCACTAATACTCATGTCAGTAGAAAATCCATAACAATTTGATTCTGCGGAAATCCAATAAACAGGAAATACCCCTAAATTGTTTAGTTTCTGTGTGCACCACACTGCTTTTTTATTTTGCTCATTTAATAATTCACTATAGTCGACAGATGCATAGGGGGTGATATTCACGAATAGGTAAGTTACTTTATTTTTCATTTATATATTATATCACTAAACTACAATTAATCTAGTTGGGATTAATTTTCTATCAATGATGCTAACTCCGTTTAAGTATAACATACATTTCGTCTCGTCGTCAATATACTCGTCAGAATAAAAAATAAGCGACCTACTTACAACATTCTCAGAAACAAAAGAACAACAACACAGGTTTAGCTTTTTCAATTTGCATAAACAGTATCCTATTCTCCTAGCATGGGCATCCTTCCAATATTGATATCCACCAGTTTGATATTCTTCTTCTGATAAAGTAACTTTGATATAATATAATTTTTTCATGTGTTATCTGAATGTATTCAAACTGGGGTTATGATACCATAAAAAAGAGGGGTGTGTCAACACCCCTCGTTCAGCTTATTACACCTTAATGCTCTTTAAGTTAGATAAGAACATTTCTTTGGCATTAGTAGTATGAAGTTGTCTGATTTCATTTTCAGTATCTTCTATTTGTGCATTAAGCTTATCGATTTCTTCCTTTGTCAGGTTATACAGCTTAATATTCATAAGCTTATCAATCTCAACAAAACCTTTTTCAGTCAAGTCATCGAATAGTTCTTGTTTGTTTAGGTTAACAAGTCGCTTACTATTTTCAATAAAATACTGAATAAACTTCTTCTTTTCTGTCAACCACTTAAGGTCATTCTCAAAAATCGAGATTTGCTTTACTCTACGTTGTTCAAATATACCAAGTCGCCATTGGACGAAATGGGCTACCAGTTGGTTAGGGTTATCAAACCGTCGAATTCGTTGATTTTCGTCCCATACAACGATATTTTCGGTGTCTTTAGTTATTAGTTTAAGCTTTTCAATTAGAATAGACTCATGTTGCTTAATCCATTCACGGTTAGCATAAACAATGATGTCCCACTTATCTTCTGTGCTATGGTCATCAAAGTCCTTAATCTCACCACTTTCGATAAGTTTAACCAGAACTTCTTTGTAGGTGGTTAAGTCATACCCAATCGGGAGTTGAGTTATACGAATTGCAGTAGAATTTACTTTTTCATAAGCACCGTGATAAATTGTTTGTCCATTAACCTTTTCAATTTTACCAAGGTATCCCTTATAGTGGGGGATTAGTTCTGGTTGCTCTTTATTAGCAATTACTTTTTTAACACATTCTACAACATCTTTTGGGTCATATGCAAAAATACTACAAGCATACCCTGTTCCAATACCAGAGCTACCATTAAAAAGGATAGTCGGAACCAATGGAATGAAAAACTTTGGTTCGGTTATCTCGCCATCTTCAATTTCATACTCCAGAACAATATCGTCATCTTTCTTGAACCACTGACGCCAGTTGCTGTTTAAGCTGGTGCTAATGTAACGTGGGCTACTTGCGGTATGGCTAAGAATATTACCAAATTGCCCATCAGGCGTCATCCAATTTACGTTATTGCTACCAGTAAAGCTTTGTGCGAGTTTAACGATTACCTCCGACAGACTTACCGCCCCGTGGTGATATTTCGTATAAGCGGATGCAAGAGCACTCATTTGCTCAACTGTGATCGTCTTAGGGTTGTTTAACACTGTCCAAATTACTTTTCGTTGCGAAACCTTTAGACCATCAACAAGGTTAGGGATATTAATTTGACAATCGTATAAACTAAAATCACGAAAATCAGATTTCAGAAAACCACCAATCTTAATTTCTTTCATATATTTTCTCAATCAAATTCCAGGGTTGTATTTGGCGTCATGTAATTGATAACAACGACTACCTTTTTTTGTTTCTTTGCTTTTTTAATACTATCTAACGTCCCATTAGATTTTCCATCCCAGAAAGCTATTATTATATCTGACTCATTTACAATCTCACTGTTTCTGAGAAATCCTGCATGCTTACCTATAGTCCAATCTGGGATGAATTCTTTTAATTTAATATTATTTTCTTTAGCAAACCTTGCTGCGAGTTTATCCGCCCCTCGTGCTCCGCCAGACACTATCGAGCTAATTTTATAGTTCGATAGTGTCTTACACATTAAAGCGTAGTCTGAAAAGTCACGAGATCCAATTACGCCTACTTTCATAATTACTTAGCCTCAATATCCAGCCATTCCTTGCGTTTGTCAGTAAACCCTTTGTCCTTTAGGAAACACAGATCAAGTAGGTCTTTATCTTCACTATCTTCAAGAGTGAACTTAACCATATACTTATCAGGGTTGTCAAGGTATTTCTTGAACATTTTACTATCGTTACTACCAAGTCCCTTTAAGTAGCGATATGTAACTTTCTTTTCTGGGTTTTTACTACGCCAGTCATCGAACTCAGTAAGAGAGAAAAATTCATACTCGGTTTTTCCTGACTTTGCAACAACTACCGGAGTAATAAGACGGTATAGCATACCATGTTCAACAATTTCCGGCCACATTCTGTAAAATAAGTTAATAATTAGACCAGAAATAGAGTGACCGAAGCTATCGAAGTCGGCAGAAATTACAACTTTACCAAAATTCATCTTCTTAGGGTCTGCTTTTTCCCCATAACGAAGCCCTAGGATGTTGCGAATGTTTTCAAACTCAGTGTTCTCCCGAATTTTTGCGAGAGTAGACGCACTAACATTGATAGGACGGCCCTTCAAAGGGAATACCCCCATAGTAGAAGGATTTCTTGCGCCTAATAGTGGGGTGCTTGCAGAATCTCCTTCTGCTAAAAATAGCATTGCATCGTTTCTATCTTTAGTGGTTGCGTCATGGAACTTTGGAATCTTCTTAAGAAGAACTTTATCACTATCTTTATTCCTTTTACGTAGTTCTGCGAGTTCTGCCGCCTGTTGCTTTGCTGCCGCCCAATCCAGAATACTTTGAATGATGTCAGACTTGACAATTTCCTTGACAAACTTATCAGAAATGGAGTGTGATGTTTTCCATTCAGATGCTGGGGAGGTAAGATGTTCTTTGTTCTGAGAAGAAAAAGTTGGCCGATTAATATTACATGAAATGAATACTCTGAAATGAGTTTTAATATCGGCAGGCTTTACGTCGACCTTATGCTTCTTCTGGAGAAATTCTCGAATTTTAACAACAATTTGATTGGCAATATAGTCAATATGTGTGCCACCTTGAAAGGTTTCCACGCCATTAACAAAACTAACTTGTTCAAACCCATCAGAACTTGCAGTTACCCCGATTTTCCAATCTTTAGACTCTTCAAAAACATATTCATCTGAATACATTTTAATGTAGTCTTCAAAGGAGTCAATCTTAATCAGTTTTCCATTGATATAAAAATCCATATTAGGGTTACACGCTGCACAATCAATCACTCGCTTAGTCATAATGGCGAGGTGATCTGCGTCGATACCATCCATACCAAAATACTTATAATCTGGCATAAATGTAATACGTGTGAATTTACGTAGCGAGTTATGAATGACTGGTTCTGACTTGTTCCTCATGTTGCCAGTGCATTCCATTTTGAACGACTTCTTACCATCAGCAGTTTCAATGATAAAGTATTCAGAACAGATATTAGTAAGTTTGCTACCCAGACCATTCACACCAATGATTGATTGATCGGTATCTTCACCCGTGCTATTAACATCAGAGAAGTTTGACCCAGACCGAAGATTGGTAAAAATCATTTCAGGAATATAAATTCCTAGGTCGGTGTGTTTTACGACAGGGATACCCCGACCATTATCTTCAACAGAAATTTCCCCTGTCATGGTGTTGATATTGATCTTTGCACTCGTTAGATGCTCAGGGGAACGCTTATGTTCGTCAACAACGTTGTCAACTATTTCCGAATAGATTTTTACGAAAGCAGGGATTACGTTTAACTGTTTTTTAACAAAACGTTGGTTTTCAAGCACAAATGCGCTAAATGGTTGTCTCTTTGGCGACCCAGCATAGATTGCAAGACGATTTAGAACATGGGAAATCTCGTCAAGAATTTGATAAGTTTGTTCTACTGTTTTTTCATGTTTCATTAATTATTCCTTCAGATATCATTGCAAAGTTTGTATCATACCACAAACTTATTGGCGTGGTCAAGAAAATATTAAGGGGCTTTCGCCCCTTTTAATTTTACATAATACCGAGATTTTTCATCACGAATACCACAGTTTCCTTTGTTACAATATAACCGGGAATCCCTTCTTTCTTAGGTGAGCATTTCCACCCATTAGGAATAACTTCAATTTCATGAGTATCCCGAAGAGCCTTTTCCAGTTGAATAAGTCTCTTATTGAAGTCTGCATCATCAAGACGAACAGACTTAGGAACTTTATTCTTTTTAAAAATACTATTACTCGTAGGAAACATATTAGGTCACCAGAGTAACTACACCAGAAACATTAATCTGTTCTTTGTTGTTGGTGCCAGCAAAACGAATATTTTCAACGAAAAGTAGCTTATCCCCGAGAGCGCGAACCACTTTACTATGTGCTTGGGATGGGTTCTTTGCAATGACGTATAGAGTGCGGTTTACGATAGGAGACTTTTCATTCTCGTCATCTTCATGTTCAACGCAATAAACTTCGTATAGGTTTTTAAGTGCCATTTTTTTATTTCCTTTTATGTTATTAACCAAGAACAATCTTGTTGTCAGGGACTTGGATACCAGATCCGAAGATCGCATTATATTTGTTATACAGATCAGTGCTTGCCTCGACCTGAGTCATAATCATATCGGCTGGCATAGGGATAACGTGATCTTTAGCATAGCTCATCCAAGGGAATAGTTGCATACCAATTCCATTTTCAGTTTGAACCAGATTGATAGCACATGGCTTTTTCAGAAGAACGATAACGGTGCCGTCATTTTGAACAACGTCGGTGTCCGAGATAAGCTCCTCACCATTAGTTAGTTTGGTAATACAAATTGTCATAAATTATTCCTTATATAAGTAGGACAGATTAAAGATGCTATTTAGGGAAGTACAAAGCCAGATGTTATGTCTAACACAAGAATCAACTAACCCAAGACATTCAGCAGTAAAGCTACTTACCTTGTATATCATTGGGTTTGACACCTCTAACACTGCATTGGCTTCTTTTTCCCCCGGACCAAGGTTAGAAATTTTCATTTCGTATTTCCTGGCTAGGTATTGAATGATTGTGTTTTCACTAAGACATTGCATATACACCTTAGTTATATTTCGTGACTTCAGGTATTCAAGTGCTCGGTCGAAAAGAGTGGAACTAAGTTTTTTTCCACGGTACTCATTATCTACACTAAGACCAAGTTCGGCAATATCGTTGTTAATGCTTACGTGGATCGCACCAACACATTTATTCTTATCAATATACCCGAACCAAACTGATTTGTCAAGAGTCTCAGTAAAACTTTTTTCAACGTAGTTTTCTATTGTTTTATCAGAAGGTAAGTGCCCGAACCGCAGGTACTTAGAATCTGCATCTAGAGTTGTTAGATGTTGCTCTAATTTACTCTTCTGCGCAATCGTTATTAGTATTGGTAGCATCTCTCTCTTTCAGATATTTTTTATATTGCTGAATAACACTGTCGTATTGGGATTTATGTTGAATCTCGATATTCATAGAAGACATCACATTACTGGTGCCGTCATATGATGTTTGTATATGATAAATCGACAAATATCGGTCTTTAAGAAATGAGATATAAACTACATTCAGATAGTCAAAGTTTACAATAACTTCCGGTATATAATTTTCACTACAAAGATCCTCTTGTGGAACTTCTGGCGGGGTGGTTCTGGAACGATTAAAGAAATTTTTAAACATATAGGTATTCCTTAGTGTATCGACAAAATTATTTTTTAATATTGTCTAGGATAATCATAAATGGCCACAACAGCAGCAGAGAATAGCTTTTTAAAAGATTTCATTTTGTTTTTCCTTTTAGTTTAAAAATTTCCTACTATTTATTTAACACAAATCAACCTTCATACACAAAGTGTTTATCAAAACTACCAATGTTAATGTCAATATAGTGCGACACGCAGAAGTAATCTGTTTGCACATCACTCTCATCAAAGTAGTCAGCACCCTCCATCGCAGGAATAATTTCGTTAAAAAATTCCTTAGACTTGCCAGAAAAACTTTCTCGACACCAACAGATGTTCACTTGCATATGACCACGGGAGATACTTGAATTCTTACTATAATCACCAAAGAAGTCGACCTTCGCAGACTTGATATTCAGCACAAGAGTAGAATTATGCCGCACAGCAATGGTTGCTTTAACCCCATACTTTTTGCAGATAGCCTTGATAGCAGGTGCAAGTTTAGCTTTCATTTCTTGAGATACGTAAGCCATTTTTTATCTAACCTCATGTGTTGTTCAATCGATAAATGTAATTATACACTACATCACTACGTTGTCAAGACATCTCCCAAAAAAAATTATGAATTACGTTGTTAGAAGAGCCCTTCAGCTTAAGCAAAACCATTTCAGCTCGAAAGTGTTCTTCAAGTTTTGGGAAATCTTGTATAAAAAAGAAAAAGTTCCCCCCATATAAGTTTTTTCCGTTATGTTCAACAACCCAAGGCCCGTTATGAGTGCCACTTCCCAAACTTGTAGTATATACACAGGCAGATGACATGGAATCCCCAAGATGGATTTGTCTCTTACCAAACGGTACAACATTCAACGTATTAAACCATACTCTACCATAAAATCCATCATGGAATTGGAATATTGGATAATTAGAAACCTTACTTAAGTTGTAGTTAAGTGGGTACCTATCCCATTCCCCTGTAGTAGAAATTTTATTTTGTTCCATTACCCAGGAAAACCCAATTAACTCATTATTTGGTAGATTGTTATTTATAACACCCATTAACAAGTAAGCAAGGTCATCGAATGTTTCAGGTTCGCCGTAAAGAGAAAATAGTTTATCTCTCTGTTGAGTAGAAGGTTTAATCATTTAATAGTAAAATTTCTTTGTTAAACGCGTCATCTTCCTTCTTTACCTCATCACTTTCCCAAAAAACTTTACTGTTGATTTTAGGTTCTTTCTTACCCTGCATTCTAGCAATAAGTTTTTCTTCTTCAAATTTAATCAGGAAAGGGAAATCATCAGTATAGAATCGATAATCCCAGGAAAAAAGACGCAACTTTTCATTATATACTTGTCCAGTATATTTTATATACTTACTCTCCAAGTCTGACCACGGTCCCCTATAAGAACCGCCACCCCCAGTACCTGTATAAGTAAAAGATTTTTCGATCCTATCACTAAGAAGCATGAACTTATCTTCATTCTTCTTCCGAACCCATACCCTACCATAAAATCCATCATATGATCTCGGTAGATCTGGTTTGCCTCCCCAATTTCTAACACCTCTAATAGGGGAACTATGACTGTTAGAAACAAACCCATAGTTAACGTCCCAACAAATCCCATGAATATGTTGGCTATCTGGTTGGTTATGGTTACTCACATTTACAACAAACATTGCAAGTTCTTCCATAGTTGTAGGTTCCCCGTACAACTTAAAAAAGTCATCTCTGATTTTTAGACGAGCAATCACATAGTTTTCCATTTTCTCTTTTCTATTCGGTGTCAATGCCATCTTTAATAAAAGAAATAGCAGCAAAGGTAACCTCTCTGGTACATAGGAAATTCGTGTTCATACATTCCCCAAAACCATCATCCTGAAATATGTTATACATACTGACCTTTTGCATACACATATTATCAACTTTGATAGTGATTTCAAAAGGGATTGCCACGATATTTCTCCTGATGAGTTTACCACATAAGTGGGATTATATACCGATGCACCCAACATGTCAACTGTTAAGTGTCTTTCTTTGTTAGGACATTATTGAAAGTTTTTTATTACTCATTAGACAATACGCGGCACCGAGAGGTGGTAAGGAAGGATAACAACCCCCCCATTAACACACCTCCCTTAGAAGCAATCCATACATAAACTTATTCACCTAACATTGTTTAATTAGATTTTTTATAATAAGCATAGTGAATAATGGACACACCCTCTCATGGCAATGTAGTCTTCAATCTACACTGGCATAGTCTCTTGATTTATCATCCCACGTTTTTATCCCTTTAGGAACAGACGCCACAGTAATAATGTCACCATATATTACCAACTGTTATTTACACCACCTTTTGCTTCGAGATGTTTATCGTCTAGTGACTAACTAGAACACGACTGGTGACCGCGATATAAGTCGTCAACTGTATTTCATGACAGTCTACATATGTTCTTTTCTTCCCTGCAACGGAACACACCGTTCTCTTACTTTATGTGGGGAGTACATTTAATTTCTTATTTATGCTTTTTTATTAACCAAATGCCATTTTGAACATAATAATATCTTCTTGTCTGTGAAATTTTACACCATATATAAAAAATATTGGGATATATGGAGCAGCATGAACTGTGATTTCCCATACCTTTTTACCTAAGATAGTTTCTTCCCCAAATAGAGTACCCATCTTTTTTTTAAACGCATTGAATTCTACCTCATTCATAGAGGCAATATATTCTATATATAACATTTTTATTAATCAGACTCACCAAATACCATTCTAAAAATAATTGTATCTTCCTGCTTACGGAATTTTACACCATAGATAGAAAAGTTGGATGCGTGGTTTCCAAGTTCTGCCCAATGCGATGGGCTTTTAATGGTTATGTGCCAGTTTTTAAACGTCTTTTTGGACTTTCTTGGTTTAAATGTGATGGCTTCACCAAAGATAGAAGCCATCTTTTTTTTAAATGCAGCAAACTCTACCTCATTCATAGAGGCACTATATTTTACGTAGTGCATTTTCAGTTCCCATTCATCAAGTTATTATGTTTCTCTTTTGTTTCTTTGTGAAACCTCAAATATATATCACTTATATTCATAGCATATCCCACTCATTATATTAATTAAGTGTTCTTCTTCTGCACGTTGTTTTTCAAGTAAAATTCTATTTTTTAGGTATTTTTGAATAGTATTTCGTTCTTCCCATATAAAATTTTCATAATTTTTTAGGCCGTTACATTCACACCCGATAACAAATGTTCTCCCCGCTAAAAGTGTAAAGTGAACAAAAGAATCATTATAATGAATTTCTACGGTTTTGTCAAGGGGTGCTTCTGACTCAATGTATTCAAAATATTCTTCCTCATTACCACAACCCATATATGCGATATGTCGTTTTCCACAATTACATGTTACAGCAGATTGCCCTCCTTTATTTTCAAGGGAGGAAATAAACGTGTCAGAAGGGGAATCTTTATTAAAGTCATCCGCCCTATAGACATCAATATCAAAGTTATCACAGCTCATCGTAACTGCCCTCATCAACTACCACTTCTCGAAGTTCTACTTTACGGGGTGTTACTTCTACTGTCCATTTACCCATATCCCACATAATGAACGTCTCAATGCAGGAACATACAGAATCAGATGAAATGACAATTCCGTTTGACGTAACCTTAGACTCTTTTACATAGTTTTTAGCCTTTTCGTCTACGGGTTCTGTTACCAGCCTGTTTTTCTGTTGGTTCATATAGACCATATACCTACCATATATGGAGTGTTCCATAAACAGAGTTTTTCCTTGTTCAAGTAGCTCCATTTTCTGAGTGACACGCTTAATATCAAACACCCAAAATCTCCTTAAATTCTTCTTTAAAACTGTCAATTGCTTCAATAATATAAGCAGCAATGCAGTTAATATTTTCAAAATAAACTAGCCCACTACTCCCGCTTTCGTCTACATAAAGGGCAGCAAGGAAATACCCTCCCCACCACTGTTTATTAACAGACTTGATAGTGACAATTTTAGAATCACCCCCGTTTTCATACATAAATTTCTTTCCTACAATAGGATGAAGAACGTATTTAGTGGTTGATTCAATGCCCCTAGCTTGTCTCACCTTCATGTAGTGGTCGATATCCCAACGATGCTTAACGCCATTGATAGTATTCTCAATCATTATATAGTTTCCTATGGGTTCCTGTGTTAGTTGTATCAAATTATATATTGTAAGTCAACCATTAGGTCACTTTTTGTTCGACACCATTTCACCGTCACGTTCTTGACACCAAGTAACCCCAAGTTCTTCATACCACTGGTCAAATTTTTCAGTCATGTGTGTCGGGCAGAACGCAGACACCCGGCTTCTCTGAAGAATCTTATTATGGAAAACACCAAACATCACGTCAGCAACATCTTTGCACATTTCCTTAGAAATACCTTTATTTTGATGCTCTGGATGAACCTCAATAAAATTGAGCCAAACGATATTTTCATCATAAGGAGATTGTTGAAGACTTACAACACCGACTACTTCACGAATAGTTTCTTCTTCGGCCACCTCATCACCGTCATAGGTTTGATACCACCGAGTTACTTTCTTTTCACCACCAACAACAATGATAAAAACATTTTTTTGGTGATGATTGCGACGAAAATAATGAATCCCAGAAAAATCAAGATTACTGGGAATGTCATTGTTAGTGCAGATAATCGTTTCAGTCATAATATCCACCTTTTGTGTTTGTCGATGAATGTAATTATACACTGTTTGAGATTGATGTCAACGAAAATTTATTGAACTATGGTCAACACAAACTCTGTCAAATAAATACGCGATTATAAATAGGAAATAAAATTAAGGGGGCAAAAGCCCCCTTTTCTTACTGTTTAAACCATTTCAAGAAGACCACTAACTGCGTCTTGTTTCAGTTTGTCTCCCGGACCAAAGAATTGATTCCAAAGACGTTGATCTGCACTGCGATTACGGGAGTGGTGATCAACGTACTCAGAAAAAGCTTGAGTCAATCCATACATATTCCCATACACAGCATCTGCACCCATACCATCACCCTTATAAAGGCGCATAATCAGATCTGCTTGGTTTTTCGATTGCATGGAAGACTTTTCAACATCATCCGGCTTAGACAGGATAAGGGAGTCGATAAAGTTCTTTGCAGCGGCATCAGAAATCTTCTTATTTACAAGTTCATTCATGTTCTCAAGGAAGCTAACCCAAGCCTCATCAACCAGACCCAGACGACGCTTAACCATATCCGCATCAAAATTGGAACGATGGGTAACACGCACCCGATTAGTTTCCTTCTCATCAAGAGCAAGACGAAGGGTGTTGTTACACACCGTGCGAACAGACTGGAATTGAGCAACCGTGGCAAGAGTACCATCTGCCGAGGTTGCGAGCATCAGATAACCCTTAATGGTGTCTTCCTTCTTACCAATGTAGGAAGCTTTGGTAGTGTTTGCCATAGCCCAAAAACGCTTACCACCAAAAAGACAACCAGCAGTTTCAATGAACATACCAGTGCCAGCAACCAAATCACGGAAAAATTCCAGAACTTCGCCCGGTTGAATCGTCTTATATTCAGAACCAACCACAGACAGCGGAACATTGGTGTCAGAACGGAAAAGAACCTTTTTGTCGTTCATCGCATGCATTTCACCATCAACACCCATATAAGAAACCGGGGTTTCGATAATAGACCAATCCATACCCGCTTGAGTCTTCCATTCTTCGATAGTGGAATCTTGGTTGAGTTCGTTTCCAAGGCCGTGCCAAATTTCAGAACGGTCACCAACAAAAGCCATTTCAACGAAATTGTCAGACCGAATCGAGAGTTCATGTGCCATTTTGCTTCTCCTTTTGAGATAAAATTAAGTGTTGTTTGTTACTGCATGGAAGTAATTATACACTGTTTGAGATTGGTGTCAACTACTTTATTAAACACCAATCTTTTTAAGTACCTTGATAGCAGTCTTAAACTTTTCAGATGGGTACAGCGTCGTAGGCACATTATCATTACAATTACTCATGTTATCCTCAAGAGTGTCCACACAAGTTTTTTTCATTTCTATCATACCTGCTTCATAGAACATCATGAACCCCCGTTTGAGGGTGTTATATTCACTGGGGCAAAGATAAAAATCAGAAGAAACCTTGCTGCGAAGTTCTTAATATACTTTATCAAAGTTTTTCATAATAAGCCACTCTCGTTTAACTTAGTTTTCCCACCTGCTTAATAATTTCAGCAGGGCGATGCCAGAAATGTTGCTCTCGGCTAGATTGGCAATCAAGTGCGTGCTGACATACCATAGTACAAATACGCTCAAACAATTTTTTAGGGAGGTTATGCAGAAATGCGTGAGCATTCATCGATGGAGTTCTCGCCAAAACAGCGATATAGATCGTGATATTCTTTACATCTTCATCCGTGAGAGATTCCACATCAATCTTTTCATTTTGTTGAAAGTCATAAATGCCCTTGAGATGTTCGATGATGGTTTCTTGTGCGCGATTAGTTTCTTCGATTTTAAGCATGTTATACGTTTCCTTTTGATATAAAGACCAAGCATTAACTATATAATGTCAACTAATTTTACTGAAAATAAAATTTGGCGGTTTTAACCACTTCAAAGTAGAATCCCTCCCCAACCATTTCCCGAATAAAGTGGGCGGTATACTTCGTTTTAGGTTCAACATTAATAGGTTCCTCCCAACGATTACCACCAATAAGACCAATTAGAGCAACTTGTTCTCCTGAGATATTACACAACATGTAATACCCCACACTTTTGATATGAATGATGGTACCAATTGCAACTTCAGAAAAGTCGTCCTCACTGTTAGTGATAGACGAATCAGTATAAGTGGTGACTTCAGTTTTAACCGACATTTTATATCTCCTAATGAGTTATCCGATGAATGTAATTATACACTGTTTGAGATTGGTGTCAACTACTCTTGGGTGGTGAGTTCATTAAAGATTGATTCCGCCTTTTTATAATCTTCATGGAAAACTCCTACAGCGTGGCGGATGGAAAAAAGAGCACGACGGCCAGCATATGAGTAATTAGCGTTAAGTGCAATACGTTTAGCATCATTGAAAGCAATCATAGCACTTTCATTTTTGTTAGAATGCTGTTGAGCAATGTTCATAAGATTATCAAACATGATATTTTCTCCTAATGAGTTATCCGATGAATGTAATTATACTGCTATTATTCTGTAATTGTCAACTTTCGCATCCCAATTTGTGGTAGCAACATACTTGTGCTGCCTTTTTCGTCAAAAGGTTTCTTAAAGGTGACGATAAAATATGGACATGAATATGGGTGAACGGTAAATCCAACACCCGTAATAGTCCCTTTCCTATTATCCATAAACTCTGAAATGTTCCGAGTGATGATCTTGTCACCCACGTTAAACTCATATTCCATTATTTTTCTACCCCGTATTTACGCTTGATTGCTTCAAACTCTTTCTTGTAAGCAGTAAGCCTTTCAATTTCCGTGTCAACTTTTTCGAGATTTCCGTCCTCAATTAAATTGATCTGTTTTTTAGTCTTCCCCGAAGGTTGAGTCATACTGGTGGTTTTAGCGTCACCACACCTCACCACCTGAATACTAGACGTGAAATTTCCTCTTTTGACTGTGATGAGTTTACAATCTTCCAATCCAGTTACTGCACTAAGAGACACCACTGTGGTAGTCCAGTCGTCTTGTGTGTTGGTAGAACATCCCACTATAAGAGGCAATGACATTACCAACCCTGCAATATAATAGAATTTTTTATTAATTTTATACATTATTACGCCTTTTTGGTGAGTTTTTCAAGGTATTCTTTTTCTGCTTGTTCAATAAAAGGAAGATATTTGTCGTAGTTCTCAACAACCCATTCCTCCGAAAAATGTTTTTCTCGGTCCATTTCCTTAGTATAGGTCAGTAGAAAAAGAAGTGCACTTCGATTAAACGGGATTCCACGTTTCGGCATGCTACGCTTATAGTCATAACACTTGTCCCCATGCGCAGATACAATTCCTCCACAAAACATTTCAGAAGTAGTTTTTCCAAAAACTTTTACCCAGAATAGGTTGATAACTGCATCGAGATAAGTGTAGTGGGAAACCTCCAAAAGACCAAGTGACGCGATCTCAACTTCCTCCCGAGTTTTCCCACAAACTTCGATATTACTATTTTTAATGATATCACACATCATAGAAAATGCTTTATCAAACTCATCTTTATTAAAATAAACAGTCGTGGAAATGCACATACCATATTCATCGTCATGACTACCTACGTCGAGTTGGATAACGTCAATGTAATTGAACCCTACCTGTGTCGTAGAAATACGAACCTTATTAACACCATCTTCACAAAACGTAATGAAGAATTCTTGACTTTCCAGAATTTCTGCGACTTGATCTTTACAAACCATTATGTTTCTCCTCTTGAGTTATCTGATGAATGTAATTATACACTGTTTGAGATTGGTGTCAACCCTCATTGTTGTAATGAAACCGAATAGTGTGTAGACATTCAGGAGGAACTTTTTCGTCAATACACTTATCCAAACCAAAAGTCTTCAGTTTAGCCAAACTGTAAGGGGCAGCAACCCTATATTTCACGGGGACTTTGTCAAATGAAGATGCGTTCTTACCCTTCTTTTCAAGAATAACATAATCAATATGTGTAAAATTCGTAAGCATGGGAATTTTCTTATTAAGTTCACCAAAAAAATCCTTTTTATTTCTGCCTTCAACTTGAATGACAAAAACATTAGCCTCCAGAAAAGAGTCATATGTGATCTTTGGGGCACTGTAATCTTTTTCGATGATGACGAAGTATCTGGTGGACGGTGCCTTTACTTTTACTTGTTCTTTGTGAATTACAACAGTTTTTCGCATCTTGTTAACATATTCTTCACCATAAAACTTGATTGCTTGTTCAGTGAATACTACAACATTTTTACAATCAGCATACGAAACATAATCATTAATATGT
>JACCEA011614970.1_pt1 | contig 23319 bp, 23 predicted proteins | sample 7449851 | NCBI WGS metagenome assembly JACCEA01 (sample SAMN15323453, study PRJNA562643) | freshwater metagenome | isolation source: river surface water | place: USA:Blue River Watershed | collected 2017-08-18 | reverse complement strand
GATCGCCGATGATAAGCGGGATATTTGCGTATCCCGATCGGCTTAATCTTTTAATATTAACATACTGATGCGCCCCACTCTAAAACAGTGGGTGTTCTTTGTGGTGTCGATCGCACACTTCACCAAATAAAAGGGTAAAACCCAAGAAACCCCAAACGCAGTGTCTTTGAAGAGGTGCGTTCAGGGCTTCTTGAGGTAGTCGATCTCAGATCCAATCAATCGTAACAACCAAAAGAACGGATTGTACTCTTGACCAATTAACCGTGTTTCAAGCATAACACGACTTAAAATTAAAATACCGATATTTTAAAAAATAAATGACAACACCCATATCTAGGGATCTGTACAAGAATTTACCTTACTATCTGCGGATGCTTGACGAGCAAGGCTCTGGGATGCTCAAGCACCTCACAGAGGCGACGCAAACGCAGCTCGACAAGTGGTCTGACGCCAAAGGGTTGATCGAACTTATCGAAAATCCCGATACGATTCCCAAAAATTGGGCGTACTGGGCTCAGCAAAAAGTAGGTGGAGCCGGTACGCGGGAGCACTGGATTGGAATTGGGGTGCACCCAGACTGGCCTGTCGAGCGGATGCGTCGATTTTTGCTCGAAGGCTGGAACTACTGGAACACCAAAGGTACTCAATCTTCAATTCGGTGGGCGATCGACTTTTGGCTCGATTGGGAAAAAGCGCAAAATCCCATTTATTTAGAATTTCGCAGACCGTTTGGCGATCGCCCGACATCAGAATTGCCTCAATGGTGGTCTTACGCAACACCTTATGGCGCGCACGCAACCCAGCACTATACCGAATTTCAGTTTTGGGGCGGCGGAGATTACCCGCAGCAGTACCAGCCCGATGCCCGAACTTTGCGCCAAGATACGTGGCAGTGGGAATTTGAAACTGTATGGGACGATCGCCAGCTCGCACTCGATCGCCCACCTGAAATCGGCAATTCGAGATCTGGATTGGGACCGAGAAACGTGTGGATGCACTTCCATGTCGATGAATTTGAGTGGAATAAGATTGCTCCCGACATTCACAAATTAAATCCTGAGACTTATTCTGCGATTGCCAGACCGCAGGTTTTTCTTTGGCAAGACATCGAAACTGATCTGAAGCTCGTCGAAGATCCAGATTTCCCGATCGTCACCACAAAAATTCTCTACGATATCGACGGGTTTCAATTCGGTGATATCTTTCCGTGGCCTGCAAACCAACCGGCACGAACTGAAATCGAAATCGTACCGAGAGCTTGGCAACCAGATCCTTATTTTCAGTTTGACGATCGGTGGGGCGGAATCGGCGGAGAACTCGTACCTCATTCCGACAGACACAATTCCGTCGAAATGCAGCGATTTTCTCCGTACTGGACAGCGTATATTTTTTTGGCTGAAGTGGTCAAAACGGTTTTGGTTCCGGGCATACCGACAGAACAGGTTGTGATTCCAACCATAATTTCGGTATCAAACGAGCTCGGCCTAGCAATCGCTGAAATTGAATTAGAAATTGCCGGCGATCGGACAGTTGTCGTTGGAACTGACTATCAAACCGTTTACGGGTTTGAGTCAAATACAGAACCTATTGTTGAACGAACCGTGCAGCTTGTTTTTTCGCAGGCAGTTGAGTGGTTCACTGATTATCTGGATTTGTTTGGTGGCGGGGGCGCGCTCATCGAGAGATTACCAGAATTGCAAATTATCACTACCGTCGCTACTGTAGGTAGCGGTTACGAAGATATATTTTATGCTCAAGGAAATTCATCGATTTTAGCATCGACATCAGCAAATCAATCTTATGTCGGTGCTGATTATTTGAGCGGTTACGACGAAATTTGGCAGTACACAGCTCAGGTTGTTTCGACACAAGAGTCGTTTTTACCTTTTGCGATACCGACAGAACTCTGGAGCGTTCCTTATTCCCAGCAAACAATTCTCCAAGATTTTCCAGTCACCTATACCCCAACCGTACCTGGAAATCAATGGTTCGCGGGCGATCGGTACGCAGAAATAGAAACTGTTACGGTAACTCCGCCAAGTCTCGAAGGTCAGCCAAGCGAATTTTGGCAGTTTACAAATTTTCGATCGCCCACCGACGAACAAATTGAAATTGTGGAAACAATTGAATGTCTTGGTTTTAACGGCGCGCATTATACCGACACCTATGCCTGGGACATCCCCGCAACTTCAACCCAAAATACAACTACAACAATTCGGTATTTACCGGGTGCGACTTTTCAAGATTGCTACACCGAAGTCTGGACTTCGGCGATCGAGGATATTACTGTTACCGAAATTGAAACTCCGGGACGCAGTGGTGCTGGAGTTCCTTGGACGATCGCCAGAGGTGCTTGGCTCGAAACAATCGAAGAATTAATACCCGGAATCCCAGAATTCACCGACCCAGCTACAACGCATCTCTGGTATGTAAATTACCGAGAATGGCTAGAGGAAGTTGAAATTGAAATTCCTGGTGTTCAAAGTTGTTGGGCAGGACTACTGGCAGATATCGAGACAGGTCTTCAAGAAATACCAATCCCAGCGGAACCCGGATTTCCACCGAGGCTCTGGGGTAATATTCTTCCCGACACGCAAACAATTACTACAACCCCAGGCAGTTTAGGTGGCGTCGGCGTAGACTTCCTGTCGCCTTATCTCAGTTTCAAGCTTCCCCAGTCGATCGCCCACGACCTTGCACCGATTTCGCTAGATGGAATTGCACCACTGGCGATCGATCTGGGTTCGCTACCACAGATAACCTTTAATCCCAATGTTGTACATGACTTATTTGCAGGCGAAGATCAGAATTTCAACTCAGAAGACTGGTGGCAGTACCCAGGAATGCAGTCAGCGGACACAGTTGTTACCCACACCGGGGGATTCCACCTCGACAAACCACAGCTATGTTTCCAATATCTCGACACCTACGGTCAAAGTTTTGAATGGTACGCTTACGGTAAGAGCACCGAAGCGAATACCCGAATCGAACCAGTCACACAACATTACAACTTATGCAACGTTGTCGATAACTACACACTGAAAAAAATTGAAAACCGACGCGAGATTGCAGACCCGATACCAGAATCCGAGCGGGCGATCGAACAAACCTATCCGCTGTTACAGCAAGCCGGCAAACAACAGGCTTGGACGCTTTCAGTCGAAACCGATGAAGAACTGCTCCTTGTCGAACCTTTGGTGATTTTTACAGAGAAAGAAGGTGAACGTTCGCTGGCGATCGAGTTAGATAGAAAACTGAACCTCGAATTCGTGTTTATTGTAGGACGTTTCACGCATATCAGATCTATTTCGCTGTTTGTCGGACATGAGATTGTTGAAAGCAAAACTTATGTAATCCCACTCAACGTGCATCCCAGGGATAAGATCGGGTTTAAGTTTTTATTAAGATTAGTGCCGCAACCCGTAGTGGCTTTGCTCTAAATAAATAGTGCAGGAGATACCTTGAATCGATCGCCCAACAGTTTGGCTTGACGCTTGCTAATTGCCCACTTACCGTTAACAATTTGCGATACGACGCCGCTAGATCCTACCGTTCCAACCAAGTCCGCTTGGCGCGTACCGCTAGATTCCATGATGTGCTGAAGTCTTTCGTGCGGTTTTGATTTACCCATTGGGTGCGCTTTCGCCTCGTAAGTTTCGACCAGCAGCACGAGCAACCTAAACAGCACGGTTTCTTCAGGAGTTCGGTCGGAGAACATCAGTCGTTCTGTAACCGCCAGCAGGCGATCGTATTCGCTTTCGCTTTCAATTACTTGTGGAACGACTTCTGCTAAAAGTTGAGCGTAGGATTGGCGATCGAATTCTAGTGATGACATTTTGTTTTCGATTTTTGATTATTGCTTGACACAATTCATTATATACGGTTTAATTAAAATATTGATGTATAGCGTTAAACAAATGATTACACTCGCTCACGCCCGTAAATCAGATATAACTTTGCATTTAATGAGCAAAGATCGTGTTTCGCAACCGCATCTCATTGAGGTCAGCTATTCTACTCAAGACATAAAAGGCTCCATTGTAAAATCGTTAACTGAGCTACAGGAAACAAGTCCTGGGATAAAAGTGACTGAGTTTAATAATTCTTGTCATGTTGAGGTAAATGCGACTCTTGAACTTCCAATAGTAGCTGAAATCATAGCTGATTATTGGAGTTCCCATAATTTTGTTGTAACTCGTTACGCAGGCGCGCACGATGATCCGCAAGAAGTTAAAACATTTCTGACCGCTTCGATGAAGCACTGTTATGCACAGGGTAAATATACGTACCCTTATGGTACAACCATACCTGACACAGAATCAGAAAACGAATCTTAGTCACCAAACCTAAAAGCGGGCGATCGGATAATTTCGATCGCCCGCTTTTTTGTGTTAGCAGTCAAGATGGTACTTCAAGTAAAGTATTGAGGGTATTAGGTGTGCGATCGAGCGCTTCTTTAAGTGCGCCGTCGCGCTTCAACGGAAATCCAAAAAATGCTCGCAACGCTTCTGCATCTTCTCCACCGTAAGTAATCCACCACTGTGTCGCGTCGGACTCAGGCCAGCTTGGGACATTGTTTTCCTCTAAGCTGTTACCGATGGGTACACCAAAATAAAACGTTACGTGTGGAGTTTCCGTTTCAGACAGTTTTTCGTTGAGTATTGTTTGAGTACCGCTCCCTAAGTTGATGATGCGGTTGTCGATCCTTAGCAGTGTTTGACTGCTGTTCACCCATTCGATATGCGCCATGCTTTAAATCTCGCTGTTTATTGCTACGTATATGATAAAGCAGAAAGTACATACAATCTTGATAAAAACATCTTAATCACTATCAAACCACACAATTTGGGCGTAAGACTCTACCCAATGAACTAAATTTGGAGTTATTGGAAAATGATTCTCATTCTCGTCTTTAGGGAATTTAATTAAACCGTTGTCGTACATTTCTTGGGCGATTTTTACCGATTTCTTGGGAAATTTACGCCAATAACCTTTGGGATATTCAGGGATGACGCGGTTCCAAAAAGCTTCTTTGGTACAAGCTGCAATAATCTCTTTAACGTCAGCTCTGGCGATCGTACCGTCTGCAATTTGAACGATACAAATAGGTAGAGAAAGACCGATCAAGTAGGGTTTTGTCATTAATTTTTAAAGATAGGAAACGGTTGTCCGTTGAGGGTCATGCTCCTGCGAAACGACTCCATATCTCCGTCGAACAAAGCACCTCGGTAGGCAAACCAGCCAAAGGTTAACGTTTGAAGTGTCGGAAAGTCGCGTGGGATAAAGTCGATGAACGCTTTTAATTCATTGTAAGCGTCCGGGTACTCTTCGATATAAACCCGCAACTGCTCGATACCGTCAACGTGCTTGAGGATTGTTTCGTGAGCTCGGTAACACCAAAACTGAGGCTGCGCGTTGCTCATCGGTTCAAACAATTCCGGTGCCAGACCGAAGCTGGGGTACAGCGCAATCTCGCCCGGTTGAATCAGCATCACCGAAGTAATCTCGTCTGCAATCTTTTCGGGACCTCGAACAATTCGGAGATCACCTCGGTTCGTCTCCATCGGCCACAAGCCGAGAGCAGAGCCCATATAGTCGTAGTCTGCCATAAAAAAGCCGACTCCGTTGTGAGGAGCCGGATTAGGGGAATACTCTTTGCTGCGACTTCCGCAGAAGCCGCCCTGCTATCTATAGCGTAACAAAAAAGAGTGGGCGATCGGATTAAATTCCGATCGCCCACTTCTTATATTAATCGTCATCCTGTGGGACACCAAGCTCGCGTTGCAGCGCTTTTATATCTTCGTCGTACATTTCGTAATTACCGAGAATAGCCAGTGGCGTTTCTGGACTTGTATGATAATAAATCGAAGTCCGAGAATGCCAATGCCTGTAATCACTATTTTCGTTGGCGTAACAAAAAATCTCTTCATTCCATATGATGTAGCGTATTCCCGTGAGATCGATCAAACGTTTTGACGGTAAACAAGTTAACGATGGCATACTTTTTTACGAGCGACTACCTCTCTATAATACAATACTACAAAATAATCAACAAATCAAAATTCAACGGCGTGATGGGTGATCGCCCGATCGCCTAGACCGCTAGGATGTAAGTCTGTTGTGATGCGAGAGAATCCAGATGCGAAGATTAACGCCAGAAGAAAGTCGCGAAAGTTGGCTGATGCACATGGGTAATCATGGTTGGGATTACGTTCGCCGCGTTCGCGAACACCGAGAAAGAGAGTTCTTGTTGCGCGTGTTCACGCTTTGGTTGGCGATCGGTAATCTGTTCTCCGCCGCTACATTCCTGGTTTTTGGGTGATGCTGGCGATCGCCCACTAACTCAAAGCCTTTATCGCGCATAAAAAAACCGCACTCTCAGAAAAAGCGCGGCTGAACTCCTATAACATATAGGAGGGCTTTCATAGTTTTAACCGAACACCGATAGCTTGCCCGACGCAACTTCGCGTAAGACATCTAAAGCTTCTTCATTGGAGGCGTGGAAGTATTTCGCAAGCGTTGGGTATAGTCTAGACGCTAGCGGCGCGCCTTCTTCAGGATCTGGATCTTGGGGAAAGGCTAGACCGACGATACAGTGTCCCCAATCTTCCATGTCAAATTGGAAGTCACCGGCTTCTATTTCTCGGAGAGAATTTCGAGCAAACTCGATTTCACCCTCTTTCGTTCCTAAGCCAATAACGTTGGTTAAAATAGCACCTGTTAAATCTGCGTCGGTAAGATTGACCAACGTTAAGTTTGCGTTAGTCAAATTAGCACCAATCAATACCGAACCCGTTAAATCAGCTTTAGTTAAGTTTGTAAAACTCAAATTAGCATGACTTAAGTTTGCGGAAGTAAAATCAGCGCATTCCAAGTACGCTTCGCAAAACATAGCATTTGTTAGATTTGCAGTCCAGAATTGTGCATATTTGAGCTTGGCAAAACTAAAATCAGCCTCAGCTCCCGTAATACTCCTTAAGTCCGCAAGCTTAAGATTTGCACATTTTAAGTTCGCCTTTGTAAGGTTCGCATAATGAAAACAAGCGTCACCCAATTCCGCGCTATCTAGTTGGCAGCGTGTGAGGTTTGAATGCTTAAATAATGCTTTAGCCAAACTTTGATAAGATAACTTCGCGTCGATTAACACCGATTCTGAAAAATCGCTACTAATCAGTCGTTCGCCACGGAGGTCTTGACCTGTATAATCCGCTCTGTAAGCTGTCATGAATTTGAGATATAAACTACTTCTTTATTATACTATTCGTCGTTAAGTATGTAAAGAAAATATAACTTCTTGTGGTGCGACCAATGGTAGAATAAAAAACAAACCAACCGCGTTGTGGGCGATCGGTTTGCCAAAGTCCAAATTACTTTCATCGTAAATAACATGAACAACAACATTGTAAGCATTCCAGACGAGATTCGCAATGAATTCCGAATTGACACCGAAGGAAAAGCATTTGTATCTATCAGAGGGGCTGCTCGGATTGCAGATATAGATCACAAAGCTTTGGTAAAAGCCTTCAAAAAGACTGGGGACTTTTACACATCTAAGTTAGCTCAAATGCTTACCGCGTCTGGATTTGAGCCTGGGGACTTTTCTGAAACAGGTATACCAGATATCGCGCTTTCCGTTGTCTTGAAATACTACGCTTACAAAGCCAACCATACGACAGAGCAAGCTGAGCGATTTTATGACGCCATGAGCGCTATTGGGATTCGTACCTGGATACAACAACAACTTAATTGGAACCCAGTGCGTAGCCTAGCGCCGTTTTGGTATCAGCGACTAACATTATTCTTGGCGCAAAACAAAGTCCCGCCTGGATATTTTTCAATCTTTCAGGAAACAATTATCCTTGTTGGAGATTTGGAATCAGCCGGATATATCATTCCAGACAATGCTGTCCCCGATATCTCGATTGGGTTGTGTTGGACAAAGCATTTGCGCGGTGAAGGTATTGAACCAACTGAAGTGGCGGTCGTATACCCACACAAATACCCAGATCATCGGAACATCGTAAACGCAAATGCGTACCCAGAAGATATGTTACCAAAGTTCCGCAAGTGGTTTCGAGAAACATATAAGCCGGTAAAACTTCCCGCTTACTTAGCAGGTAAAGATTCCGCCGCGCTGCCAGCGTTAAGTAAAATGCTTGGTATCCCGATCACCCAACTAAAAGGCAACTAAATCTGAGTCACCGGGCGATCGGAAAATTCGCACAAAAAAAGCCCGCAAGTAATTAATACTACTTGCGGGCTTTTTCATTGCGTCACTATTCTTGCGACAATTCGTCCCACGCTTCTTTTAGCTTCTCGATATCACTTTCATAATTAGGATCGTCGTCGTTAAGCGTCAAAGTGTCTGAAACATTTTTGAAATATAACCAGGTTCTTTTCCAATGTAAGCGTATTTCGACTCCACGATCATCGCGCCTTGTTCCAGATTCTTCGACATTCCATCGGATCGCCCGAATTGAATCCATATCTACTGAGAGTTTTGAGAGTTGTAATCGCATAATGTTTTAGATCAAAAGTGGAATAAATCAATTGTATGCTAAAAAACACAAACCGTCAACGACTTTCGATCGCCTACAACAGATAATTCAATCAGCAGGTGTTGAAATTTTCTATCAGTATTTATGATTGATTTAATAATCGCATAATTCGAGATGTATGATCGATCTAATCAATCGTAAGTAGTAGCGATCTAATGTACAAATTAAGAGATTACCAGCAAGAGTTAGAAGACAAGATTTTTGAACTGTGGGCGATCGGTATTCGCAGCATAATGGGACAACTGCCTACAGGTGGCGGGAAGACAAATGTTTTCGGAGATATTGTCAAGCAGGACTTGGAAAAAGGTAAGCGCGTTATAACGATCGCCCACCGAAATGAATTGATATTTCAAGCGAAAGAAAAGATTGAAGGTGTTTCTGGATTCACTGCTGGAATTATTAAAAGCAAGTACAAACCAAGTCCGTTATTTCCGCTGCAAGTTGCTTCAATCCAAACCTTGACAAAATATAAAGTTATGCCACCGGCGGACTTGATTGTTATCGATGAAGCGCACCACGCTTGCACTGAGATGTACACGCGCGTGTTGCGTCAGTATCCCGAAGCGCGGATACTTGGATTTACGGCAACACCGTGGCGCGGCGACGGACAAGGATTTAAGTTCTTGTTCGAGAAATTGGTCTGCGGACCTACGACGCGGGAGCTAATCGATCGCGGGGATCTGTGTCCTTATAAATTGTTTGAAGCTGGCAAGACGATCGACACGAGTAAAGTTAGAAGAAACGACGAAGGTGATTTCAGTGTCGGGCAGTTAAGTCAGGCGATCGAATCTCAAATCGAACCTGACGACGTAGTTAAGGAGTGGCTAGACAAAGCGAAAGATAAGCAAACTGTAGTTTTTGCGGTAGATGTTGCCAAAAGCAAAGAATACGTCGCGGCTTTCTGTCGTGCCGGAATTCCAGCAGAACACTTGGACGGAAAAACAGAAGACAAGGAACGTGAAGCTATACTGACCCGGTTCAAATTAGGGATAACGCTGGTACTGTCCAACTGCGGAATTATTTCAGAAGGCGTCGATATTCCCGGTATCGAAGTTGTACAGATCGTGCGTCCGACGAGAAGCTTGAGTTTGTGGCTGCAAATGGTGGGTCGAGCTTTGCGTCCTGCGGCGGGAAAAGCGTTTGCAATTATTATCGATCACGCTCAAGAAGCTACGCGAAAGAAATTATGCCTTCCTGACGACGACTGGCCTTGGACGCTAGAACCGCAAAGTTTGGATGAGGTGGCGAAACGGTTTTTGCACGTTACCTGCGAGTGCAATCACGTATTCAAACCGTTACCTAACGAAATCCCTAAATTGGTTTGCATATGCCCGAACTGCCAGAAAGAAAATACGTTTGAAGTTGGTGAAGGCGGCGGTGGTAGACCAGAACCGAAGCTGAACGCTAGCGACAAAGAGAAGGCGATCGACCTTACTATTAATCCAGATCACCAGAACATTTTTGATGAATTTATTGAAGTCGCCGATCGCCAGGGACATCCGAAACCAAAAGATTACGCTTACCACAAGCTCATGGAACGAGCTACAACGGAAGGTTGGTTGACTGAAATCTCGATGGGTACGTGGCGTTACATAGCCAAGCAATTAGGACACACTACGAAATGGGCTACTAAAAAATACCAAGAGATTGAAGAACAGCAGCGGGAGCTGACGCCGAGGGAACTCGATCGCCTGTGGAAGAAAGCTTTAGAAAAAGTCCATCCTCTTTCTGCTAAAAAGTTATTCGAGCAACACAGTCGTCTCGTACACTATCAAAACAGCAAAGCTCGCATAGAGATTACGTCATCACCATTATGTAAAGAAGCAAGCAAGAGCAAAGAAAACGTTAAGCGCGCATTGCACAGCGTCGGTAGTTTCGCGGCGGTGGTGGAACTGAAAGTTAAAAATAGAGTTGAGTAGGCGATCGCCCGCGAGTAACGAACACCCGTTTCACAAAAAGTCGCTCAATCCATTCGTTGAGCGACTTTTGTGTGGTTAGTTTTTTATAGATGACCGCCATTAATAGTTGCGTAGTTTTTTTTACTTGTGGTACAATCATAATACATTCAGTCAAGACACAATCAAAAACAAAACACATAAAGAACGAAAATGATACAATTTCATGCAAGTGCAACAACTGACGTAATACACTCTTTACCTAAATTGGTAATTAGTCTAGGAGGAACCGTCCCATCATACGAAAAGGGATACACCAAAAAGTCGGCGATCGAAGAGTCTGTATTGTGGATTATTCATAATCCCAGAAAAATCGAAGAGTATCAATTGTTCTTGAGAGAAAAGGGGACTATTGACTATACTTGGAGGCACAAGTATCTATGCTTTAATCATACGGGAGGGTACAGCTATATTCCTAGGGGGGACTCCCGGATAGTAGTATTCCCTTGTCTTCGAGGGAAAAGCTTTACTGCTATTAGTTGGCAGCAAGCCGACAATCGGAGTTTCTAAATTCCACCTAACTGACTGTTAATTTAAAAAGCACCTACATCTATATTTAGATGTGGGTGCTTTTTATTGTCTGGACGATCGCCCGTAACCACGCTTAATCAATACAGTCAATAATTACATCGATAATCACTCTTCCAGCATCAGAGAGGATTTCACCAAAGTCGCTCCACGTAAATCTATCTGGATCTTTTGGTGGGTGATCGGCTTGTTTTGGTAGAACTTGCGACTCAGGGGACGCTTCTTCAGATTTAGAGAGGTTAATTTTCGATTTGTCTAACATACTATTAACTGGATGTCTTTTTGTAAAAATCGACCACTTAATTTATTATAAGACCGATCGCCCACCACCCAATACTCCAGCCCGCTACAATACTCCAGCCAGCTTCATCCCAAAAATGTGCATCGTCACTAAACCGCTTCAAATATTAAAGACATTTATTGTTTTTCAAAAAAGATTTAAAATAAAAAATTTTAACAAAGAAAAGAAAAAGACTTACTTAATTACAGGCGGTTTAGTGACGATCGCCCTTTATCGACTTTCTTTGTCTTTGGGTAAGAAAAAATCGCACTCGTAGCGCGGTGCGATCTAATGGCTTGACGCAAGATTTGATTCTAGCAAATTTTTATTGTGGGCGATCGCCAAATTACCTGAATTTCTCAAAAAAACTCCAACTGATGACGCAAAGTAAACAAATTCTTAGAACTTCCCGGAAATACTTAGTCATTGCTGGTAGTATAGTAAAAGAACAAAACACTACCGACAATGACCAAATATGTCACACCGAGAGAAGCTTTTGACACTCCCCAGCCTAAAGGCGTGGGGATTCTTTGTTGACGGACTCAACTTGCTCAGACAGGATTTCTCCAGTCAAAGTAGAGGTCGAATCTCCCAAAGCGTTCGGGTCTTTGACCCAAGTTCCGGTATGCCCTACCGTACTCAAGGCTAATTTCAGGATATTAATCGCAGCATTCCAATCCCTATCCATAACGAACCCGCATTCACAAACATGGGTTCTTACGGATAGGGTTTTTTTTACGATTGCACCGCAGTTAGAACATTTTTGCGAAGTATATGCTGGATTGACGGCAACCGTCACCCGGTCAAATTTTACTCCAAAATACTCCAGCCACTTCCTGAATAGATACCAACCAGCATCATTAATCGATTTGGCGAGACAGTGATTCTTTACTAGATTCTTGATCCTCAAATCTTCGTAGGCGACCAAATCGTTAGCTTGGATTACGCAACGCGCCAGTCTCTTGGCGTGTTCTTCACGTTGCCTACTTATTTTGAGGTGTACTTTTCCTAGTCGATTAATTGCTTTCTTTCTGTTGGTAGAGCCTTTCTTTTTTCGAGAAACACGGCGCTGTCGAAACTTCAGTCGCTTCTCACTGGTTCGATAAAACTTGGGATTTGGCTCTGTATGACCGTCAGAGTCTGTATAAAACTCTTTCAAGCCCACATCCAACCCCAGTGTTTTACCAGTCGGTGTCGTATCTACTTTATTTTCGACACCGATCAGGAACTGAACGTAATAACCGTCTGCGCGACGGATTAAGCGTACCCGTTTTATCTGATCGATCTGGTAGAAATTTAAATCCCACGTTCCTTTCAGCTTGAGTTTGCCAATTCCCTTCTTGTCGGTGAAAGTGATTTGCTTCCGCGTTTCTGAAAGTTTCCAGCCGCTGACTTTATATTCAACTGACCGTGCGTTTTTCTTGAACGCCGGATAACCCTTTTTACCGGGAACAGCTTTCTTGCAGTTGTCGTAGAACCGAGCAATTGCAGAATAAGCTCTCTCAACCGAAGCTTGGCAAGCACTAGAATTCAAAGTTTTGACAAAAGGAAACTCTTCTCGCAACGCAGTGCTGTGACGGTACAAGTCTTTCTGCCCTATTCCTCGGTTGTCCAGCCAGAAGCGGACGCACTTATTCCGAACGAACTGAGCAGTCCGAATAGCCTCGTCTATTGCTGCGTACTGATTTGATTTTCCTTTCGCCTTGAATTCTAGAACGAACATCTTACGTGGGGACGTGCTACGTTAAAAGTCTAACACAAAGCCGTCCTAAAAGGACGGGGCTTTAGACCCAGGTTTTTGGTAAAATCTTGCAAGTCTCCGAAAAAACCCTCAGAAACTGGGATCTCACAGGCAAAATCGATACAATCAGGACTCCCTCCAACCAACGGCGCTACGACATCGACAGCGTTCTCGGCTCCTCTATTAATCGAGTTACCGCCATCTACGCCAGAGTTAGCAGCTACAAACAGCGAGAAGACCTCGACAGGCAAGTCAACTACTTGCAAAGCCTCTACCCGGCGGCCGTCCTCTTTAAAGACATTGGAGGCGGACTCAACTTCAAAAGAAAAGCGCTGCTTTCCCTTCTGGGACGAGTCATGTCAGGAGATATCCAAACAGTTGTGGTCGGACACCAAGACAGGCTCGCTCGATTTGGAGGCGACCTCATTAAATGGATCTGCGACCAAAATGATTGTCAACTCTTGGTTCTCGGCAAAAGCGAACTCTCTCCAGAACGAGAAATGGTTGAAGATGTGCTTGGCATCATCCACGTTTTCTCTTGTAGGCTCTACGGCCTTAGAAAGTACAAATCTGCTGTCAAAGAAGATCCGAGTTTACCCGGAAACGCAGCTAGCAGCAGTGTGGAGAACTTGGATAGCGGCAAGTAGGTGGTGCTACAACCAAGCTATTTCCATCCTCAAGTCCGAGCGAATTGGCAAGTACGATTTGAGGAAAAAAGTAATGGATTCTGCCCCTGAGTGGGTATCAGCCCAGCCTTACAACCCGCGACAAATGGCAGTTTTTCAGGCTGTTGAAGCGCACAAAGCGGCTAAGAAATCGGGGGGGAGTGCCAAATTTAGAAGCCGTTTTGATACTTCTCAAACTATTAGATTTGGCAAAGAGAACTGGAAATCAAAAACTTTCTACCCGCAACACACCAAAGGATTGAGTTTCAAAACATCAGAGTCAATACTCGAAGTAATGGAACACGAGCCTACTTTATCTTTGATTAACGGTCAGTGGTTTGTTTGCTACGCCGTCAACGCGCCCCAAACTAACCCAGTTAAAGGTAATTTGGTTGTCGCTCTAGACCCCGGAGTCAGAACTTTCTTGACTGGATTTGACGGTCGCGAATTTATTGAAATCGGTAAGGGCGACATCGGTCGGATTTACCGTTTAGTAAGACATCTCGACAAATTAATGTCGAGGATTGGTTCGAGCAAAGGTCGGGAATTCAAGCGGTTGAGGTATTGTTTGAGAAAGGCGGCTGCCAAGATTAGAATCAAGATTAAGAACTTGGTCAACGAACTGCACAAAAAAGCAGCTAGATACTTTGCAACCAAGTACAAACTAATTTTTTTACCGACTTTTGAAACTCAACAAATGGTAAAAAAGGGCAAGCGCAAACTCGCAACTAAAACGGCGAGAGCGATGTGTACCTTGTCTCATTATCGTTTCAAACAAATGTTGAAGCATCAAGCCACCAAACACGGCGGTATTGTAGTAGACGTATCCGAAGAATATACATCGAAAACCTGTTCAAAGTGCGGGCACGTTCACGCTAAATTAGGTGGGAGCAAAACGTTTAAATGCCCGGAGTGCGGGCATACTTTGGACAGAGATTTCAACGGCGCTTTCAATATTTTGTTGAAAGCTTTGAGAGATACCTCCTTGTCAAATGGGCTTTCGGCTTATCTTGACTCGCCATACACAGTAAATCCAGAATTCCTAGATTTACCGGGTTAAATGTATCTGGAGCTATCGCAGTTACATCTGGTTTTGGTAATTCTGATGTTCGCACGAGCTGCGGATTTCCGTGGTGATCGAATCGCGGTGATTGGTTTGATGAATTCATTCTGTCTCCTGGGATTGTTGGTTAGCAGTCAAAAAAAATGCACCCGGTCAACGAAGTGCAATTGGGGAGATTAGCTTGTTCCGACTCGATTGTATCAGAAATTCGGTGCGGGCGATCGCCCGCACCACCAAGCCAACAAAAAAGACTTGCAACTAAACGCCATCTAGTGCAAGCCTTTGGCATCAATGAAGCTTTACCCAATGAATAAGTATAACTTTTGGTATTGTAGTACGTAATCTGGGAAGTCGCCCGCCAGTTTCAATGCTCACAAAAAAGTTGTTCCCACCTCTCGTAAAAGCGTGAACAACTGTCAACCCAACAAAATATATGTAGATTTATTCTAGCATGGGTGGCGATCGCCGGAACCGCTTTACTTATTCTTCGACAAATGAGACAATCGTAATGTAGTTGATTCCCGGATAAAATAAATGGTTTCTTGTTATACAACGCTCGTGTCCGATCGCCAAGATTTGCGCGACTTTGACTTCTCTTATGCCGACTTACAAGGTGCAGACTTTAGAGGAAAAATACTCTACAGCAAAACATCTTTTCAGTGTGCTGATTTACGGAAAGCTATTCTGACCGGGTTAAACCTAGATAAGTCATGTTTTGATTCTGCGAAACTAGACCATGCTGTTTTAGATGGTTCAAGTTTTGTAGGTGCAGACTTTGAAAGCGTCAGTCTAAAGAATGCTTCCCTAAAGGGTGCGATTCTTCAAAATGCAACTTTTGGTGAAGCAAATCTAAATGGTGCAGACTTAACGGACGCAGACTTGACGGGTGCTAATCTGTCTGGTGCGTCTCTTCGCCGTGTCAACTTAAGCCGAGTACGCGGGATTGGTACGAAAGAGGGTGAAATTGCGTTTGCAAAATCTACCCTCTGGGCGATCGAGACTGAACAATTTGAGCTGGATATGGAATACTGGCATCATCCGTCAATCGCTTTTGGTGACGAGAACTGCCGGACAGCGCACTGTATTGCAGGCTGGGCTTTTCCAGATGAGGAAGTGCCTGGACAGAAAGCGTCTCTGCTTTATCCAACGTTGGCGCAATATTTCTTTTCTTCAAACGAAGAAGCTATGAACGCGCTTCGTTTGGTCGCAGCCGGCAAGTTGTCGGTATTTCCTGACTAACACTTAAAGACAGCCCACACATTTATATAAATGTGTGGGCTGTCTTTTTTTTGCGCTTGTGTACCGATCGCCCGTGCCTGCAGTCCGAAAAATAGTTCCCCACTTCCGACCGCACCGCGCTACAATGAGTGCATCGAACATTCTTACGTGGATTTCGACAAAAAAATTAGCCGAACCTTTACTAGAGGCGCGGCTAAATAGGTAAATAAGACTTTTAATGAATATGATTCTAACACAGATCTATGTAGATCGCATCCTTTCCGAATACAGATCCAATCTCTTGGAGCTGAACAAGTCTCAGATCCTTACCATCCAAGGGATTCTGAACGGTTATATATATTGTGCGGCGCTCAATGATGACAGGGTTTGGCGAAGCCCAGACAGGAAGCTTCACTTCAAAACTTCCGACATAGCCCAGTTTTTCCGAACAGATCGCACAGTGATTGCCCCAGTGACGTGGCTCAGCGACTACCTTAGAGAACACTGGAAGGGGCTAGCCTTCTTTTCGCGAGATACCGTCAAGGATATGAGGCTACTTTTATCCACAAAATTCAAGCTATTCACACTCGAAGAGCGGTCGAAAGCTTGGAAAGATGATCCGCTGAACCGACACAGACAGCCGAACCCTTGTGGTGAATTCAATATGTTGCGGGCGCTTCTGCTGGCACGAGCTTGTGAAGAACACTTGCTCAGTTACGGTATGGAACTCGAAGCGCTACAGCTCGACATCGAAACAGCCGGTAACTGTAATTACGTCTTTAATCGCATCGAAGAACTCTCATTTCCGAAACACAAAGCTTACCTGTTGGCAAAGATCGGTAAGGTTTGTGGACTTTGGACTGACAGTGAACAGCCGCACCCAGACCTGGAAGCGATTATCGAACTCGAAGGATTGCGGATGCAGGCGGAGAAACAATTTGATGACACAGATCCGGGCGATGGGACGGAAGAAGAAATTCTAGAAAATGAGATGCTGGCAGTCACTGAGATTGAAGTTGTTACTGCTGGCGGAATTTCTACAGTTGTCGAGCGCGTGGTAGATGCAATTCCTTTGGGAATCTTAGTCAGGCGATCGATGTCTGTACCATTTGTGCCACGTCCGTTAATCGACTCGGAGGGCGGGGTTCGGCCTCCAGCGTGGACGAGAGTACCAAGGTGGCAGTCTGTACGTTGGTGGCAGCGGGCGATGGATCTTGTCGGAAATTGGCTGTATGATTTTGCTCCAGAGTGGGCGATCGAGCACCTCGTCCCTTTTTGAGGAAAAATATATCTGCTTTTGAAAGTATTTACGGTCGTGGTGGTGATCGGTAATTTGTTTTTGGATAGCGGGCGATCGCCCGCACGGATATTGTGTTTGAAATGATCTTTGTTTAAAAATATGACGCTTGTTCAATTTGCTAAAAAACGCATTCAGCAGAAACTCTGGAACAGTACAGATGTCTTTGAGATGCCGCTCAAAGATGGGAAAATAAGTCGCTTCAAATGGATCGATCGCCCAGTCAAAAAATCGGGACGAAATCTGTTTCGACTGCGCTGTCCTATGGGTGATCGGGTTTTTGAAGTGGTTGAGATAGTACAACCGCGACGATCTCCCGCGATGCCGGAATTCAAGTTACCGGATTTTGGGACGATTAATTTCAACGTTCCGATTGTCATGTTGGAACCGGGACATCCAGATTATCAAAAGCACCTGCAACAGATTGCCGCGGCAGAATTGTTGGTGATCGACCTTGAGACTTTTTCGCCTGACCTTGCCATCAATAAAAATAATGGGTTGCATTCCCGTGACGGACGCATTCGACTAATTCAACTGTTTGACGGGAAGACTGTCTGGATTGTGGATCTCAAGGGTCGCGACATGAATGCGATGCCACTGTTCTCGCACCTTCCTTCAGAACGTGACGCGCAGTACAAGCGGTTGCAGGGATTTTTTGAAGTGTTGGGCGATCGGTTGAAATCTGAAGATTGTCTGATTGTTGGACACAACTTGCATTTTGACTTGCGGTTTTTACAGTTTCAGTTGGGACTTACTGCCAAGAATGTTAGCTGCACCCAACTCGGATCTCAAGTTTACTTTGGAGATTACAGTGGAGACAGTTCTGTCAAAAAAGGTGGCGACCCCATTTTAAAGGGAGGTTATGGTCTGGGAAATTTGTGCCATCGCTTTTTTGGAGCAGCACTCGACAAGACAGAGCAAACTTCGGATTGGGGTTTACCAGAATTGTCGAAGTCGCAGGTGTATTACGCCGCCAAAGATGTTATCGCAACTTACTACCTGCATCAGGCGCTGGTCGATCTATATCAAGATTTGCACTCGGCGCTGTATGCCGCACAATTGTTGGAATCTTGGGAGGTCGAAAACGGCTGTTTGCCTGTCACCGTGGCAATCGAATACTGCGGGATGCCTTTCGATAAAGAGTTGGCGCTGCAACAGGTTGCACAGATTTCTGAGATCCGAAATCAATTGCTGCCGCAGTGGGAAACCTTTTGTCCGAACATCACTTACACCCAAGACGCTGAATTTGGACGGTTTCTCGAAAGTGAATACAAGATCGTCGTTGAAAAAGTAGATAAATCGAGTCTGGCGTCGTACTTGCACATCCCCGTTGTCCGATTGCGCGGTGAGCTTGTTGCGCTTGACGGATTATTGAATAATTTGCAGGGGTTTTTGCGGTCTGCTGAACAAGATGGGCGAGTACATACGACGTACCGAACGCTTACTGGCTTCGGACGTTTTAGTTCAGGTGAGTCTAAGTATTTCGACAACTTACCAAACTTGCAATCTGTTTCCTCAAAGCAGAATCCGCTAATCAAGAAATACAACTTACCCAATCCGCGTAGTACGATCAAGCCACCTGCCGGTTACACGATGGCTGTAATCGACTTAGCCGGAGCTCACGGGCGGATTGCCGCCGACCAAGCTGAAGATGAAGCTGCGATCGCCGGGAACAACGATTCCAAAATTGACAACCACAGTAAAGTTGCCGTATTTGTAGCGAAATGCCAGCAGCAGGATTGGACCTGGCAGGACATTGCAAAACTCTGCAAGGAAAAAACTGAGACTGGTGCCAGGGCAAAAGCTTTCCGCGATACCGCCAAAAACACTTACTACGGTTGGCTCAACGGTGCCGGTGCAAAGCGGGTGCAGTTACAAATTGCTGCAAATGAAGGCTACACGCCCGAACTTGCCGCCTGCGAAGCTGCTATTGAAGGTTGCAAGCAACTTTATCCGGCAGTGCTCAAGCACAGGGAAGCTTTGCACAAGCGACTTGTTCGGGATGCTGTGCTGGTTGACGGGCGACCGATCGCCGTCAATATTTCTAGCGACGGTTTTCGAGTGCTGCTGCCGCTCGTCAAAAAATTCAACAAATTCAAGAATACTGAGGAGTGGGAAGCTCCCTATACCCAGTCATTAGCTGCGCTGTGGACGCGAATCGAAGCAACGGCGATCAAGCGAGCTTTGGTTAAAATTCAAGTTTTGATTGACGAGAATCCGCAGTGGGATTTGCAAATTATCGGTATCGTTCACGATGAAGTCGATTTGTTAGTTAAAACCGAATTTGAAGAGATTGCGATTTCAACCGTTAACAACATTGTCGGTGATGAATTTAAGGCGCAGTTGAAGCGTGTAACCGACGGTCGAAAAGCTAGTTGGAAAGACTTAGTAGCAGGTTCCTGGGCTGAAAAATAGTTTTCTAGCGATCGCCAGCAACACGCTAAACTAAACCCACGTATATCAATTAAGTAAGAAATATTTGACATACTCCCCGGCTTAAAAGCGCGGGGAGTATGTCAAAAAGAAAATTGTTCGATATTTCAGCGATATCGGCTTGATTGAAAATTGGGGTGATCGACACCTGGTAATTATCGACGACGACATTTACCCAGTCGCACCGGATTGGTGGGATATGCCAACGGTCATGCTTACCGCTTCTTTCGCACACAACGGTGATGAATTCGTGGTTGTCGTTCTACCAGAGGTCAACAAGATTGTTTGCGATGTGTGGCGGGTGGCATTTGAGTCTGATTCGATTGATAATGACAGCTTTGTGGAACGCGCCAAAGCAGATCCGCCAGTGCTGTTGAATTGTTAGACGGGTGATCAAACGCAAAAAGCGAGCTATCTCGAATTTGAGATAGCTCGCTTTTTGTTTTTTCGTCTAGCGCAGAGGTTCAGAGCCTGCGCTAAATATTTTGTATCGTTTGACACCTAGTTCCTGGGCGATCGCTTGCATTACTGGTGTTACGCAGTACACATATATATCTGGATGAGGATTCAACTCCTCAAGCGTAGGATCGGCAATAGATATCATTGCTTTCTCTAACGCAGTGATAACTGCTTCACGTTTTGTAGTTCCTCTTCCATTAGAGGCGACTCGGATATCGTAATTTTTGTTTATTATTACGACGTGACACAAATAATCTTCGGTATTGATATTTTGACTGACTTCGACGTTGACTACTTCGCCGCCGTCTTCTAGATCGAATAAAATACTAGAAGATACTTGGGTGTCACCCCAGTGAAATTGGTCGCGATCTACAGCGCACAATTCTCTTTGCTGGAATTCGATATTCATAAAATCTACGATCCATTTAAACTACATTTTAATTTTATCATAAAAATAGCCCGATACAAACAGAATATGTTTGTACCGGGCTATTTGTTTTACCATTAGATTCGGTAATTTTGTTTTCTAGCGATCTAGGTCTACGCTATGAACGTACCACCGTTGTGCTGTTGTGGCACTTGCCATCGCATCGATAGCGGGAGCTATTGTTTCGAGCATCCGACAATCGTAGTCTGGTTCTTTAAGTACGCAGTCGAAGAGTATATTAGCGTTCGCTAATGCGTTGCAAAAAGCGTCAAAGCGAGTGTCTCCTTTGCCACTGGTAGTTAAGTCCATTGCCCCATCTTCGATCCAGATACAGCAGTAGTACACCTTACCTTGTTTGTAAAGGTCTAGTCGTATTAACTGCTCTTGTTTGTCGCAATCGATGACAACGCATTGTCCAATCAAACTGTTATTGGGTCTGTGTGCTGACTTTAAAGAGCGTGCAAATTCGTTGATATACTGAACTTTCATGAGATCGATCTATTCGAGACTACCTCATTATTATACTACAGAAGCAATCTCTTGTCTCTCATTTCGATCGCCCGCCAATTTAAATTTTCCACCTATTCTAGGCGTCAGCCACGATACATTAAGTCGGTAAGTAGAGTAGCTTCCTTTCACTACCCCATTGACTGCGGATGGGATGTTTTCATCTTTGGCTTCCGATTCGATATCGCGTGTACTAGCTCCGTAAGATTCCAACAGTGTTTCCATTAATTCGCCGTAGCAGTAACAAAAATGCGGATCTATTTCAATGAGATGTAACGCGATTGCTTCGCAGTCAAGGCAGGTGTAGTGCCGGTCGAAGTATCCTTCAATTAACGTTTTTACGTAGTACATTTCTGTACCTTTAGGTATCTGTTCATTGCACTCTACGCATTTGTGGGGTGATCTGGTTTTTACCAGTTTTTTGATATGAATGTCGGTCTGTACAAAATCGCAGTCACACATTTCAGCTATCCTTGAAGTAGTAAATTTCTATTGTACACGCTAACATTTATGTTTACATCACACTATTTATGACTTATTATATAGATGTAGTTTATTCACTCAGAACATGAAGCGCGAATTATTTCAAGTCCTGGTCAATCGCCACGATGCAGAACGTCGAGACAAAACTTATTTTTCATGGGTTAATATCGTCGGTGCGGATCTTTCTTGGTTAAAATTACCTGGAAAGGAATTTCGTGGTTCCGACCTCAGACAAGTTTCATTTGTTGGTACTTGGTTGCAAGAATGTTTGTTTTCTGGTGCTAACTTAAACGGTGCAGATTTACACTGTTCCAGCCTGCGAAAAGCTTCTTTTATGAAAGCTAATTTGCAAGGTGCTAACTTGCGGGCGACAGATCTACGAGATGTTGATTTTTTATACGCAGATATGCGGGGCGCAGATTTAACTGATGCCGACATGAGGGGTTCTGACCTCGGTTGCGCGGATCTGACTGGCGCGAACTTAAAAGGGGCGATCGGATTGGGAACCAAGCAAGGTGAAATGGAATTTGCTGCTAACTTAGTTGCTCAACTAGACGCAGAACAAGATTCTCGAATTAAACAAGAATGGCGAAATAATCCAAGTTACGTCATGTGTGTCTACCCCAAAGAGTTTGATTACAACCCTGGGAAAGAACGTTCACTCCTGTATCCGACACTTGCTAAGTTTTTCCACAGTAGTGGCGATGAAGCGTTAAATGCGCTTCGTAAAATTGCGACTGGCGAACTTTCGGTGTTCAACGATTAAATTTTTAACAAAAAACAGTTTTCTAAGCTCTAGAAAGCTGTTTTTTTGTTAAAAATTAAAATCCGGTTGCACAGGTGGCTGAACGTTCTGCACGATTGTTTGCGGTACCGGCGGAATGTATTCTAGATTTTCATCAGGTTGTGCAACTGTATCGCCACTGGCAGTTGAAGCGTTTATCAGTTTCAGTTCGTGGTAGATACTTCTTTCCCGGTGCGTGTATTCTTTTTTGTGTTCAATCTGAAACAGTTCTCCGCGATACGCAATTCGCACGTCGGGACTTAGGTCTGCAATTTTGAAATCCTTGCTGGAAACGCAGGCAACTTGATTTGTGGCGATCGCCCGCACCATTCCAGTATCGGTTGGGATTGCACTTTTCTGCTCGATAATGTGTCCGCGCAATTTTCGCTTTGTATAGCTGATATTCTTCGGAAAGCCTAATTCAGGAACCGCAGATTGAGTTTGTGTCGGCGTACATAATTCAATGTTGTGACCTAATTCTTCAGAAAGAAACAAAAAATCTTCTGGCGTGATGTCGTAGTTTGTCATTATTCTATGTGTAAGGTATAATAATAGAAGGCTGTGAAAGCCTGCCGTGTTCTTACAATACCCTTTTCTCGCCGCCTCTGTACGGGGGCGGTTTTACTATGCGAAAAATTTTAGACTTTGAAAAGTATGTAGGGCAAAAAGTGCATCTGTACCGCAATTTACATCACAAAAATGAAAACCGATTTTCGATCCAGACCAACGTTGAAATTGCTGGTGAAATCAAAAAGAAAGTCGTCGGTTACGTCGATCGTGCAATCCTCCGAGACTTGACGTACTCCCCGCCCTAAAGGGCCGGGATTCTGAGTTCAAGCAGAGATTGCAGGCAAAGCCTGTCTGACATCTCCTAGCTCAAGGGTTGACGCCCCAACCCGTTTGATATTCAATGCAGCATTT
>JACCEA010992129.1_pt1 | contig 23328 bp, 10 predicted proteins | sample 7449851 | NCBI WGS metagenome assembly JACCEA01 (sample SAMN15323453, study PRJNA562643) | freshwater metagenome | isolation source: river surface water | place: USA:Blue River Watershed | collected 2017-08-18 | reverse complement strand
TATGCTCAGTGGGGATGAGAAACTGCGCTTTGCTACAGTCAGCAGGATGTTGGTGTTGCCAGATCTTGTCCAAAGCATGCGCGAATCCAAACAACGTGTCATTAGCAGTCAATGGGCGTCGTTTCAGTCTATCTGCATCCAACCAGTCTCCAGTCCACAGCTTGTACTTCTGCGCAATTTCGGACATGTTGCTGAGGGAGGCGTTGTGTTCGGCATAAAAGGCCGCACACTCTGGGTCGTTGTGCTTTACAGACTGTGGATCATAAGCATGGAAGTACCCGCCTGTAGTAGAATAGTTATTGTGACGCAGAGCTTCGTCATGAGATAGGGGGTGGTTAAAATGGCGCTTCGAGCGTGGAGAGGGCCTGTCTCGATGATAAACGATGGTAGCATTGTTGGTATTGAAGCGGTGGTGGTTGTGACCCAGATGGTGTGCTGTAGTTGTTTGCAGAGAGCTTCCAAGACCTCGTAATGTGTCCAGAACCAACACACTATCGGGTAGGACCAACAGTACGGTGACCCATAAGAGATACATGAGCATGCTCTTGAGCAAAACTTAAAAAGTTGTGTCTGATCTCGGTCTGATGCGCCTGCGGCGGCGCGTTGCTCGTCGCAGCGCGCGCACAGCACCTTCTGCTGGCATGTCTCGATGCTGTCTGCTGTGCTGGCGCTGTCTGCTGCTGCTGCCTGCGCCAGGCAGCATAGAGGAAGGGTACTCTTATGTGTCACAAGCGTGTAGAAATATTTCGAAAAAATAATATATCACCAGGAAGTAGATAATTTTGAAGACGGTTGAACAACAATCGAGATGATTGTATGTGTATTCCCCATTATGGGCAGTTGCAGTATTGCTGACAATTGCAGTACTCATATTGTGTTTAGTTAGATGGTATGTATGTAGATAATCATTAAGGTATATTTTCATCTGCAGTGTACTTACTGATTGCTTTTATATAATGATGGTTCAATAATATAATAATTACCATGCCAACTCGACTCCTACATAGACATATTATTTTGCTTACTTTATTTGCATCTTATATATGAGTATATAGACAAGTATATATACGAAACTAGTCGTGTAATTTCTTAAGTACTTCTATATAGCAAATTCTAGTCTTTTCTTTACTTTTACTATCACTAAGATTGCAATCATCTGGTCGCACACTTCCTCCTCTCAACAGATTAAATATAAAAGTATCTTTCTTACAATCTATCTATTCATCATCTCTTGTTGATAGAGGCATTGATTCATATACACGCTCAAAGATCTTGTAGAACTCGCTACAATTGGTGGGGCTCACTTTGAACTTGTACTTGTTGCACACAGTGACAACGTCGCCAGATTCCATGGACGGCACGCCTTCCTCACTGTCCAGCATCCAATGCGAAGAGATGTCACAGAACCTTCTATCATCTCCTTTTATCCACCAGAAGTGTCGATAGTACTGACCAGCAATGTTGCAATCCTGCAGGATGATTAGAGCCTCAATGTCTTCGCCCGATGCGATGTCTCTTGAGAGACTCGTCATGTGATTCTCATTATTTCCCGCAACATACCAACCTGCGCGACTAGGTCTGGGCAGTGCGAACCAAGGCTTCACCTCCAATTGGAGTGATTCTTCCTCTGGTGATGGCGATGATGACGCGGTCTGGCTTGCTGGAGCAGGCATATTGTGTACTTGATATTTGCCTGATTAAATTGTGAACAGAGAGCAGAAATTCGTCGAATCCTACTGTTGAATGCCAGCATCACGTCTTTTTCCCAGCAACTATTTGACTGAAAACATTGGAAAGACTAACTTTGACATATAGTTATGTTAACTAGGGTTAGCCTAGGGTTACTGTTTCGAGATGTATTAGGAGTACAACACTCGCCCTATATCAGTATATTGTATATTTTCACGAATAAAATATATCTGTACTTTTTTTTTTCAAAACACATGCGCCAAAGAAACAGGCACAAAACAGATACTGACACACTTCCATACAAGCAGACACAAATGCAGGCTACAAATAACTCTCTACACTACACACATCAACACGCACTCTACGACTTGATAAACGACAGCGTCACGCTCTTTGTAACTGCGCCTCCGCCTTTGTTTCTCTCCTCCACAATCAGTTTCAGCAATTTCCCGTTATTCTCCAACTCTCTTCTGTAAATTGTCTCAGATACGCCCTCCTCTTGAACCTGCACAACCAAAGCCTCGCCGTCTAGATAGCAGCGGCCACGACAGCGCTTTTCTCCGTCTCTGACTGGCATCGCCGCCCAGCCCTTGTCACTGAGAGCGACTGCACCGCAGAGAGGGAGAGAGTAGTCGCGGAAGATCTTGCCCTTCGCATTGCTTTCTATCACCTTCACCGTGCCCAGCACAACGCCCGCCTTGTCTCTTTCTCCCGAACCAGACACCATTAGGCGATGGACAGGTGCGTCCGTGCTTGTGTGCTGGTGGGCGATGAGCGTCCACAGGCCGTGGAAGTGCAACGCTTTCGCGAGTTGGTCCGAGGCGTTGGGCGAAGCGGCGCTGGTCTGAGTCTTCCCGAGAGCGACGGACGTGAATCGTGGGGTGATGTCCAGATTGTGTGTGTTTGTGCGTCCGAGCAAGCGACTTTGCATTTCCGAACGACGTTCTTCTGTGCGTGTGTGCATCCTGCTTATGGCGACCTCGTCGTCGTCGTTCTCGTCGTCCTCGTCCACCACCGCAGCCACTGCATTGCTTGACCCAATAGGGACAGTAGCAGTGTCGAGGGACTGAGTGGGATCTGGTTCGGGGGGAGAGAGAGAGCACTCGGAGACTTTAGAGAACCACGATGTCGCGGCAGTCTCTTTGTGCGTCACGAGGTCGCGGTACACTGCGCGCAGCACGATCTGAGGCTTGTCAGGGGGGGCTTCGGGGTCGAGAGACCGAGTGAAGAGAAACTCGACCTTGTCGTCGCCCCGGGGCCGTCTCTGCAATACGAGGACTCTCTCTCCGTCAGTCTCTCCAGGCGCCCAGTACATGCGCTGTTTGAAGGGCTTGCCGTTGAAATTGAAGTCCACGAAGTCCGCGCCCAGAGTCAATGTGCTGTCTGTGTCGATCGGTCCCCCTTTCTCCAACAGTCTGCACGCACGCACACCGCCATGTGCGTCCATAGCGATAGTGTGCGTTAGAGGCATAGTGGCGGCCATCTTACGCTGAACAAATCCAGCACCGCCTGCGCCAGCAAAGGCCTCGAAGTTGTGTGTGCGCGTGCGCTGCCACACGCCAGAGAGCGCGGGGAGAGAGAGCGGGACCTGTGCGGGTGGAGAGGGAGAGAGAGACTCTGCGGTACTCGGTGCAGTAGTCTCGGCAGTGGAGGCAGCAGTTGGTGGAGGGAGAGAGGGAGGGGGTGCATTGGGCGAAGGTCCGACATACTCAAATGTGGTTAGAGCCACAACGCGCTTGTCAGTTTTCAAACATCGATAAGTGGCTTCGGACTTCAACACGCGCTTGTTGTCTCTCTCTCTCTCTATCCAGCGAGTCACGACCAACTCGTAGTCCTGCTCGGGCATGTGAACCTTCTTAAGAGTCAGACCAGGACGCTGCCCCTCGTCTGACCAATAGACGCGGTCGAGGAAATGCGCTTTAACGAACACAGTAGCGACCTCTGGTCCCCCGACAGAGTAAACATTGTCAGAGTCTATTGGACCGCCCTTTTCCTGCAGACGAAACATAGTGAGTGCCCCATCCATAGTGATAGTGTGTACTAGAGGGATGGACGCTGCGAGTTTCCTCTGCATCAGTCCCGCGCCCTGAGCACCCACAAAGGCTTCGTAGTTGTCCGCACGCACTCGCCGCCACACGCCAGACAAGTCCTCCCGTTTCCAAGTGGAGGCATCAGAGGCAGTGACAGAGACAGTGGTAGTAACGGTGGGAGATTCAGTAGACAATGGCGATCTTGTCGCAGTGACAGTGCCGGCAGGAGGGACTACGGGCACACTGCGAGCAGGCACTATTTTGGCAGAAGGAGTGGGTGGGGGAGCACGTAAGCTAAAGAGAAAGAGTCAGTTTTGTTATATACAGTGACAGATAGAGACTAACCTCTTTGGGTAGAGAATACTAGTGGGTATCATAGCCCTCATATACAGCTCCATCTGCAGACTGGGCCTCTCAGGGATTTTGACAAGCACTGCAGTCACTATAAGCACTACCAAAGGAGTGCCCACGAGGTAGAGTAAGATGTAGCAGAGCACAATGCCCGCCCACATCAACACTGTGGGCATGTTGCTCAGTATCCAGTCAGGCTGAGACAGCAGCCACGACTGAATGTCTTGCCTAGCGAGGTCGATCATGCCGCGCGACTCAACTTCTCTCGCTTGGCGCTGGTCGACCCTCTGTTGCTCGAGTTCTTCACTCTCTGCGAGCAACTCAGAGCTAGTGGCGCCAGTCAAACGCGGTCGCTGTCCCTGCGTAGAATCTTTATCAGCAGAAGAGGTACCACCGCCAGTCTGCTTAGCGGATGGAGAGAAGAATGCCATTGTGAGTTCGCGCAAATTATCTCGAATTAGTTTGTCGCCCAATACGCATCGTTCGTCGGGGTGCATGTTCTTTACGCGAGTGAGAATGCGCGGGAGAGTCAGTGAAGAAGTGTCTCCCTTTGAGACCACCATGGGCTTCCGCCGCCCACTGCCGTCCTTCGCACTATCGAGCCACTTTAGGAACTGCGAGTGAAAGACTTTGGGTCCATCTCTCTCCCTCTCTGCGAGAGTGAGACTCAGAAACTCGGCCGAATTCTTTGTGCGAAGACCACGATAGGCCGCGTCGGACTCAGTGATAACGCCTTTGTCCTGCTGCGCCGAGTACCACGGCTGAGTCAGGAAGATCGCGGCAGAGAACTCATGCAGTTTGAGGAGTGCCTCGGGGTCAGTCACGCCTACGACCATCGATCGTTGACGAGAGAGAATCTTACTAGCACTCTCTGCGAGAGCCTCAGCTGCAGTGCCAGCCTCGGCGTCGCCCTGGGCAGCGGCGAAAGCGTTGGCGATAAGGTTCGCCTTAAGTTGGGCTGTGGCGGCCATGACGAGCAAATCACTGTCATCTGCTGCGAGGAAGGGTCTGAAGTCCCCGACATAGTGCGACGGAGCGATGAGTGCGGCGATGCCCTGCACGACGTCCGCACACATCGCCGCAGTGGGCGCAATGACGACGATGTCTCTCCCAGTCACAACCAGCTCCCACAAAGTCCAAACGTGCTGCAACAGACCGAGAGGGCCGAAGAGGGACACGAGGTTGAGTGTGCTGAGGGTCGTGGCGGGGGACAAGTTGGTCACTGAGAAGGTCAGCAGGTCCGATGGCACGTGATACGAGAGAACATCACCGAAGAAGATTAAGTACATCAAAGCGCCTTGTCTGGGTTTTGGCCAGAGGTCGACCTGACTCATCGCTACTAGGCAGATGTCCGAGACTTGATTCGCATTCAATTCCCGCTGTGGCTCTCGCTCTGCGAATGTGTTTGATGGAGAGAGAGGCCCATTACCAGGCGAGTCTGGCGACGAGAACTCTTTCCAACCCGAAGCAGTGACAGAGAAGACCGAACTGTCATCCGAGTCTGCGCGCTCTCTGACTGGCGGGGCGGACGGGCACTGCAGCTCAATGGCCTCCAACAGATGGTCCAGCATAGCGTAGGCGAGAGAGGGAAAAGGCCAGCGACTCACGAGAATAACGGCCTGTCGATAGAAAGACACACCACTCTCCGTGGGTAGCAGTTGCATCTGTTGAGAGAACAGACAGAAACAGTTGAAGAACTCAGTGGTCTTAGTAACGGCAGTGCCCACGACCTCATCGCTCTCCTCATCTTTGAATACGAACCCTGGCAGAGTCTTGTCTCTCACTCGAAACATGAACTTTTGGTGCATCGATCGGAACTCCTTCTTTGCAGTCACACAAGACAGACCAGTGTGAAGAATTTCTTGTTGCATCTCTGCACTGAGTCGACTTTCTGAAGGAAAGATCGTGCGCACATTGTGTAATTCAGAACCCGAAGACTCGAAACTCGTACGGGCGAAGAGAATCGCCTCCACCCACGGTGGTAGCTTGTCATCTGGTAGAGAGGACAAGTCCCCTCCCATGGGGTTGAATGCCCCCGATTGTATCGGCATATTCTGCTGCTGTTGAGAGAGACGATCTCCGGAGTAAACTATGTAAGTGTGCATGTATGTGATGGACAGAAGTAACAATAAGGGTCGCTCAACTTACATACAGGCTGAGATGCAGGGATATGAGATTGGGGTTTCGCATTTTGAAGAGCTGCACGATAACACAACTCACAAGCCTGCCAAGGGGAGAGAGATAATTACATCAATAAGATGACATGAGACAGCAGCAAACATACCCGCTTCATCCGACCTTGTACAACTACTTTGTAGCATGAGCAGCTGCTACAGAAGACTTGACCGCACTCCCTACAGTGGTGTTTGCGGGTGGTGAGAGAGAACTTCGTCTGACAGGCCATGCAGCGGTTAATGAGGGACGAGTCCGCCCATACCGAGCCTTGACGACTCTCAAACTCTCTTGCATCCCTATTCACACTTGACCGCTTGTTGAGGGATACGTGACGCTGGTTCAGGGCGTGGGAGACGGAATCTCTATCGGCCATGCTGCTTCTGCGGCGCGCGGCTTTGTTCCTTATTCTCTAATTGCTAATTGAATGTTCGGCAATCTCCCTGAGCTTCCACAAACTTATCTCCAATGAACGCGACCAGAATCTCCTCGCATTCAGCTTTATTCAATATATGTACAAGTAAATAAATCGGGTTTTGAGGCCGAGTCGGTGCTTCAAATTAACGTTTAATTTACCAAAGATCTTTCTAAAGTTCATTTTAGCAGTAAATTTAGTAGTAAATATCGAGTGCGCGCCTGTGGGGTGCAGGCCGGTGTGGTGCGGCGGATTTTTTTTCCTGACCATGGAAAAAATGGAGGCGCCAGCCGCCAACAACGCGCCAATTGCTTCCACCCTTCAGAAATTAATCACACAGCGGTTACAATCCACACTTCATCAGCATGGTCGAAGCTGGATCAGTTGAGTTGACGGAGACTCCCAAATCCCCTTCTAAGCCCGAGAAGAAAGGAGCAGACGAGGAAAAGGCAGCTCCTACCAAGGCTGCTACAATAGCACAGCTCTTTAGCAATGCAACAGCCTTCGACTACTTGTTGATGTTTACTGGATCACTGGGCGCAATCGTGACTGGTGTATCTATCCCGCTGTTCAACGTCTTATTCGGTCGCATCCTCGATGCGCTTAATAACGACCCCAACGCATTCGACAAGGCGATATCGAAACTCTGCATTTCTTTCGTTGTAATAGCTATTGCCAATTTCTTCACTGGACTCTTGCAGGTGAGTCTGGATATCTTTCTATTGACAATATTATCATTTACACACTTCCCTTTTCAGGTTTACTGTTGGTCGGCAGCGGGAGAGCGTCAAACACAAAAGTTCCGCGAGCGCTACGTGAATGCAGTTCTCTCACAAGAGATTGGTTGGTTCGACACATGCGGAGCTTCTGAAATTTCCACCAAACTTGCAGAGCTTGTGGGCAAGGTGCAGGATGGCGTGTGCCGCAAGATGGGCGACCTCATCCAGTACGTCACTCAATTCATTGCTGCCTTCATTGTGGCTTTCTATCTGAATTGGAAACTTACCGTTGTTCTCATTGCTTCAATCCCAGTTATTGGTGCAGCGGGAGCATTCATGATCACTGCAGTGACGGCCGCACAACATCAGAGTCTCGAGCAGTATGCCAACGCCGGTGGACTAGCCACCGAGACTCTCAATGCAGTGCGTACAGTTACTGCCTTGAATATGCAACCGAGTGTGATTACTCGGTATCGAAAGTTCTTGTTCGAGGCGATGGAAGTGGGTATGTTGAAGGGCATGAAGGTGGGTCTCGGTCACGGCGGTATCTTCTGCGCGTGTTTCCTTACTTACGCCTTGGGTTTCTGGTACGGCGGCAAACTAGTGGCTGACGACATGGAGCGAGGCTGCACTGAGAACTGCTTGTCAGGTGGTGAAGTCATGGCTGTGTTCTTTAGTACTATTATGGGTGCCATGGCTCTCGGTCAGATCGCGCCTCCTCTCACTTCAGTGTCTGCAGCACGGGCTGCCGTTGCCTCTATCCTCGACACTGTGGAACGCAAACCTCTCATTGACGGACTCTCTGAGGATGGATTGAAGCCGGAAACAAAAGTGCGCGGTGAAATCTTACTAAAAGAAGTCGTTTTCTCGTATCCTTCTCGCCCAGATATCCCCGTCTGTCGCGGGTACGATCTGTGCGTGCATGCGGGAGAGACGGTGGCCTTAGTCGGTCCCTCGGGCTGCGGCAAGTCTACGATCATTAACTTGTTGCTTCGCTTCTACGATCCTCAGTCAGGCAGCATATCTTTGGACGAGTACAACATCAAAGAACTCAACATCAAGTGGTTGCGGTCTCAGGTGGGCTATGTGGGTCAAGAGCCCATACTGTTCGCCGGGACTATAGCAGAGAACATCGCCTATGGCCTCAATCCCGAGGTCTCCTCTCTCGTTTCTAGTAAGAAGGCTCAGTCCCAAGGACAGGTCTCTCAACGCTCTGTTGCAGACGCACAAGACAAGGAGGCGCTTATGCAGCAAGTCATCGCCGCAGCCAAACTAGCCAACGCCCACGACTTCATCTCAAAGTTTCCCAACGGATACGACACTGACGTCGGATCTAATGGTGTCGCGATGAGTGGTGGACAGAAACAGCGTATCGCCATTGCACGTGCTCTTATCAAGAAACCCGCAGTTTTGTTGTTAGACGAGGCTACCTCAGCGCTGGACGCGACTAGTGAGAGAGTCGTGCAGAGATCCATCGACGCACTCAGTCAGAGCAAAGCGCAGACCACTATTGTCATCGCACACAGACTCTCCACCATTCGCAATGCGGATAAGATCTGCGTCATCAACGCGGGTAAGATCGTTGAAGTGGGCACTCACGACGAGTTGATCGCCAAGGAGGACGGCATATACGCTGACCTTGTCAAGCTGCAAATGGCGGATTCTGAGGAAGTCGACTCACCTTCGAAGAACGTTGCTGAAGGCGAAGAGGCTCTTGATTCACCCACTCGCAAGGCTCTCGCTTCTCAGACTTCAGTAGAGGGAGATACAGTCGCTGTTGTTGAGAAACAAGACGTGGAGCAGGGAAAGACCGACACTCAGACGGACAAAGGTACAGGTAAAGATAGCGACAAGAAGGAGGAAGTGTCCAAGGAAGAGTCTTCTAAGCTCACTAGACGCATTTGGGGATATATCATGAAATTTCCCGCCTTCCTCATATTCGGACTCATCGGTGCAGCGGTCTTTGGCGCGATCTTCCCTTGTTGGGGGTATTTGTTGGCGAATACTCAGGACATGTTTTATCTGCCCAATCCAGACGACATCCGTGCTAAGGCTCGCCTTTACGCATTCTTCTATATCCTTCTCGCAGGCTGTGCCCTTTTCTCTGCTCTCTCTCAATACTACGGTGTTGTTGGGGTAAGAAACTTTTTAATCTATGACTTTGTCTGCAATATATGTTAATATCTCACTGTCCGTGTAGCTTGGTGAGAAGGTGTCAGCTATCCTCCGAAGTGAGATGTTTGAAGCCATTATGCGTCGCAATATTGCGTTTTTCGATAAAGAAGAGAATGCCGTGGGAAATCTCGCTACCAGACTCGCCGATGATTCTCGCGTGGTGAACAAAGCATTTGGAGAGGGTCTCGCAAAGCAGTTACAGGCTGCCTTCACTTTGCTGATTGGGCTTGCTTTGGGATTTAGTGCAGCATGGCAGATTGCGTTCGTCGTGCTTGCGTGCTTCCCTCTGAATATCATCGCATCTGCCATTCAAATGCAAGCGATCGCAGGCCAGCAGTACGACAGAGATGAGACTACGGCGCCCGCTGCCTCTAACTCAGACAGCAGTAAGAAGACCGCCAACTCGTCCTCCACAAAGTCCACCTCCGCCACTGCCTCTCCCTCTCAGGGTGCGGGGATGGTGGGCGGACACAGTGCGATGATCGCGACGGCCTTCACCAACATGCGCACTGTCTCCGCCTTCTCTCTGCACCACAAAGTGTCTGAGCGATACGCAACCATCACCAGAGAGATCTGCGAGGCTCGTATTGGCAGAGCGAAGGTGGCAGGTGCAGGCTTCGGTGGCAGTAACTGTGTGCTCTTCCTCACCTACGCGTTGCTGTTCTGGTATGGTTCTAAGCTGATCAAGCAAGGGGACTGCACGTTTGTGGAGCTCATGACCTCAATCTTGACTCTCATGCTCGGCGCGTTGGGTCTGGGACAAGCGTTGGCGGATATGGGGGATCAGAAGGCCGCCATGATTGTCGCTCGTCGCATCTTCGTGGACCTCGACGACTCGCACGCTTCACCCATCGACGGACTCTCCACCAAGGGTGTGATCCCCGGGTTACAAGAGGGCGACCAACAGGCTCTCATCATCCCGCGCGCTCAGGGTCGTATCGAGCTTCGCAATGTGTCTTTCCACTACCCCACTCGCCCCAATGTGCGGGTCTGCAAGGGCTACAGTCTCTGCATCGAGCCAGGCGAGACCATCGCGTTAGTTGGTCCATCGGGCAGTGGCAAGTCAACCATTGTCAACCTGTTGCTGCGCTTCTACGACCCCGATGGAGCCCAGGTGATGCTCGATGGACACGACCTAAAGGATCTGAATGTGCGCTGGTTGCGCTCTCAGATCGGCTATGTCGGACAAGAGCCCGTCCTCTTTCAGGGCAGCGTCGCCGAGAATGTTGCCCGGGGGCGTTCTCAGAATATTCACGAGCCATTGCTCTCTCTCGAGCAGGCGATGGCGCTGGCTCAGGCAGAGAAACGCAGTAAGGGCGAGTCATCGCTGTGCGGTCCATTGCCCTGCGGGCAGTCTTCTCACACTGCTGTACCCACTGACGAGCTGCACGATGTCGAGGCCCATGATGCAGAGAAGATCGAGGACGTGATCGAGGCATGTACCCTCGCCAACGCCCACGACTTCATCACAGGGTTTACTGCACAGTATGGCACAGACATTGGACAGGGATCTATCATGGTGTCAGGAGGTCAGAAGCAGCGTATCGCCATTGCACGTGCACTTATCAAGAAGCCAGCAGTGCTGTTATTGGATGAGGCGACTTCCGCGCTCGACGCTGCATCTGAACGAATTGTGCAACAGTCGATTGATGCACTAAGTCAAAGCAAAGCGCAGACCACTATTGTCATTGCACACAGACTCACCACTATTAGAAATGCCGATCGCATCTATGTTGTGGACCAAGGCGAGATCGTCGAAGTTGGAAAGCACGACCAGTTACTCGAGATTGAGAATGGTTTGTACAAGCAGCTTTGGGAAAAACAGAGTGGGGGCGGTGATCACGGTTAAGCTTTGTATAAGTAGTAGATTGATATTGGTTTTTAGTATAAATTAGTTCTAAGTAGTAGACTGATAATTTTTAGCTTCGTAAGTCCGGCTCTATCTTTGTGTCTTAAAGAATGTGTTTCTCTCATCATGTAGTATTGTTAGGAATATCCAGTACAGTAATTGTAACTGCCTGGTTTGTAATGTTATTGGTGTACTAGAGCACGTTTCCTCTCTGGAACTATTGGTGACGTTGCTAATCGTGGTAGAATTATATCTCGTTAGCATTCACTTCTGTTCCGAGTTGGCCGTGAGGTGCCGGGTAGGATTGTAAGATATAGTTAAACTTCATATTCTAAATAGAAGTAAAATTTACATACTATCGGGTAGTCCAAATTAGGCAGTTTTACTTAGTCTATCAATTACGGAATTCCTCCCTGCATTGTATGTAAATCCTTAACTGTTGATAGGTTAGTGGGAAAAATACAATTGAAGCGAGACAAAACCTGGGAATAATTAACTTTTCAAAATTCCCACATGGATGGGGAGCGATGAGAAACACACGAAACTCTTCAAATTGCCCATTCGAAATCTTGACGACGTTTGCAGCACGAGGAGAACAACCTTCGCTCAGATCTTGTAGAGTTTAGTTTTGGACGTTGTTTGCCACCGAATCTCCTTTTTTTCTCAGCTCTTCACAGAGAAATTCGAAGCAAGGATGAACGTGGTGTACAAACAAGTGGCCGGAGCGGTCAGTATTGACATCCGCGGAGCCAAAGGCCCAAACGCAATCACTATCAACGGAACATATGACCCCACAGACGAACTCTGTAATGACTGGCCAGTGTACCAGAAACGTGGTGACCCAAGCAAATGGATGGAGTTTTTTCACCAGTCTAAAAAGTGGTACATCAAGGCCTCAACAGACCGAGGAAAGGCTCGTGGCTGGTTGCGCCTCGCCTCTGACCCAACAAGCACCCCAGAGAACTGTACAGCAACATGTGAAGTGTGGGATGGTAGTAAGTGGGTATCACAGGCCTCGGTGAGTATAGTCACAGCCAAGCAGCGTCACGAGGAGGACATGAAGGCAGGAAGTATTCGTCGAATCCGCGCCACACCAGTACGGATCAGTGGTGCAACAGGGCCTAGTGGACCCTCTATCAATGGTGTGTACGAACCCACAGATGAAATATGCGGAGGCTGGCCAGTGTATCGGAAGAAAGACGACGCTGAGAAGTGGCTGGAATATATCGTGGCGAGTCATGAGTGGTACGTGAAGCCCACAGCAGACAAAGGTCGACCGGAAGGCTGGATGTGCATCTCATCAGATCCACCTACAAGGCCTGAATTGACAAAGGGTGTGTGTGATGTGTGGGATGGAGAGAAGTGGGTGTCTCAGGCGGCGGTGAAGATCACGCCACTCCCTGGGTACTTCCGCAGCATGACAGAGGTGCAGATATTCTGCAATGAAGAGATCAAGAAGTCCCACGACAAGTTAACCGCCACACTAGGTCGCACTATCAAGCTATTGGCCCAATCGATACCGCCAGATAAAGTTAATGAAGGAAACTCACAGCTCGCCACAATGAATACAGACGTAGAACAGCGGCTGCAGAATCTGAAGTCACAGCGAGAAAGAGAGCGGGAGAAAGAGCGGAAAGAGCAGCAAGAGATGTTGACAGCGAAGGATATTGGGGACTTTGAGGAGGACGACGACGAGGACGACGATGACTTGGAGGGAGAGAGCGAGAGCGACGGCGAGGACGATGAGGACTACGAAGACGAAGACTCATAGACGAAGTGACATAAATAGTCTCGGTAGTTCTAGTAGTTAGTGTTGTAATTGTTCTTATATGCGTGGGAGTGACCTCTATCACTCTGAGGTCGGCGTCACGATGGTATCCGTGTCAGAGACAGTATGCTGTTTATGTGTATTTGTATTGTTGTAAGCCCAAACTCTAACTAACTCCGATATCCGGATAAATGCTTCTCCCCCTGTTACGCATATGATGATTATATGAGCCCGCAAGTGTGGAACTGCTCATATTTGCATTGAACCAGGTCAAAACTGGCCCCATATGACTACACCACAACTAACTATCGCACTGACGTCTGCTGCTATTAGGCCTTTTATACTTCTACAATATTTTTTTGTACCTAACCTATTGCTGTCGTTTGGCCTATCAATTCTGTTCCAAGGATTTTTTCCTTTCAAAAATATTTTTTTGGTATGCCACAATCTCTTCTCATCCCCCCTTTTTTTCTTTTTAACTCTGGTGGAACTTTTGTGATATTTTTTAGTCGAAATTCAGCCAGCCATTATTGTAGCCATTTTATTAGCATCGTCGCACCTCTCTATCGCATGATCCTATGACAACCGATCGAAATTTGGAAGAATAAATGCCTTTTGAAGCTATGTTATTTCTTATTGTACTCTGTGTGGTGGTCCTCACACACTGCACCATTGTGTCGACATCCATTCGTCACGATGTGGTTGTAACTGCTGTAGATGACTTGGCCAACTCCCACTGTACTACAATGCAAAGTTCCATATCTAGCAGCAATAATTGTACTCTTCGAGCAGCATGGTCGGTGTGCCAGTCGTTGCTGCTTAGTGACTCTTCCACTGACGCGGAGTGCCGCATCACCCTACCTGAGGGTCAGACTATCAGCCACGACTTGTTTCGTGGGCCGTTGGTTCACCATTCACCTGGTGTTGTTACCATATCTGGCCATAAATCCACTGTACTTGGTATTGCACAAGGACAGCGATCATGGCGACAGTCCGCGAGTTCGTCTCTCCCCATATTGACTAATCTAGTGTCCCCCGCAGACTCGATGGCTTCGACTACCTTTAATTTCACAGTGTGTGAGGGCACCACTGTGCTGCTCTCTACTTGTCACCCACAATCTTCGGGTGACACGGTACTCTCAGTAATGAATGCAGCGGGTCAGAAAATAATTGAAAATGATGACTTGTGTGGTTCTCTCTCTCGACTTACAGTCTCGCTGCCAGCGACTGGCGATGGCTACTGCGAAGTATACACCACTGAACTCAGCTGTTATGCTGGCTCGGAATGCCAGGTCTATTTGACAGCAGATCGTTGGCCAACAGCACAATACTCTTCGTCGCTTGCTAGCTTCGTCCCATACACGGCTGCTTTGACCTCCGCTACCGAAGAGTCTTCTCTCTCCGCACACTCGCCCGATTTACTGACTCAGTTCGTCGTTGTATTGTCTCCCAACACCAGCGCTCTCTCTCTGCGTGATCTGACTCTGTCCTCATTTGGATCCATCAGAGTCATTGGTGGAGCCATCGCAGTCATCGGCTCTGCTGGCTCTTACCATCAAACTTTCTCTCTGTCTCTGGCAAATGTAACAGTGCGAGACTGTTTCGCGAGACACGGCGGGGCAATCGCAGTGCTGCTCTTCGATGATGCCAGTCCATCAGCGGTGGAGATAGTATTGTCAGATGTTTCTTTAATCAACAACACCGCAGCTCTCTTTGGTGGTGCCGTATATGCGAGGGACTTCCGTACTGCTGGAAGTGCTGTGTCCCTGATCGTATCAGGTGTGAATACTTCCATCTCTCACTGTAATGCTGATTACGGCGCAGGTATCGCTGTTGCTAGCAGAGGTGGAATGCATTCTTTCGTGCTGACGCTCCAAGGGCTCACCTTCTCTGACATGTTCGCAGCAGTCAATGGTGGTTCAGTGTATGGCATCAACCTTGTGGACGCATCGCTGTACTTTTTGTCATTGTACCGTTCAAGGGCTATGGCCTACGGTGGTGGGATATGGCTAAGAGGAGCAACTAATGCGCAATTGAAAGGTTTGCGGGTCACAAGGGGATGGGCTACCTTCGGTGGCTCAGTGTATTCTTTACTTGGCAATGGTCTGCAAATAAGTGATGCATACATCTTGCGAGGACGTGGTGACTGGTACGGCGGAGGGTTTTACTTGATTGCGACGTCGTCCGTGCAAATATTCGATGTAAAAGTTGCAAACTCCTTCTCGCTATACTATGGAGGTGGGATCTACATGCAAAGTTCATCTGATATTGCTATTCATAATGCTTCCTTCATTGATGTTTGGTCAACATATGCTGGGGTACTTGGGGGCTTTAGTGTTGACTCGGTTCAAATAACTTCTGTTTCGATGGAGAATTGTCACGCTAGATTCGCAGGTGGGATGTTGTTCTTTCAAAGTATTAACTTGAGAGTTTCAGATCACACTGTGTCCGATATGACTGCTTTGGAGATGGGTGGGTCCTACATATTTGACAGCTGTGACGACGCACACCTAGACAACGTCTATGTGTCCCACAGTAGTGTTCTGACGAACAACCGAGATGGCGTGGGTGGAGGTGGAGCAATATACTCTATTCACTGCAACTCACTAAGTGTCACAAATGTCATAGTGGAGTCCGCATCCGCACGTATTGGTGGTGCAGTGGATCTGTACTATTGCGACCACTGTCTTGTGCAGAATATGTCAGTGTCAGATTCGTCAGCCCTCTACGGCGGCGCGCTGCTCCTTCAGAATAGTTCGTGGCTCACTGTTACAGATATATCTGTACGCTCTGGTTCATCTGAGCATTTCGGTGGTGGAGTCTATGCGTATAGCTGCGATCACATGGACTTCCAACGAGTTAATATCGACAGCTCACATGCCGCCACATCTGGAGGAGCGATTAACCTCGAGAGCTCAGATTATGTGACTCTCGCCAAGATTGTTATCACTAATTCGTCAGCAGGCAGTTGCGGTGCTATCGTGATTGATTCTTGCACGGGTGTTGACATGCACGATGTGTCTATTAGCGGAGCCCATGCTACCGGTGCTCGTGGAGTCGGTGGTGGTATGTGTCTCAATAAGTGTGGGTCATTTTCACTTCACAATCTCTTTGTGGACAACAGCAGTGCGCCTTCCCATGGGGGAGGAGTGTATGTGACGGGATCGAAAGAGCTCGACATTGTCAACGCCACTGTGCAGCGCTGTCGGTCAGAACAAGGTAACGGAGGTGGATTCTTCATTGACAAACGCAACGACTATTTGTCCTTTGCGGAAGTAAATGTCATCGAAAATGTGGCAGGAGCTGAAGGTGGAGGCGTATTCATGTCATCATTGAACAACTATGTGCACTGGCTGGGTAGACAAAGTTACTGGAATCAGCGAGTCTTCTCAGCCAGCAACGCAACCAAGTCTCGCTCCTTCGACTTTCCCGGGGCGTCTGAGATCATCTTGTACTTTGATGAAGAAGAGACACAATTCAGCTCCATGTACCAGTTTTGTTGCACCGACTTGGTGGTTACAGATCAAACTGGAACGGAATTGTTCGTAGCGAGCGAGAAGACAGACTACTTGCCCGGTAAAGATCAGGCAGCCATGGTTCTCAGCAACGTCACTCACATCAAAGCCACTTACACCAATGCTTACAATTTAGCGGAGAATGCAGTGCGTATGGTGATGATTCCAGTCTATAGTCACACTGCAGGGTCCTCTGGGGATTGTGTGACGAGGGGTAACATCGCTGCGGAGGATGGAGGTGGTTTATTGATGTCCTACTCAAATCCCGGCTTTGTGATGCTTCATCACTGTGTACAAGACAATATCGCACAGTCTGGGAGTGGTGGAGGCATGTTGTTGAGGAGTACTAACTCTAGAGGCCTCGTGTCTCACTCGCTGTTCGAAGGGAATGTTGCGGGTATGAATGGCGGTGGGGTCAGTCTGGGTTTCAGTCACTACTCGCTGCACCTTCAGTCAATCATACTCAGAGACAACCTTGCTACTACTGGCAAGGGCGGTGGCCTATTTGCATTCTCTAATAACGGCTACGGTGCGCTAGACTATGGGAATCAAGTGAACTGTACGCGTTGCATTATCGAAAACAATCGAGCAGGTACCAGCGGTGGCGGGGTGCACCTCGAGCAACAGAACGCCATGGTCTTCGAACGCACTCGCTTTCAGGCCAATTCAGTGTCATCATCATATAATCCATCGGCGTCTAGTACTTCTGTTGATACTTCTGAGTATGGAGGTGCTCTCTCAGTGAGTTTGAAGAACGAGGTCATTATCCGCACAGCTGAGATGTTCAACAATCGTGCAGAGAGTGGATGTGGGGGAGGCTTGGCAGTAACGGATGTTTCCAATATTGTGAGTGTGTATGATGTCAGAATCACAACCAGCAAAGCATTGAATGGTGGCGCAGTTTGTATCCTTGCTGACTCTTCTTTGAATGTGCAGTCGAGATTCGTTGTCACTGGCAATCAGGCCGTGGATGCGGGTGGTGGTGTGTTGATCTCACATGCACCACTGTGGGTCGCGCTCAACGGTATTGCTGATCAAGTGACAATAGCTGGTAATATGGCTGCTCGAGGTTCAGCGGTGTTTTTACACGGTTTAGTCTCTTACTCTGCAACGGCCTCTATTGGGTATGTAACTCTCGCGAAGAATAGAGCACTGAAGGGCAGCACAATTAACTGGATCTATGACCCACTATACATGGTGTCTCCGCCTGTACAGTTCTCTCGTTCCTCTAATGTCTCAATATTAGTGGATGATGGCTCAGGACGTATTCTCACAGACTTCAATGATTCATATGCCGTGCATTGGGTCAACAATTTTGATACTTTTGGACGGCCTTTAGGTACTCAACCTGTACTGCTTCAAGTGCCAAGAGGGATAATTGTGGATGACTACCAACATTCGCTGAAGGCTATTACGATATACGCGAGGGACTTCTATGGTCAAATAATTGGAGATTCCAATGTCAAAGTGGATATCGACAGACATCGTTGTTTAGAAGTAGAGCGACCTTACCTCTCAGGGAGTAATATCCTCGGCGTTGGTGTTGACATGATACAAGGTCACGCAGTCTTTCAAGATCTGCGTGTGCATTGCTTCCCTACAGGTGATATAGTTCTCAAGTTCTCTGTGGTCTTCTCTCCTTTGCAGGGCATCGCAGACAGCGAGACGGACAATAGTAACTTCACTCTTGTTGCACACACTGCTCTGCGGTTTAGGCCATGCCAAGAGGGCGAATACATCACTGGTGGTGCTTGCACCTTGTGTCCGAATGGCACATACAATCTACGCACTGAGCGGTATGATAATTTCTCTGATGATGCCTTGACAGCACCGCCCTCTATGGAGTACAATGGAGGCACGCTCACCTGTAAGAGTTGCAGCAATGTGGCTGGTGTGCGTACCTGTTACGGTAATGTCATTGAGTTATTAGAGGGATACTGGCGTCGCCATCCACAGAGTCAAAAGGTTCTCTCGTGTTTCTACGGTTCCAATAGCTGTTTGGGAGGCACATCTACTGGTGACAAGGTCTGTGCTAAGGGATATACTGGTCCACTGTGCGGTGGCTGTGATGACGGTTACTACAAGGCCAATAGTGTGTGCCTGCGTTGCAGTGATGACTCTGTAAATCCTACGCAGATTGCAACCATCGCAGTGGCTGGGTACTGTCTGCTGTTCGTAGTGGTGATGTGGTTCAGACATAGGGTTCACCAGGCGCGCCTTCAAGCCAGTCTCACAGGTGCACCCGTGCAGGTGTCGTGGCTCTCATTTTCACTCGAAGAATTCAACGACTGGATGCACGAATTGTTGGGCAGTATGATGGTAAAGATCAAGATCATTGTTGCTACGATACAGGTCGTTATATCGTCCGCAGAAGTCTTCGACGTTGCAATGCCCGGAAGTTACACGTCGTTCTCCCAGGCGTTGGGCTTCACAAATCTTAATCTCGCCTCCATCGTGCCTCTCACTTGTTTGCATAAAGTCAGTTACCCCACTAGAGTTGCATGGGCTACTATTGCGCCATTTGCGATCCTATTGGCCATCTTGCTGATAATGGTGTTTGAGTACCTCGTCGAGACATGTCTATTCGCTTGCAATGCTCGCACTGCCACTCAACGTGCTAATTTGCGAGAGAGACTGCGATATCGCTACATCAACTACGTGTTCTATATCACGTACCTCGTACTCCCTTCGGTCACTACTATGATCTTTAAACTCTTCATCTGCGAGAACGTCGATCCAGACGGTGAGGACGGCAATCCCTTTGACTCGTATCTCGTTGCAGATGTCAGTGTTGCATGTCACTCGGAATACTACAAGCGGTGGTTGATCTACGGCTATGCCATGATACTCGTGTATCCAGTGGGTATCCCTTTATTCTACTTCATCTGTCTCTATCGCTTTCGCGATGACATCGTGAATCGCAATGACCCAATCCATGATATGAGAGAGGCCGATCAGCACGCACAACAAGCTGATACTGGAACACCGATAACTATCGCGCAGTCAGCAACACCAACACCTTTGGAGAATTCCAGGAGCGGACGAGCAGATGTAAAGCGCATGGTGTCTTTCAAGGATTCAAATGACGAGGGACTGAGTGAAAAAGCGTCGAGTTACGAGGACGAAGACGTGGACGAATCATCTGGAGAGCGTGCACTTGGAAAGACAACCACAGTGAACGATGTCCAACGCACACTCACGGTGGACGTTTCATCGCCACCAAGGAGATTCTCTGCAGTTAAAACAGATGATTTGCAGACTAAAGAGCTCATGTCCCCCACCGTTTCCCCAACATCAGTTGAACCAAGTTTTGCTCCATCAACTCACCCCAATAAGCGTCATCACCCGCGCCCACTGACTAGAAAGCAGTTACAAGAGAGAATGAGTGCGACTGCGATGAACATGTCATTCTTGTGGGAGGCTTACAAGCCCGAGTACTGGTACTGGGAGTTGGTGGAGACGTCTCGTCGTGTGTTGCTGACCTCAGTGCTGTCAGTGTGTGCCACGGGGTCTCCGAAGCAGGCGGTGCTGGGCATTCTCATCGCGTACACTTCGAACAAGATCTACAACTACTTTCAACCTTATGCTGTGTTCTCAGACTATCGCATGGCAGATGTTGGTCAGATTCAGATCTTTCTGACATACTTTGCCACATTGGTGTTATCTGCATCCCTTGTTAATGAGTCCTGGATGGTGTGGGTTGTGGGTGTGTTGCTCATTGCTGTGAATCTCGTCATCTTCGTTCTTGGCCTCTACTACGAGTTGCGCCGTATCTGGAGAGAGAATGAGAGTGTGCGTCGCCAGGTAAAGCGTAGAATTGCGCATGCCAAGGAGTCTTTGGATCGTTTAGTAAATCGAGAAGACACTGACATTACTGAGGGCTGGTCGGGATTCTTCAAGTTCTCTCTTAGTCGCAGCAACAGCCAGGGTGCTGATCGACTTCGCACCATTGAACTCGCGTACCATGACGACGGTAACAGTTTCCATGGTAGTGGCTCGAATGGGGAACACAGTAACGATGACGATGAGAATGTCAATCCACGATTGCTAGAGCAGGGAATGCGAGCGATCAGTCATATGGGTGATGCAGTGATCTTCAGTTCCAGCAGAGATGAGGGACACTTTCTCGACAACTTTGTCGGGTCAGAAGAAGAGAAGCCTAATTAGTTCTTTTTATGATGTACATAACCTAAATATGCCGTGGCTATACTATAATGATTTCACTATGATTTCATCTAACCGAATAAGAGTATAGTACATTTAGTGTTGTCTATGATATACTCTTCCACCATGATTGCTTTGGTTTTTGTTTTCCTATGATTGTAAGGCTTAATTTGTAAAGGGTAACTATCATATCAGCTGTGGAGTGTGTGAGTGAATGTCATGATTGTGAAGTCTCCTCGTAAATAAATATATATGGAGGTTTCTATGCCTTGTATTGTAATGCGTCGCTGATATTAGATGTTTTAATATATATGTGCAATTGTATGCCTTGTAATGTAATGGGTAATCAGAATTCTCTTATTGTATGTGTATCGATGTAAGGTGTTCCCTATGTAAGGTGTTCCCTATGTAAGGTCAACTCTAAATTCGCTTATTGGTTTGCATAATGTCTGTGTGTATGTATGTCACTCTATTTATCGTAGTATTGTTGGGGAACCAGTGTACCTGACTCAGTGTTACATATTTGTATCGTATTCTGGTGTCGAATTTCATTTAACTCGTTCGCTTACACTAACCTTCGGTACCCCCCGTTCGGTCTCCTATTCTCTTCAATTACCCGTAAATCCGCTGTAGACGCCAATTACCATGTAGACTTCATATGTGTAGACGCTGCTCGTTGTTTTCGATGTTTAGGTTTTAGCAATTTGTACTGTAGTTGTAGCGGAACCAACAATAAAAATAACGTCCTCAATATTTTTAAATTAAAAAAATCATTTATTCCAATGAACATTCAACTATTTACAAACAAGAATTAAAAACCAACAGACCAGACTAAGTCATATGAATCAAGGTTAGAAGGCACCGCGTGCATTCTGATCCGGCTGTCCGGATGTTCGAATTTGATTTTAAGCTTTTGGCCATAGTTAGATAGGTTAATTATAAGGTCAACGGTCAAAGAATTATGTGATTTGGACATTTGGTTCAAAAGTTATGATATAATTTGTAAAAATATTTTCTTTTCTCTGGCAAAAAAAAAAAGGCACGCTGCCTCCTCACTGCCAAAACTGGCCTGCCACACTACGTACCGGCGCGCCAAAGGCACCACTTGGCGGACGGCCAGGAAAACTGCTGCTGGAATCCACACTACTATAGTAGTTTGCCGCCAACTCCCGCTGCGGGCGGGAAAAGTAAGATGACCGTTGGTCAATTTTCATATTCAATTTTCATATTATTACTCCATCACTTTCATGGTCGATTCATCGCTCATCTTCACTTTCAATAGTGTTTTCATATTGGAGAGTGAGAAATTGCCACTGGAATGGAGTTGATTGGATTTTTCTGAGGTGAGAACGACTCGATCTTGTCCGCGAGATGTCACTTGAGTGCTGGATGACGGTTTTTCTTTTTTTTCTCAGCTTTCGTTCATGCTCTTGACTAAATGTTCTTCTATTCTTCTTTTCTTAGATGTTTTGAAGGTCTTTGATGAGAGAATTGACCTCTGTAAACACCTGATTCGATCTGGAGAGGTCGGCAAGTCGGCGTGGACTTTTTTTCACTGCACTTGTCAGGTAGTAGTCATCAAGGATGCTCTTGAGTGGGTCCATGAATAAGTTTTCCTTATTGTAGTACTGATTACTGAGATATTTGAAGAGAGCACTTGCCGCTGATTGTTGATCGTTGGGCTGCTTTGGTAAGGAAGACTGCTTGGTGAGGAGGGTGAAAATTGCTACTTTGGTAGAAGTCACAGACGACAATAGAGTGACATTTTGGATAGGCTGATCACTTCAATCAATGTTGAGGACATGCAAAAAGTGATTTCCGGTCGAAGTAGGCAGAAAAATGGACCAGAGAGGATGAAGATAGTAGTAGAACTGGTGTATTGTAGACTATGTAGAAGGGAAGTAGCAGACATCGTCTATGTAACCATACTCATGTACTTACACATATCCAGAAGTTTCACTGCACTAGCTATGATACCTACATCAACGTTCTGAATCAAACTTTCATGACACCATAGTGAGAAAAACCATAAAGACTGCTTTCAGATAACAGATAAAGACAACTTATCGACCGAAATTAGGAAATTATACGGGGATGATGCCACACTCTACCCAGGTGACTTAAGTGTATTTGTATCATGTATCGAGCATGTATCAACTGCTGGAATCAACTCCGAGTGTATATTCGAAGGGTAGACCCCTCTGGTACATCTGACTCTATGTCCCTCTGGTGCACTCATAGAGTGCGTCCGGGGTATGTTAGGGTGATGATACGGGGATGATGCCACACTCAACCAAGGTAACTTAAGTGTGTTTGTATCATGTATAGAGCATGTATCAACTGCTGGAATCAACTCTGAGTGTATATTCGAAGAGTAGACCCCTCTGGTACATCTGACTCTATGTCCCTCTGGTGCACTCATAGAGTGCGTCCGGGGTATGTTAGGGTGATGATACGGGGATGATGCCACACTCAACCAAG
>JACCEA010950631.1_pt1 | contig 23339 bp, 21 predicted proteins | sample 7449851 | NCBI WGS metagenome assembly JACCEA01 (sample SAMN15323453, study PRJNA562643) | freshwater metagenome | isolation source: river surface water | place: USA:Blue River Watershed | collected 2017-08-18 | reverse complement strand
CTTAATCCCGCTGTGAACTGCAACAACACCAAAGGTTAGGTTTTTCCAGCTGACCCCGGTCCAGCCCGCCTTCTCCATTCGAGCCGCTAACGCCGCTTGATCTGGCCATGCCCGGATCGACTCCGCCAGATAGATATAGGCATCTGGGTTTGAAGAGGTTCGCTTAGCGATCGCCGGCAGAAGCTTCATGAGATATTCGGTATAAATGGTGCGAAACGGACGCCATGTCGGATGGCTGAACTCAACAACCACCATTCGTCCACCTGGCTTGGTAACTCGGCGGGCCTCAGCCAGCGCCTTATCAAAATCCACGGTATTTCGAAGGCCGTAAGAGATGGTGACTACATCAAAGGTATCGGCCTCAAAGGGCAGGTTGAGGGCGTCAGCCTTGGAGAAGTTCAGGTATGGACGGGCCTTTCGCCCCTGGGCGAGCATCCCCTCGCTGAAATCGGTGGCAAAGACGGTGGCCCCAGCCTTGAAAAGGGGCTCAGATGAGGAGCCAGGGCCCGCCGCCAGATCCAGGATCACCATTCCGGGCTTTGGAGCGATGATCTTGGTAGCTGCCTTGCGCCAGGCCTTGGTTCGGCCCAAACTTAAAAGATCATTAACAAGGTCATACCGCTTGGCGACCCCATCAAACATAGCCGCGACCTCATCGGGATCTTTGTTGAGATTAGCGCGGGACATGCGCTTATTCTCCCTTGAAGTAGGCTCATCCACAACTCAACGCCACAACAACAAAGGCATGATTTAGAGGAGATCTCTTCCCCAATGGCTCAACTGGTTCCGGTCACGACTACTCGCCTTGGCGAGCATTTGCCGTTGCTGGATCTTCTCCCTGATGCACAACCACTTGCTTGGGTTCGAAGCGGTGAAGGTTTAGTTGGGTGGGGCACCTATGCAACAACAACAGTCAGCGGTCCACACAGATTTGCAGATGCACGTCATTGGTGGCAGAAACAGTTAGAGAAGTTCACTGTTAACAACACCGTGCATGGAAGCGGAACCGGACCTGTTTTGTTTGCATCATTTTCATTTTCTCCAGATGATGTTTCTGTTTTAGTAATTCCACAAGTAGTTGTCGGAACCAAGAGTGGTAAATCTTGGATTACATGGATTGGCACTGATTCACAACCAGATCTAAAGACGCAACCAGATCATTTTTCTAATGGAGAAATGAAATGGAATGAAGAGCCACTAGCTGATCAACAGTGGAAAGAACGGGTTGCAACCGCGGTTTCTAGAATTCAACGCGGAGACCTAGACAAGGTTGTACTTGCGCGTGACATAACCGTTTCATCTAGTAAAGCCATCGATCCGCGCGCAATCTTGAACAAACTTGCACTTGAATACCCAACAACCTGGAAATTTGCGGTTTCAGGGTTAGTTGGTGCAACTCCTGAATTATTGCTTCGTTTGTCACGTGGAATGGTTACGTCACGTGTGTTGGCTGGAACCATTAGCAAAACTGGAGATGATGCCAAGGATTTAGCTTTAGCTGGTTCCCTTGCACGTTCATCAAAAGATCTTGCAGAGCATGAATACGCGGTCCGATCAGTTGCAGATGCCATCGAACCATTTTGTTCTTCAACAAATGTTCCGGAATCACCTTTTGTCTTGCACCTAGCCAACGTTATGCACTTGGCAACTGATGTGACTGGTGCTCTTGTTGAAACTCTTTCACATGTTGATGCTTTTACGATCTTGGAACAGCTTCATCCATCTGCGGCAGTGTGTGGAACTCCTCGACCAGAAGCAGCAAAGCTAATCGCTGAAATTGAAGGAATGTCACGTGGTCGATATGCAGGCCCAGTTGGTTGGATCGATGCTGCAGGAGATGGCGAGCTTGGAATTGCTTTGCGTTGCGGACAAATCAATGGAGATTCAATTCGAATCTTTGCAGGATGCGGAATCGTTGATGGATCTGATCCAGAGATTGAGCTTGCGGAGACTTACGCAAAGTTCACGCCGATGCGAAGTGCGCTTAAATAGAGTTTAAAGCTTGATAAATACCTTTTAGATTATCTGCATTACTTTCACGATCTGGAACATCACAAACAACAACACTGATTCCAGAAATCGGTGCTTTGATCTCTGCCTCTAACTCTTTGAGGTTTGAAATCTGCTTAGCTGCAAACCCCATCGACTCTGCAATCTTTGCAGGATTAAGTCCATGCGGAGTTCCAAATACCGTTTCAAAACCATCTGAACCTCTTTGAGGCAAGGTAGAGAAAATTCCCCCGCCATCATTGTTGATCACAATAAATCGGCAGTTGATCGCTTCTTTATTTATCAAACCTGTTAAGTCATACAAAAATGAAAGATCACCAAGAATCGCAATTGTTGATTTGTGTGCAGTTGCAATTCCAAGTGCGGTAGAAATATTTCCATCAATGCCAGCTAGACCACGGTTTGCATAAGTTTCTACACCACTGCGAGGAAGTGCAAAACCTTCAAGATCACGGATTGGGCGTGATGATGAAACAAATAATGCGGTGTCATTAGGAATTGCAGCAGCAATTGTTCGTGCAATCACCGCTTCATTCCAGCCATCAAGTGATGCAACTAATTTTTTAGTTCTTTCAGCAACTTTGTTCCAGGTTGCAATCCAGTCATCAGATTGAATGACGCCTTGCAAATCAGGAAGTGAGGTAAAGACTCGATCAGCTTGGCGATCGGTATCTACCGTTGCTGTGCGTGGATCTACAACATATTGAATAGGGCTAGATTTAATGAAGGCGTTGACAGAACGTGAAAGCGTAGTTCTGCCAATTACCAAAACTGATTGCGGAATCAAGGTGCTTCTGATCTCCTGCGAGGTTAAGAAGATTGATGCGTGGGCTATCGCATCTGGAAATGACAATGGATCTTCAGCAATAACCGGCCAGCCAAGTAGCTTTGTAAATTTGGTGATCTCTTCAACGCTAAGCCCACCACGATCATGGCCGATAACAACGACTCCACGAGCACCAACCAGTCGAAGATTTCCGGGCTTTGAACGTTCTACAAAACTCTTAGGTGCGACAACGATCTCAGAGACCCAATCAGCTGAGTCATCTGGCAGTAAAGGCTCATCAAATTGCAGGTTTAGATGTACGGGACCTTTGCGCAAACTATCTAGCGGAAGCTCCATTGGATAAACGGGTCCATCGATATCGGCAAAGTAGCGAACCGCTTTACCGAAGATCCGTGCCTGCTCAGTGGTTTGGTTGGCACCGGTTTTGCGCAACATCGCTGGACGATCTGCGGTTAAGACAAGCAAGGGCGCATTGGTGTGATGAGCCTCTAAAACCGCTGGGTGATAGTTAGCGACCGCTGTGCCACTGGTGCAAACAACTGGAACCGGTCTGCCTGTTGCTTTAATCATTCCTAAAGCAAAAAATGCCGCGGTTCGTTCATCGATACGAATGTGAATCTTGATCAGATTGCGCTCTGCTGCCGCAAAAAATGCTAAAGATAAAGGTGCATTACGTGATCCAGGAGAGATCACAACATCTGTAACGCCGGATTCAATTATCTGACGCACGACAATGCGGGCAAGGGAGGTTGAGTTGTTCACTTCAGTAGCTCCGCACATCTCATGATCCGATTCTTCCACCATTCAAAGCGATCTGGTGCCACATCTAATCCATCTAATTGGGGTTCAAACTCTGCGATTTCAATCTTTCCATCAACTATAGGCAGATGAGCAACATCTTGAGCCAACAAAGATCCTGTGCCTAAACCACAATCAAAGTTGATCTCTTTAAATGATGCAGCAAGAGTTAATCCGTAATTGATGCCGACCGCACTTTCTAGCGCACTTGATACGACAATCGGCAGCTTGTGGTGTTCGGCAATTACATGTGCGCGCTTGATTCCACCTAAAGGTTGAACCTTCAACATCAAATAATCGACCGCACCGGTTAAATCAATTTCAAATGGATTATCAGCTTTGCGAAGAATTTCATCGCCAACTATCTTTACAGAGGTTCTGCGCTTTAACTCTTGCAACTCTTCAATAGTTGCACAAGGTTGTTCGACATATTCGATCTCCCCCACAGCGGTTAAGAACTCTTCTGCTTGATCTACGCTCCATAGACCATTGACATCAACTCTTATCTTCGCCTCTGGACGTAATTGTCGAATGATCTGTACCCGGGCTAAATCTTCAACAAGATTGTTGCCGACCTTTACTTTAAAACTTCTTACTGCAGGAAAGGATTCAACGATGGTTTGCAGCTGCACTGAATCATTAAGCGCTGGGATCGTTCCGTTAACCGCAACGGATGTGTGAAAAAGTTGCGGTCTAGGCGTAGTTGCAGCCTCGATTGCACTAGCAAGCCAATGTGATGCTTCTGCATCATCGTATTCAAGAAATGGGGAGAACTCGCCCCACCCGTATTCACCTTTAAACAAAGCAACTTCGCGAACTGTTATGCCACGGAAATTAGTTTTCGTTGGCAGCGCAATCACGCGCAGAGTTTCGAGAAGTTGTTGATCCATAAATTATGGGCGCTTCGGGAATTTTCCGAAGTCAGGCTTTCGCTTTTGCTGATATGCATCGCGACCTTCTTGGCCTTCTTCTGTCATGTAAAACAGAAGTGTTGCATCGCCTGCAAGTTGCTGAACGCCAGCTAAACCATCGGTTGCAGCGTTTAAGCTTGCCTTTAACAAACGCAAAGCCATAGGCGAATTACGAAGCATCTCGCGGCACCATGAGACGGTTTCTGCCTCTAGCTCTGCAAGTGGCACAACAGTGTTAACTAATCCCATATCTAAAGCTTCTTGTGCGTTGTATTCACGTGTCATGAACCAAATTTCGCGAGCCTTCTTTTGGCCAACATGTGCTGCTAACAAGCCTGCACCGTAACCACCATCAAAAGAACCGACCATAGGTCCGGTTTGGCCAAACTTCGCGTTGTCAGCTGCAATCGTTAAATCACAAACAACGTGCAGAACATGTCCGCCTCCGATTGCCCAACCTGCAACCATCGCAACGATTGGTTTTGGAGTGCGGCGAATCTGAACTTGAAGATCTAAAACATTAAGGCGACCGATTCCCTTTTTCGCCAACTTGTCTTCACCAAGATATCCATCATCACCGCGAACACTGATGTCACCACCTGAACAGAAGGCTTCAGTACCTTCACCGGTAAAGATAATGACGCCGACCTCTTCATTGTCACGTGCTAGATTGAAAGCTTCGATTAACTCAATAATTGTTTGAGGACGGAATGCGTTGCGCACCTGTGGTCGATTGATGGTGATCTTGGCGATTCCATCACCCATCTGATATTTGATATCTACGAAATCTTCTCCACCAGGTGCGGTCACCCATTGTGGAATCTCACGGCTACCAAATTCGCGCTTGATCGGCTTGCTCACATTTCCTCCATCGTCGTTGCTAGCGATAGCCTACGACGGCAATGGATAACTCGTCACAACGAAAGATTCTGCGGGTGAGCCCTGCATGCGAACTTCCTCAATTAGCGAGGGACATCACAGCAGCTCTCGCAGGTAATGGCCCCACCCTTGGGTTTGGTGAGATCTCCTCCGAGTTTGCCCCGTCGCAAGCAGCTGTCCTCATTGGCACTTCCGGAACAACCGGCACACCTAAGGAAATCTCCTTATCCGCTCATGCCTTGTTGTCATCAGCGCGTGCTTCAAATACTTTTGTTGGGGCAAAGCTTGGCGATACCTGGTCACTACTTTTGCCACTTACCCATGTTGCCGCGGTCAATGTCTTTGTTAGAGCCTTTGAATTAGGAACTATCCCTGTTGACCTTCGCAATCATTCTGGTGAATATCCACGAGTTGATTTCACTTCGATCGTTCCGACTCAACTATTTAGAGCGCTAAATGGTGATGAACACCTGTTGAAGCATCTGCAAAGTGCACAAAAGGTTTTGGTTGGAGGTGCAGCGCTTTCTACTGCAATCCGCAATCAAGCAACCGCTGCAGGAATAAAGATTGTGACAACTTATGGAATGAGCGAAACCTCTGGAGGCTGCGTTTACAACGGCGAGGTTCTTGATGGTGTTGAGGTTGAGGTACGTGGTGGTTCAATTTTCATTAGAGGAAAAGTTCTAGCGCTCAATCTGAATTTAATTGATGGTTGGTTTGAAACCAATGATTTAGGTGAATTTCTTGATGACAAACTTGTCGTGCTGGGTAGATCAGATGATGTAATCATCACTGGCGGAGAAAATCTCTCTTTAAACAATGTTGAAAGTATCTTGAATGAACATTTTCCAACGATTCAATGTGCAGCTTTTTCAGTCGAAGATCCTCAGTGGGGAGAGAGCCTACACATTGCAGTTGTCGGCCAGATAGATAGCAACAACATCAGCACTGTACTTGAAAGCAAGATTGGTCCATTTGCAAAACCAAAAGGAATTCACTCGGTTGAATCGATACCATTGCTTGGTATCGGAAAAGTTGACCGCACTAGATTGGCACAAGGAATAACCAATGAATAAGTGGATACTTGGTGCACGACCTCGCACACTGCCTGCTGCAATCGCACCAGTGGTTGTCGCGACCGCTTTAGTGGGGCCAGATTTCAATCTGCTACGTGCAGCATTGGCTTTAAAGGTCGCAGTTTGGCTTCAAATCGGTGTCAACTTTGCCAATGATTACAGCGATGGCGTGAAGGGAACAGATGCAGATCGCGTTGGTCCAATCCGCTTAGTGGCTAGCGGAATGGCTACAGCTATATCTGTAAAGGCTGCGGCTTTTATCTCTTTTGCAATTGCAAGTATTGCTGGTGCTTGGCTCGCGCTTTTGACCTCACCTCTTCTTATTGCAGTTGGAGTTCTCTCTATCGCAGCAGCGTGGGGTTACACCGGAGGTAAGAACCCGTATGGTTACAAAGGCTTAGGTGAGCTTTCAGTTTTTCTATTCTTTGGTGTGATTGCGACTATGGGTACGTATTACGCCCAAACTGAGGAGCTAACCCTTTTAAGTTTTATTGTTTCAATTCCTATGGGTGCACTTTCATGTGCAATTTTGGCGATCAACAATCTACGTGACAGGCCTAAGGATGCACTTGTTGGAAAGTTAACCGTGGCTGTCCGCATCGGTGATCGCAATGCAAGGCTCATGTTTGTATCACTTTTGTTGGTTGCTCATCTTGCTGTGATCGCAACTTTGATTCCAACAACCTTGCTAACGCTGCTAGCGCTGCCAATGAGCATCTCAATTTCAAGGCAAGTTTTAAGCGGTATTTCAGGTAAAGAGTTGATTCCGCTTCTGGGAAAGACTGGCAAGCTACAAATGCTTTTCTCCATCTTGCTTGCTGTTGGCTTAGGGATACAATAAGAACATGTCGAGAGTCATCCCACTTATTCTGGTATTTGGATTAACTATCTACGCACTTATTGATTGCGCACGTACCGATGAATCTCAGATTAAGAATCTTCCAAAATGGGGATGGCTGCTAATCATTATTATTTTGGGACCACAAGCGGTTGCTATTGGTCCGATCGCATACTTAGTTGCGGGAAGAAACCGACCAAAAAGAGGAAAATCCCCTAAGCGCCGTATTCTTCCGCCAGATGATGACCCAGATTTCTTGAGAAAGCTCTAACTCTTTAAAGCTCTATAGCCCTGAGTAAGTGTGCTTTCCAGTTCCCCAGATATTTACATACACATAGTTAAACAAGAATGTTGAGCCTGCAAATAGGCATAGCCATGCCGCTCTTCGACCGCGCCAGCCAATAGTTACGCGGGCATGTAAATAAGCCGCATATGCAACCCAGGTAATAAATGCCCAAGTCTCCTTTGGATCCCAACCCCAGTAACGACCCCAAGCACTTTCTGCCCAGATCGCACCTGCGATTACCGAAAATGTCCACAGCGGAAATACAAATGCGACCAATCGATATGAAAGCTGATCAAGTGTTTCAAGATCTGGCAAACGCTTAGCCCAAGCGGATCGTTCGCCTTTGGCTTCCATGCGATCTAAGTACAAGTATGCGGAAGCAATTACATTTGAAAGTAAAAAGACTCCTCCAGAGATAATCGCTGTAGAAACGTGGATAACTAACCACTCAGATTTCAAGGCTGGCACTAATGGAGCGCTCGGTACATACAAAACTGTAACCGCAGTTCCAATAGTCAGAAGAACAGAAACTGAAACTAAAAGTCCTAACCATCGAAGGTCATATTTTCGAAGAGCTAATAAATATGCACCTGAAAAAGCCAAAGCTCCAGTAATTGAAAACTCATACATGTTTCCCCATGGAACTCTTCCGGCGGAAATTCCTCGAGCAATAACTCCTGCAAACAAAAGTACAAAACCTAGAATCATCATCGCAGTTGCGATTCGAGAAACCTTTTCAGTGCGACTGTAATCCAAGGTTGCTGAGTTATTAGATGGGACTTTGACCGCCCAAGCGGTTTCGATGGCATGGGCTAGAAATGAGATCGCATAGACAGCCATCGCTGAATACACCAAGTAATTTGATGCAAAAGCCCATGAACGTGACATCTATTTTTCTCCCTTTAACATCTTTACAAACCCTTGCATTTCAACCTCTAGACCAGGAGCTGCATTTTTAGCTAGGCCTGCAACTTCGACCTCTTGGCCAACTCGAATCCAAATTCGTCGTCTACGTGTAAACAATGAAGCTAACAACCCGAGGATGGCAACAATACCTCCAAGCAATGCAAGGTGCTTTCCGGGATCTGCCACAAAGTTGAGGTTTACCCATTGCAGATAACCTTCGAAGGTAATTGATCCACCTTCATATACATAGCTTTCACCAGGCTTTAATCCCTTTAAACCGATCTGCACCATATCTGTTGTATCCATGCGATAAACAGATTGAGGAATTCCTGAGTCCAAACCTAAATCTCCGCTCCAAACCGAGAGCAGTAAACGCGGATTAAGCGCTTTAGGAAATGCACTGGCGCCGCCATTTTCACCGTCGCGAACATACGTAGGCAGGAAAGATCCTAAGAAACCGACTTGAGGATCTGCATCAGGAACCTTAATCGCACCAATTGAGCGAAGGTTTGCGTCTTGTGGCAAGAAGGTGACTGGACCCTGGAAAGCAACATCACCCTTTGAATCTCGAACAGTTACAACTAGTGCATATCCATTGGCTTGCAGATAAATGCGTGTTGTTCCAATTGTCATTGGACTATTTACTTTGATTCTCTTTTTCTCAATAGTCTTTGAACCATCTCGCAACAATGAGACATCCAATGTGTAATCTTCTGGAGCGCTTGTTTCGACGTTGTACTGAGCGACAAACTTATCTACCGTCAACATAAATGCGGGAATGTTTGAATCTCGATAAAGCTTTCCGTAGCTCAATGTGTCATAACTTGTAGGAGTGTTTACAAATCTTTCACCCACATTAATGATGGCTTCACCACGCATGCCAAAGAGTGAACTAAAACTAATGCCTATCAAAATCAAAATCAGCGCCAGGTGAAAAAAGAGATTTCCCGTTTCACGGGTAAAGCCCTTTTCTGCAGAGATAGATCCGTCTAATTCCAAAACCCTAAATCGCTTTGATTTAAACCAGGCACGTGCACGATCAAGCTCATCACCTTGTGCGCTCCAGCTTTCATGGTGATCTAGGCGAGATAGGTTCTTTGGCGTTGCAGGTGGCAAGGCGCGAGCCGCTTTGAAATGTTCGATGGTGCGTGGAAGTACACAACCTATTAATGAGATAAAGAGCAGAATGTAGATCGCGCTAAACCATGGTGAGCCATAAACATCAAAGAGGTAAAAGCGGTCCATCCAACGTGCTGTATCTGGTGAATCCTTGAAGTACTGGCTTACCTGCAACGGGTTTTGAGTTCTCTGCGGAACCAAGGAGCCCGGAATCGCTGCAATTCCCACAAGTAAAAGCAGAATCAGCGCGGTTCTCATGCTGGTTAGCTGTCTCCAAGCAAAACGAAGCAGGCCGACGCTATCTAGTTCGGGGATCTGTGTTTGTTGACTCATTAGATCACCGGAATAAAGTCAGAGATAAGTGTTCGAAGCGAGTTCATGAACTGGCTCCAGAAACCGAGAACTTGCAGTAAACCGATAGTTATTAAGAAGATGCCTCCGATTTTTGAAATCAAATCACTGCGACGATAAATCAGTGAACGCAGCTTTGTTGATTTATCTAATGACAACCCCGACAGAATAAATGGCAATCCCAAACCTAAGCAGTATCCAAATGAAAGAACCGCTCCTCGAACCGCACTTGACTCTTGAAAAGCCAAGGTTTGAACCGCCGCAAGTGCTGGTCCGATACATGGTGTCCAACCAATACCAAAAAGGATTCCGAGCATTGGTGCGCCAAGTAAGCCACCAGTTGTTCGCATCTTTGGGCGAATTGTTGGTGAAAAAGGAAAGCGACCATAAAAAACAAATCCAAGAAAGATGGTCAAGATTCCTAGAATCCTTGAAATTATCTCTTCATTTGCAGAGAGTTGATTTCCTAAACCGCCAAAAACCGCACCATATGAAATGAAAACTAAGCTAAAACCTAAAACAAAGAGCAGCGATCCTAAAAATACCTTGCCCCGGTTAACTGAAAACCCAGCTGCAAATGAAAGATATCCAGGGACTAAAGGAAGCACACACGGAGAAAGGAAGGAGATAACTCCGGCAATAAAGGCGAAAGGTAAGGCGGTTATCAAAAACCCTGAAAAGATCTGATCTACAAAGAACTCTTTCATTCTGCAGACACCTTTTCAATCAACTCTGATAACGAAGCAACTGTAACTACTCCGGATATGCGTGCAGCTACGCGTCCAGATTTATCCAAAATTACCGTTGTAGGAATTGCATTTGCAGGTAATGAGCCTTTAAAACCAATAAGAATTGAGTCATCAATAATCGTTGGATATGGAATCTTGAAGCGACGCTCGAAGGCTTCGGCGTTGGCTGGGTTGTCTCTGGTCAAAATACCAATGAAGGCGACATCTGTGTACTTATTGGCCAGTGCAACCAAGGTTGGAGCTTCAGCGCGACATGGAGAGCACCAAGAGGCCCAAACGTTAACTACCGCTACTTGGTCTTTTGAGTAAGTGTAATTCTTGCCAGAAAGTGTCATGCCCGTAATTGCTGGAGCAATCTTTCGATCTGAAATCTTTATGTATGTTGTTGCGCCATCTCCTGAAACAAAACTTTCTTCAGAGCTCGAGCTTCCACCGCCACCGCATGCAGTTAGTACAAATGCAAGAACAATAAAAGCGATGAGTTTTTTCATTACTTCTTCTCTGGCAATAAATGACGAGCGGGTTCTGAGTAAGTCAAACCTGAAATCATTCCTTCATCATCAAAGTGAACGCTGGTTACTGATGCCAATGTGCATTCGCGCTTGCGTGGATCATGAAGCAAGCGGCGATTTTCAATTGCACTTCTTAGAATCCAAATCGGTAATTGATGTGAAACGCAGATCGCATCTTTTCCATTGGCCGCTTTGTGTGCCGCAAAAATCGCAGCAAGCATTCGATTGATCTGCTCATCGTATGGTTCACCCCAAGAAGGTTTCCATGGATTCCATAGATGCTTCCATGCTGCTGGATGGCGTAAAACGCCATCGCCAACACCAAATGGCTTTCCCTCAAAAATATTTGCCGCTTCAATTAAGCGTTCATCTGTTGTTATAGAAATATTGTGCGCAGCAGCGATAGGAGCAGCGGTCTCCTGAGCGCGTTGCAGGGGTGAGACATGCAGTGCTCCGAGATCTAAACTCTTAGACCAATCCCCGATTGTCTTTGCCATCTCTTGTCCACGCTCAGACAATCTCCACCCAGGCTGACGTCCATAAAGAATCTTCTCTGGATTATGAACTTCTCCATGGCGAACCACGTGGACTGTTGAACTCATTGGTAAAGCATAATGCGTCTGTAATGCCCGTCTATCGCTAGGGTAGTGACATGGCACTCACGAGCAAACGAGCCGCCTTCTTTGATGTCGATAACACGCTTATTCGAGGTTCAACAATCTACTTCTTGGGCCGAGGAATGTACCAGCGTGGTTACTTCACCAAAAAGGATATCTCGCGATTTGTTTTAGCCAACCTGAGATTTCGCTTAACGGGAAAAGAGAACGCAGAAGAGATTCAAAGATTTCAGGATGCAGCCACTAATTTTATCGGTGGCCACAACGTTAAAGAGATTGAGGCGATCGCTCAAGAAATTTATGACGAGTACGTCTCTCCAGCAATGTGGCAGGGAACAATCGATATCGCTCAAGCTCTAGTTGCCGAGGGTATTGAAGTTTATTTAGTTACTGCAGCACCCGAAGACATGGCGGTCTTAATTGCAAAGCGATTAGGTTTGACCGGTGCACTTGGTAGTAAGGCTGAAATCGAGAACGGTACATACACAGGAAGAATGAATGGAGCCTTGTTGCATGGAAAAGAAAAGGCGGTTACGGTAACTGCACTTGCAAAAGAAAAAGGCTTTGATTTAAAGGATTGCTTTGCTTTTTCAGATAGCAATAATGATTTACCCTTGCTGCAATGTGTTGGGCATCCATCAGCAATTAACCCCGATGCGCTTTTGAGTTTGCGCGCTATGGCTGAAGGTTGGCCAATTCATGATTTTCGTAAAGCGCGGTTTATTGGCAAGGCGATCTCCCCCTTGGTTGTTCGGCTAGCAGCCCTTGGAACCTGGCTTACTCCGCGTAAGCGAAGAGGCTAATTAACAAGAAGTTCCGTTATGCCAGTAATGTAGGCAAGTTATGGAAATGCGCTCCTTCTCAGACTACCTACGTAGTGTTGATGATGCTGCCTTCCAAAATTTATTTAACGCCCGCCCTGACCTGATTACTCCCGTTCCTTCGGATATTGCATCCCTTGCTGTACGTGCATGTTCTGCGCCAAGTCTTGCTCGCGCAATTGATTCTCTCAACCAGTGGCAGTTTCAGGTTCTTGAAGCTGCGGCAGCAATTAATGAACCATTTACCGAAAAACAAGTAGTTGCTCTTACTGAAAAAGAGGCAAAGTTTGCGCTGACGCACTTAGTAATGATTGGTTTGATCTATCCCTCTGAAGATGGAATGCGATTGCCAACGCAGTTGCGTGAAGTGTTGGGTGCAGAGCCAGCTGGTCTGGGGCCAGCATCAATGGCCAAGTTAAAGCTTGCAGAATTAGATGATGCCCCAGCGGACGCAAAAAAGGTTCTTGAGCGACTCATGTGGGGACCTCCGCGTGGAAGTGTTGGAGATATCAAGAATCCTGGTCCCGGAGTTGCTTGGTTGTTAGAAAAGAAGTTTCTTGTTCCGCTAGATCAACGAACTGTGATTCTCACGCGCGAAGTTGCAATTCATCTTCGTGGCGGAAAGGTTCATAAAGAACGTTTTGTTGCACAACCAAAATTAGCTGGCAGCAAGCGAGATGAGCGTCAGATCAATCTTGCAGCGATTGCAAATGTTTCAACTGTTCTGCGATGGGTTGAAGAGTTACTTAACTTTTGGGCTGATGAACCAGCTGATGCTTTACGTGCTGGTGGACTTGGGGTCAGAGAGTTAAAGGTTGTTTCGACACATTTGGGTGTGGATGAAAGTTGTGCGGCATTCATCGCTGAACTTGCCTACCTTGCTTCGCTAGTAAGTATTGATGCAGATGAGCGGATATTGCCAAGTAATAAGTTTGACATCTGGTTGATGCAAACTCCCGCAGATAGATGGCAGATGCTTGCATCGCAATGGTTGATTACATCTCGAGTCAGCGGCTTAGTAGGACGTGCCGAAGCTAAAAATGTTGCAGCACTTGGACCAGAGCTTGATCGAGTGAATGCAGCCCGTGTGCGTGCGCTAACCCTGGAGCTTCTGCGTGAAAACCCAGGGCTTGCACCAGAGTGGAATAGCTTCAAGGAGCTTTTGTCCTGGCGCGCTCCTGTTCGAAGAAACTCATCTCTGCAGGAAGAGTTAGCGGAGTGGACCCTGCGCGAAGCTGAATGGCTTGGCATAACTGGACAAGGTGCGATCTCTAAGTTTGGTCTTGAGTTCCTCAACGGCGAGGATTTGAATTCGATTAATGAGGATTTACCAAAGACCGTTGATCACATCTTGATTCAAAGCGATAACACTGCAATAGCTCCGGGACCTTTGGAGCACGAGATCTCTCAGGCTTTAGCGATGATGGCTGAGATTGAAAGTCGCGGTGGGGCAACTGTTTATCGCTTTACCGAAGCAACGATTCGTAGGGCTTTGGATCACGGCAAGACCGGTGATGAGATAAAGAGTTTCTTAACAAAAACCTCAAAGACTCCGATGCCACAGCCCTTGGAGTATTTAATTGCAGATGTTGCAAAGAAGCACGGCAAGCTTCGTGTTGGAAATACATCCTCATTTATTCGTTGCGAGGATACCGCTTTAATTTCACAAATCATGAATGATAAGAAACTTGAACTACTTTCATTAAGGCGCATCGCACCAGAGGTTGTTATCTGCGATATGGATGCAACTGATGCGATGCGTGTGTTACGAGATGCCGGTTATCTTCCCGCAGGTGAATCTGCGAATGGAATGATTCTTACCGGTCCGAAATCAAACCGTGCAATAGCAAAACCAAGACCACCACGAATCATCGGTGAGATTGAGGTACCAACTCCAGAGGTAATTAGTGCTGCAATTCGAGTTTTACGAACTGGTGAAAAATCAACACATCGTCAATCAAAGCTTCGCCAAGTTGCAAGTGAAGCGCTTGGACAACTACCTCGAACCACAGCAAATGAAACGATGGAGGTTCTCAATCAATTTATTATTGATCAGAAAACCCTTTCGATTGGCTATGCCGATAACAATGGAGGAGTTACCCATCGAATCATCGATCCAATCCGCATCAGCGCTGGGGCGCTAATCGCCCGTGATCACGCTACTGGCGAGGTTCAATCCTTCAGAATTCCACGTATCACCGGCGTAGCCCCGCTATAGACTTACCCCATGTTGGCAGACCTAGAAGCGTTAGTGAAGTTGGAATCCCCAACTGAAGATCTTCAGTCATGCCGCGATGTAATCGCGTTAGCAGATGAAATTGCTACTCGCGTTTTAGGAGCACCAGCGCAAATCCGGGAAGTTAATGGTCGCCCGGTTTTTTGGTGGGGATCTGATAACCCCGAGGTAATTGTTCTTGCGCACTTAGACACAGTTTGGCCAAAGGGTTCATTTACTCCCGTGTGGCAAGTTGAAGGTACCGCAGCGCGTGGCCCCGGAGTCTTTGATATGAAGGCTGGATTTATTCAGGCTTTGTATGCAATGAAGGGAATCACTGAAGGTGCCGCACTTGTTGCAACCACTGATGAAGAAACTGGAAGTGCAACTAGTAAAGAGTTCATCAAAGAGATTTCTGCAAAAACAAAAGCTGTTTTAGTTTTAGAAGCAACACTCAATGGAAAAGTAAAGACTGGGAGAAAAGGTACAGCGATGTACCAGGTAAAGATTCATGGAAAGGCATCTCATGCTGGACTTGAACCTGAAAAGGGCGTTAATGCCACAACTGAAATTGCACATGCTGTTTTAGCGATCGCTGCAATGGAGAATCCAGAGCACGGAACAACTGTTGTTCCCACGACTTTGCATGCTGGCAATACAACTAACACTGTTCCAGATCTTGCAGTTCTTGATATTGATATCCGCTCTTTCTCGATGGCTGATTTACAACGAGTTGATGCAGCAATAAAGGCCTTAAAACCGGTTAATCCAGCTGCACGTTATGAAATTACTGGCGGCTTTAACCGACCACCTTTAGAAACATCTTCAACTATGGCTTTATACGAGCGCGCAGAAAAGGTTGCCAAAGAGCTAGGTATGGCTCCTCTTGGGCATGCCTCTGTTGGTGGAGCAAGTGATGGAAACTTTGCCGCTGCAGCAGGTGCACAGGTACTAGATGGTCTTGGAGCAGTTGGAGATGGCGCTCACGCCGCGCATGAATGGGTAGACATCAGTACCCTTGAAGTTCGCAGCAAGCTATTACATGCGCTAATAAAGGATTTACTTAATGAGTGATGGTCCACTAATTGTTCAGAGCGACAAGACGCTTCTGCTCGATATCGACCATCCAATGTCTGTTGAATGTCGACGAGCAATCGCTCCTTTTGCTGAATTAGAGCGATCACCTGAACACATCCATACCTATCGATTAACACCTCTTGGCTTGTGGAATGCGCGTGCTGCAGGACATGATGCAGAGCAGGTAATCGATACCTTAATTAAGTACTCACGTTACGCAGTTCCACACTCGATTCTTATTGATGTTGCAGAAACAATGTCTCGTTACGGACGTTTGCGACTTGAGATGGATCCAGTACATGGATTGATTTTGGTAACAACAGATACAGCGGTGCTTGAAGAGGTAATCCGCGCAAAGAAGATTGCTCCGCTACTAGGTGCTCGCATTGATGCTGAGACAATTACCGTATTGCCAAGCCAACGTGGACAAATCAAACAATCGCTATTACGACTGGGTTGGCCAGCAGAGGATTTTGCAGGTTATGTAGATGGTCAAGCCCATGAAATTTCATTGCAGCAAAAAGATTGGAAGATCCGTCCTTACCAAGAGCTAGCCGCTGAAGGTTTTTGGCATGGTGGTTCTGGAGTTGTGGTTCTTCCTTGTGGCGCAGGTAAGACAATTGTTGGCGCAGCTGCGATGGCTCATGCAAAAGCGACCACACTTATCTTGGTAACTAATACTGTGGCTGCACGCCAATGGCGTGATGAGCTTTTAAAGCGCACCTCATTAAATGAGGATGAAATCGGCGAATACTCTGGTGCTAAGAAGGAGATCCGCCCTGTAACTATTGCGACTTACCAAGTAATGACAAAGAAGAAAAATGGTGTGTATGCGCACTTAGATCTCTTTGATTCATATGACTGGGGTTTGATTATTTACGATGAAGTCCACTTATTGCCTGCTCCAATCTTCCGCTTTACCGCTGATATTCAATCCCGTCGCCGTTTAGGGCTAACAGCAACCTTGGTACGCGAAGATGGAATGGAGGGCGAGGTATTTTCACTTATTGGACCTAAGCGCTTTGATGTTCCCTGGAAGGAGATTGAAGCGCAGGGATACATCGCTCCTGCTGAATGTATTGAAGTCCGTGTAAATCTGACTGAGACTGAGCGTTTGGCATATGCAACTGCAGAGCCTGAAAACCGTTACCGCAACTGTGCAACCACCCGCACCAAGCGCGATGTAGTTGAGGCTCTGGTTGAAAAGCACGCTGAGGATCAGGTATTGGTTATTGGTCAGTACATCGATCAACTAGATGAGCTATCAGAGGTTCTTGGTGCACCTTTGATTAAGGGAGAAACACCTATTAAAGAACGTGAAATTCTCTTTAATCAGTTTAGAACCGGTGAGATTAAATGTTTAGTTGTTTCTAAGGTTGCGAATTTTTCAATTGACCTGCCTGATGCAACGATCGCGATTCAGGTATCTGGCGCATTTGGAAGTCGCCAAGAAGAGGCACAACGTTTGGGCAGAATCTTGCGTCCAAAGTCAGATGGTCGTGGGGCAAAGTTTTACTCTGTAATTTCTCGTGACACTATCGATCAAGATTTTGCACAAAACCGTCAACGCTTCTTAGCTGAGCAGGGTTACTCTTACAAAATTATTGATGCCGACGATGTTTTTCAAGGGAAGATCTAAAGCGTTCTGGATCTACACGCCAATAGTCGTGATGAACTCCATCAATATGAGTAACCGGGATTTGTTCTCCATACAATCTTTGTAACTCTTCATCTCCATCAATTAACACTTCATTAATTTCAAAGTTCAACTCATCCTTTAATGACTGCAAAACCTTTAATGCATCCTCACAAAGATGGCAACCAGTTCGGCTATAAATAGTCACCTTGGTCATTTATTAGCCCTTTCCGCCTGTTAATTTGCATAGAGAATTGAGATTTCCTACCGCTGACCTTAAACCACACGCGCAGCCCTGATAGCGTTTGGGCATGATGCGCATCAAGAGAATGGGGCCTTTTGCCCTTGCTGGCGCACTGATTCTGGCGCTCTTAACAACACCAGCTGCGCCCGCCTTATCCTTCAAACAAATTCCTGCGACTAACTGGGGACATATATATGCAGGAACAGAGGCGGCTGTAACCCAAACAGCACCTAGCAAGAGTAAAAATCTAGAGATCAAATCTAAGTTTGATGTTAAGTACAACAACTTTCCTGAATGGGCTAAAAAAGAGGTGCAGGCAGCTGTAGATATTTGGTCAGCTAACTTCAAATCTTCTGTCGTAATTACCGTTGATGCATCCTGGGGTCGCTCAAGTTCATGGGGCGTATTAGGAAGTGCAAGACCCGGAAGTTTCTTTTCCGCTTTTTCGGGCGCACCAGATCCATCTCTTTGGTACGCATCTGCGCTTGCAAATGCTTTAGCTGGCAAGGATTTAGATAAAGCCAACCCCGAAATGGTTATTCAGGTTAACTCTGCCGCTCCATGGAACTCTCGAGGAGATGGAGTGCCATCAACTTCGGAGTACGACCTGCGATCTGTCTTCTTACATGAGATGGCACATGGCTTGGGCTTTCTCTCCAATGATGCTTACGACCCATTCTTTGGTCTTGGAAGTTTGGATCAACCGACACCATTTGATGCTTATCTGCAAACAATTGATGGGAAACGCTTAGCTGATTTGCCTACACCTTCAAAGGAGCTAGGCGTTGCCCTAACAACCTCTCTTGTTTGGTCTGGTGCTAATGCAATCAAAGCCAATGGCGGCGAGAAGCCAAAGATGTATACACCTGCTCGATATGAATCAGGTTCATCTGTATCACATTTAGATGAAGCGACTTTTTCATCTTCTGGAGTTGATTCAGTTATGACGCCAAACCTTGACCCGGGTGAGGTATTTACAGAGCCTGGACCTTTATTGCTAGCAATGATGGAGGATTTACGCAGCAAGCCTCCTGCTGGAGTTGCGACAGAGCTTCCGCAATCTCCACGTAATGCGCAAGCCTTTACTGGAAATACATCTGCGCTGGTTTCCTTTGATCCCCCAGTTAATCTTCGAACAGCACAGATAAGTGAATATGTAGTTAAGAACCTTAAGACTGGCGTTGAGAAGAGATCATTAACTAGCCCCGTACTAGTTAATGGATTAAAGAATGGAACTTCATACACATTTAGTGTTGTTGCAAAAAATGCTCTGGGTATCTCTGACCCTGTGGTTACAAAGCCGGTTACTCCACAAGCAGGTTGGAAGAGCAGCGTCTTGGATTCATCTGCAGATGGAAAGAGTGTTGCAAGTATTAACTTCAATGGAAAACCTGCCATTGCCTACACCGATACTAAAAAAGGTGATTTAAAGCTTGCCACCTTTAACGGTAAGACTTGGAACAAGATTACGGTGGATGGTGCTGGCGGATCTGCCGGGCGGACTAACCACAATATTTCCGGTGCTATATCTATGTGCGTGAACGGCAGCGGAGTAAAGCAAACTTTGCATATCTTCTATAGCGATGCGACTGAAAAAGATCTTCGTTATGCAACATTTAACGGCAAGAGCTTTACCTTTGAAACAGTTGATGGCAATGGTCCAGCTGTTAATGATTATGAGGATCCAGTAAGAGTTAGAACCTCTAGTGATGTCAGCGTCTCTAACGCTTGCGTGGCTACAGCTAGTGCTGTTCAGGTCTTTTATCGTGATGAGAGCCAAGGTGTCTTGCTCGCAGCTGTCGACACAAAGGGTGCTGCCTGGAAGTATGAGTTAGTAGATGGCGATCGCAAAACAGATGGTCGCACTACCGGTGATGTCGGATTCCACCTGCAAGCGATATTTGATGGCTCAACAACATATGTTGCATACGATTCCGTTGTATCGATGAACCAAAAGAAAGAGATGACAGCTGGAGCAATCCGAGTTGCAACTCGTAAAGGGGTTGAACCACAATCGTGGCAGTATCAAACATTAGATATCTCAACTGATGATGCTTTGATCTTTGGCTTTGATGTTGCTTTGGCGCGAACCACATCGGGAGTCTTTGCGACTTGGCTTGCAGCTTCAGCTGCTAGCGCTCCAAAGCCTGATCAGGTGCGGTGGGCATCTCTTAGTGCCCCAACCAAGATCAATAAGTTAACTACTGAAAACTTTGGTACACCTGGTGCATTTATGACAACTGATGGAAGAACAATTATTTTCAACTGCCAAGAGAGATTATGTGCTTTAGATACCAGCAAGAAAGATCTTGGCCAATCTGCAATACGTTTAGTTAGCAGCACCCAAGGCCCTGAACCTACTCAGAGCGCTTGGGTGACTGTAAACAAAGTTAAATTCTTGCTTGCCACAATTAATGGCAAGCTTGCACTTCTAAAACCGTAATTTTTACTTAGCGTTACGGCGCTGAATGCGAGTCTTCTTTAGAAGCTTCTTATGCTTCTTCTTCGCCATGCGCTTGCGTCGCTTCTTAATTACGGAACCCATATGTCACGCTCTCATTTCTAAAGTACGCACTGTGTGTGCGGGGGTTTAGGTTACCGCGGAATGAGGGTAAAAATCGAAACAGCTGCTGCGCTTGATGTGACCACCAAAACCCCTAACTCCTTAGATATGAGGGCTCCAAGCACTTCCTTCTGCCCCACAGGACCACTTGCAGCCCCAGTAAGAGCGCCCTTGGCATCAAAGCTCAAAAGCAAAGGTGTTGGGCTCTTGGGATTCCAATTAAGCAATGGCGATACACCAGTAGAAATAAATGCCGCATAAGTTGATCCGGCTGTCCTTGTTGGCCCAGTTGATGGAAAACGATATGTCCATGTGGGTGCATAGGATGAAGAAAACTTAGTGATTGCTGATTCAATCTTCTTGCCAACTATAACTTCGCCACCCAGCAATAATGTTGATGAGCTGCTATTCCAAACTCGCTTTCCTTTTACTGCAGAGCTGCGAACAACATTTGTAATCTTCAAACCCTTTGAGATCTTGATAATCACTCCATCGGTAATACCAGCAACCTTTTTGCCAGACAAGGTCTCGCTACTGGAACCAACAACTGTGAAACTTCCATCGGTGTGACGCACAACAGAATCTGCAGTAGTTGATGCTGAGCCGATCTGAACAAGGGTTCCAAAGGTTCCAGCTTTGTCAGCGTTGGCAAGAAAGCCCGCGCTGCCTTTTTCATTGCCGGAGATTCCTACAATTGATGCACCATTTCGATCTACAGCAATCGCTGTTGGAAGCACAACTGAACTTGTTGGCAAAGTGTTAGTAAAAGCCAGAACACCTGTTGCAGATATCTTCCAGATTGTGATTGCCTGCAAATTACCAATAGTTGCAGGGGGTACCGCAGCATTGTCTGGATTAAGCGGTGTTGGAGATGGTGTTGGTGCGATTAAACCTAAAGCCAAAGGTGTTGCTCCAGCGATCCAGATATCACCTGCTTGATCAACTGCTGCTGCAGTAGCGATAGACACCGCAGATTGATCTAGTGAAAGGTTCCACAACTCTTTGCCGGTTGTATCAACTGCACGTGCATAAGCTTTAGAAGCTTTACTGCCAAAGACAATTAATGAACTACCTGAAGCAACTACCCCGCTAACCTCATCAGGGGTTCCAACAGAAGTAAGCAACTGCAAGGGTTTTACAGAGATCTTTTTAGGTGCAGCCTGTGCAAGGGGAGAAAACAACAGAGATGCAATTACAGCGAGTGAAAGTAAGCGTTTCACGCTAATTCCTGCGAACGATCGCGAGCCGCCTTCATAGCTTTGGCAACCATAGAACCCATCTTGTCATCACCAAATGAGGCAAGGGCAGCAGCTGTCGTTCCATTGGGACTGGTGACATTTTCACGCAAAGTAGTTGCGCTTTTGCCTGATTGATCCAGCAGCTTTGCAGCCCCCACAATTGTTTGCACTGTAAGAGTTGTCGCATCCTCCTGAGAAAGCCCAAGCTCTTGTGCTCCTGCAACCATGGCTTCAACAAATGCAAAGAAGTAAGCAGGACCTGAACCGCTAGTTGCAGTAACTGCATCCTGTAACTCTTCGCTTACTTCGATCACCTTGCCTGTTGCACCAAGGAAACCAAGAACAAAATCACGTTGCGCAGCTGTTACCCCAGATCCCATTGAAGCTGCTGCCATACCTTCTCCAACAAGTGTTGGTGTATTTGGCATAACTCGAACCACAGGATTCGCGGTACCAAGTCCATTTGTAATGAAGGAGATCGTCTTTCCGGCAGCAAAGGTAATTACTACCGCAGTTGGATTAATCGAACCCTTTATATCTTCTAGAACAGAGGCCATGTCTTGTGGTTTAACAACTAATAACAACGCATCAGCATCAGCAACATTTGATGACAAAGCTGCTTGCTTAATTGAGTATCGAGTGATCAGCTCTTGTGCACGCTCTTCTCGCTTTTCAGAGATAGTAATGCGATCTGGGTTAACACCAGATGAAATCAAAGCAGCGATAAGGGCCTCACCCATAACGCCGGCACCGATAACGGCAACCTTTGATTGCTGATTCATGTATCAAGTCTAGCCTTTATGCCTGTAGGCTCTGCGACTATGTCAGAAGTTAAAGCAGGATTTGCGCGTGATTGGGTTGAATTCTTTGATCCCAATGATGCAGAGACAATCTTTAAGTGCGATCTCACTTGGTTAACTTCATATTGGACTTGCATCTATGGCGATGGTTGCCAAGGTGTTTTTAAGAGCCAGCCAAATTCAGGGTGTTGTACCGAAGGTGCGATGTACACAGATGAGGCTGATGAAGAACGCACAATGAAAGCTGCTGCTTATCTAACTCCTGAGATGTGGCAGTTCTATGGCGAGGCTCGACCAAAGAAGCCTGGCGGTGCATTACGAATCTCAGAAAAAGATGAGGATGGCGAGCGCAAGACTCGTCGCGTTGAAGATGGTTGCATCTTCTTAAACCGTAAAGGTTATGAAGCTGAAGGTTTCACAGGATCTTTTGGTTGCGTTTTGCACCATGTAGCACAGCGGGATGGAAAGCACTTTGCAGATACCAAGCCTGATGTTTGCTGGCAGTTGCCATTGCGACGAAGCTTTGAAACTCGCGAATACGGTGAGCGCGAATACTCAGTCACAGTAATTGGTGAGTACGAGCGCCTTGCATGGGGCGATGGTGGCGAAGATTTTGATTGGTACTGCACCAGCAATAGCGATGCTCACGTTGGAACAGAGCCTGTTTATGTCTCCAACAAGTATGAACTTGAACTATTGATGGGTAAGGATGCATACGCAGAGCTGGCACGCTTGTGTGATGTCCGGATGCAACACATTCGCGACTCTGCTGCCCGCAACCTGCCGCTATTTATCATTCAGCATCCAGCGACATTGGCTGCCCAGAAGAAATAGTCAGCCCCTTGTCATAGGGTTACCTCATGGCCAAGGTTGAAAAAGATCCATTCCGCTGTACTGAGTGTGGTT
>JACCEA011135895.1_pt1 | contig 23355 bp, 24 predicted proteins | sample 7449851 | NCBI WGS metagenome assembly JACCEA01 (sample SAMN15323453, study PRJNA562643) | freshwater metagenome | isolation source: river surface water | place: USA:Blue River Watershed | collected 2017-08-18 | reverse complement strand
CCTTTGCGGCGAACCCGCACCTGCCAGCGGTTGCCACGGTAGCTGAACGAAGCCATTCCTGTTTTCCAGTGGAGCAGAAATGGAGCAAACCTCCTGAGTCAGGCAGGCTCAGCCGTTGATTTGTGAGTGGTCACTCATGCGCCACCCAGCTGCCGCTCTTGCCGCCGTGCTTTTCCAGCAGCTTCACATCGCCGATGACCATGCCGCGGTCGGCGGCCTTGCACATGTCGTAGATGGTCAGCAGGGCGACCTGCACGGCGGTCAGGGCTTCCATTTCCACGCCGGTGGGGCCCACGGTTTCGGCGCTGGCGGTGCAGACCACGCGCTGCTGCTCGGCCTGGATCTCAAAGTCCACGGTCACCCGGGTCAGGGCAATCGGGTGGCACAAGGGGATCAGGTCGGCGGTGCGCTTGGCGCCCATGATGCCCGCCAGGCGCGCCACGCCCAGCACATCGCCTTTGCGGGCATGGCCCTGGGCGATCAGGCTCAGGGTCTCGGGCAGCATCTGGATGTGCCCGCTGGCCACGGCCACGCGCCGGGTGGCGGCCTTGGCCCCCACGTCCACCATGTGGGCCTGGCCCTGGGCATCGAAATGGGTAAGGGGGCTGGTGCTGGGGGCGGTCATGGTGCGGCGGGCGGTGGATGTGGACGATGAACTCGGGCCAGCCGCTTGACCGGCCCGACACAATTGTGGCGCATGATACGGGCTTTGATGGATCTGCCGACCGTGTCCAAGCCCTTTGCCCCTGCCCACCCCGCCGCCCCGGCGGCCCGCGCGCGTCGCCCTGCTGGGCGGGTGCGGCGATGGGGGCTGGGGCTCTTGCTGGCCGCGGGCTTGGGGGTGGTGGGCGGCAGCGGGGCGCAGGCGCCTTCGGGCCAGGCGGCCCGGGCCCTGCCGGCCTTGGGTGACGGCACCGGCTTGTCCTTGACGGCCGAGCGGCGTCTGGGCGACCGCATCATGCGCCAGCTTTGGCGCAACCCCTTGCTGATCGATGACGCGGTGCTGGAAGACGGCCTGCAGCGCTTTTGGACGCCCTTGGTCGAGGCCGCCGAGCGGCGCGGTGAGTTGCCCGCCGACATGCGCGCGCGCTTTGCCTGGCAGATCATGCTGGTGCGCGATCCCAGTCTCAATGCCTTTGCCCTGCCCGGCGGCTACCTGGGCGTGCACCTGGGCCTGATGGCCGGGGTGGCCCAGCGCGAGGAATTGATCTCGGTGCTCGCGCACGAACTCAGCCACGTCACGCAGCGCCACATTGCCCGTCAGTTTGACGACCAGGCGCGCATGGCGCCCTTGTTGATCGGCTCGATGATTCTGGGCGCGCTGGTGGCGGGGCAAAGCCCCGGGGCGGCGCAGGCGCTCATCTACGGGGGCCAGGCGGCCGGCGCGCAGGCGCAGCTCAATTACTCGCGCGACATGGAGCGCGAGGCCGATCGCATCGGCTATGCGGTGATGCGCGAGGCGGGCTTTGACCCGCAGGGCTTTGCCAGCATGTTCGAGCGCCTGCAACAGGCCAGTGCGCTCAATGACAACGGCCGCTTTCCGTATTTGCGCAGCCACCCGCTGACCACCGAGCGCATTGCCGACATGCAGCAGCGCCTGGGCCTGGGCGCTGCGGGTTGGCGCGATCGCGAGGACCTGCTGATGACCTTGCTGTCGGCACGCGCGCGGGCCCTGGCCGAGCCCAGTGCCGATGCGCTGGCCCGGCGCATGCGCGAAGCGCGCGAGGGCGGGGGCCATGCCGTGCAGGCCATGGGCCGGCTGTATGCGGGCGCCTTGGCGGCCGCGCTGCTGGGCGAGCACGCACAGGCGCAGGCCTGGGCGCAGGCCTTGTCCGACCGGCTGGCGCCCAGTGCCGAAGGCGCGCGCCTGCTGCGCTGCTTGCAGGCCGAGCTGGCGCTGCGCCAGCGCGATGCGGCCACTGCGCTGACCTTGCTGGGGCCCTGGCCCGTGGGGGCCCGAGTGGAGCGGCCGACCTTGATGCTGGCCGCGCAAGCCCTGGCCCAGTGGCCCGAGGCCAGCGCCTTGCCCGAGGATGCGCTGGCGGCGGTGACCGAGGGCCTGCGTGAGCGCGTGCGGACCGTGCCGCAGGACGCCGCGGCCTGGCTGGCGCAGTCGCTGCTGGAGCGCCGCCGTGGCCTGGGCCTGGCCGCCCTGCGCAGCGAGGGCGAGGCGCTGATGGTGCGCATGGACTTCGAGGGCGCGGTTGACCGCTACCTGGCCGCGCAAGAGCTGGGGCGGCGCCAGGCCCTGTCGGCGGCCGATCACATCTTGCTGTCGATCATCGATGTGCGCCTGCGCCAGGCCCGCGCGGCCCTGCGCGAGTTGCAGGCCGAGCGCTGAGTCGCGCACCGCGCAATTCCCTACAAATCATCGGGTTCTGCCGCAGCGGGCACAATCGGCCGCAACCGAAAGGGGAGTAGCGACCTGCACCAGCGGTGCAGGGCTTGTGTCCCGTCAGTACGGGCATCCGAGAGATGCCCCGGGCCAGCCAGTTGCCTCGGCATGCTGCGCAAGACCTTTTGGGAATTCGTAACCCGTGTTCCCTTTTGCCTTTCGGAGGTCTTTTGGAATCCCTTTTTCAAACCGTTGCGCCCACCTGGCTGTGGGCTGCGTTCTGGGCCATTGTGGTGGTGGCCCTCTTCATCGACTTTGTGGTGCTGCGCAAGCAAGGCGCACACGAGGTTGGCTTTCGTGAAGCGCTGAACTGGTCGATCGTCTGGGTCGCGGTCAGCTTTGCCTTCAACGGCCTGTTCTGGTGGGCGGTGCGCGATGCCACCGGATCCACACAAGAGGCCAACACCCGCGCCCTTGAATTCCTGACCGGCTACCTCATCGAGAAGAGCCTGGCGGTCGACAACATCTTTGTCTTCCTGATGATCTTCACCTACTTCGCGGTGCCGGCGGCATTCCAGAAGCGGGTGCTGATGATCGGCATCATCGGGGCGATCGTCTTGCGCACGATCATGATCCTGGTGGGCGGCTGGCTGCTCGCAACCTTCCACTGGGTGCTGTATGTGTTTGGCGCCTTCCTGATCCTGACGGGTGTGAAGATGTGGATTGCCGCAGGCCAGGAGCAGACGCTGGACGACAACCCGGCCCTCAAGCTGCTGCGCCGCATGATGCCGGTGAGCCGCAACTACGACGGCGAGCGCTTCTTCACGGTGGAAAACGGCCGCCGCATTGCCACGCCGCTGTTCATGGTGATCTGCCTGGTGGCGCTGACCGACGTGATCTTTGCGGTGGATTCGATCCCGGCCATTTTTGCCATCACCAGCGACCCGTTCATTGTGCTGACCAGCAATGTGTTCGCGATCCTGGGCCTGCGCGCCATGTACTTCCTGCTGGCGGCGGTGGCGGGCAAGTTCCACCTGCTCAGCTATGGCCTGGCCATCATCCTGGTCTTCATTGGCACCAAGATGGTCCTGATCGATGTGTTCAAGATTCCGGTGCTCTTGTCGCTGGCGGTGGTGGTGGGCATTCTGGCCGCGACCATGTGGCTGAGCGTGCGCAACGCGCCTGTGGCCGACAAGCACTAAGCAACGATCACTCCAGAGGGTCTGCGGTTCGGACCCTTTTTCCCCCTGCCCTGGTGCAGGGGTTTTTTTTGCCGATGGCGAGGGCGTGGGGCGGGTGGGGCGACTGGGCCCGGACCGCTCAGGACGCGGGGGCGCTGGCGCGCAGGGCGCAGGCCAGGTCCACGTATTCCTGCACCGGCACCTCTTCGGCGCGGCGCTGCAGGTCGAAGGTGCCGGCAAAGCCCTGGGTCTGCAGCCAGGTGCCCAGGGTGTTGCGCAGCAGCTTGCGCCGTTGGCTGAAGGCCACCTGCACCAGCTGCGACAGCAGGCCCACGTCCAGCGCCGGCGGGGTGGCCAGGGGGCGCATGCGCACCACGGCCGAGTCCACGCGCGGCGGCGGGTCAAAGCTCTCGGGCGGCACAAACAGCAGGTCTTCCATCTCGTAGCGCCACTGCAGCATGACCGACAGGCGGCCATAGGCGGCGGTGCTGGGCTTGGCCACCATGCGGTCGATCACCTCTTTTTGCAGCATGAAGTGCTGGTCCTGGATGTGCGCCGCGTGGTCCAGCAGATGGAACAGGATGGGGCTGGAGATGTTGTAGGGCAGGTTGCCCACCACCCGCAGCCGCACGCCGCCCAGGCGCTGCGAGAGCTCGGCAAAGTCGACCTTGAGCACGTCGGACTCGATCACCTGCAGGCGGCTGTCGCGGCGCAGGCGCGCGGCCAGGTCGCGATCGAGCTCGATCACCGTCAGCTGCCCCAGGCGCTGCAGCAGCGGGTTGGTCAGCGCGGCCAGGCCCGGGCCGATTTCGATCACGGGCTCGCCGGGGTGGGGGTCGATGGCATCGACGATGGCGTCGATGATGGCGCCATCGGTCAGGAAGTGCTGACCGAAGCGCTTGCGGGCCACATGCTTCATGAGCCGGTCTCGCGCAGCTCGATGTAGGCGCGGCTCTTGAGCTCGGCCAGCCAGCGCTCGTACTGCACCTGCGCCTTTTTGTCGCGCAGCAACTGGCGGCCAGTCTCGCGCAGGTCCTTGAGCGGCACGGCCACCTCGCGGCGGCCTTGCACCTGCAGCAGGTGCACGCCAAAGCGCGACACCAGCGGCTGGCTGATCTCGCCCACGGCGGTTTTCTGAATGACTTGTTCGAACTCGGGCACCATCTGACCGGGCACGGTCCAGCCCAGGTCGCCGCCCTGCGCCGCGCTGCCGTCTTGCGAAAACTGCTGGGCCGCTCTGGCAAAGTCCGCCTGGCCGGCCAGGATGGCGCCGCGCAGGCGGTTGAGTTCCTCGATGACCTTGGCCTGGTCCAGGCGCGCATCGGGGCGGACCAGGATGTGGCGCACCTGTGCCTGGGGCACCAGCACGCGCTCACCCTGGCGCTCAAGCAGCTTGATCACATGGATGCCCGCGCCCGAGCGGACGGGCTCGCTGACCTGCCCCACTTGCAGCGAGGCGCTGGCCTGCACAAACAGATCGGGATAGCGGTCGGGGCTGCGAAGGCCCATCTCGCCAGCTTTGAGGTCGCCGTTGGGGCGCATGCCGGCTTCGGCCGCCAAGACAAAGAAGTCCACCCCGCCGCGTGCGCGCTGGATCAGGGTCTGCGCGCGCCGGGTTTGCTCGGCCACCTGCACCGGGCTGGGCTCGTCGGGCAGGGGCAGCAGGATCATGCCCAGGTTCAGCTCGTCGGGTGCGGGGCGGGGGTTCAGGCCCAGCTCCTCGCGCAGGTAGCGCTCGGCTTCGAGCTCGGTCACGCGCACTTGCGAATCGACCTCTCGCTCACGCAGCTGCTGCAGCAGGTACTGATTGGCCAGATCGCGCCGCCAGGCCGCTTCGTTCACGCCCTCTTTGGCCAACTGCTCCAGCAGGGCCTCGCGGCTCATGCGGTTGTTGTTGGCAATGTTCTGGATGACCTGGTCGATCGCGGCCCGGTCGGCCCGGATGCCCAGCTCGCGGGCACGTTGCAAGAGGATGCGCTGCTCGATCAGCTGGTCCAGCGCCTGCTGGGCCGGCACGGGCTGGCCATCGCGGCCGCCGCGCTGCTGGGCCTGCAGCCATTCCTGGCGTGTGATGGGCTCGGCATTGACCACGGCCACGATGTAATCGGCGGTTTGGACGCGGGGGCTTTGCGCCTGCGTGGCCCCGGTCAGAAGGGCCAGCGCAAGGCACAGGCAATGGGCGGTCCAACGAAGCATGGTCTTACTCATAGTGCAGGAAGCGGCTTTCGGGCGGGGTGTCCTCGCGCAGCAGTTGATAGCGGGGGATATTGTCGCGCAGGGTCTTGAGGGGGTTGGAGCCCACGCGCGCGAAGTCGACCAGTTCGAGCTGGAACAGCAGTCGGTTGTTGGAGGTGGTGGAGGTGCTGCTCAGGCGTTCAAACACCACACGTCCGATCCAGCAGCCGGCATCGTATTCCAAGCCGATCAGGGTGTCGACCAGGCGCCGGTCTTGCAAGCTGTAGTTCAGGCGGCCCATGCTGTACCAGCGATCGGCCCCCAGGCCAGAACCGCCGGCGCGCACCCGGCTGTCGTCGGGCTTGGCGCCAAAGCGCAGGTCCGACAGCGGCCACTGCCAGCCCAGATCGATCTGTTCGCTGGGGGTGGCGGTGAGCTTGCTTTGCCGGTAGGCGGTGCTCAGCACCCGGTAAGGCCCGGGGTTGTAGCGCGCGCGAAGGGTGGTGCGCTGGACGCTGTGGTCTTGCGCGTTGAGCTGCAGCGTGTTGTCCAGGCGCCAGCGATCGTCCAGCCGCAGGCCAGCGCCCATCAGCAGATCGCTCAGTCCGGCAGTGGACAGGGGCTGGCCGGGCAGGGCCACGCGCTGGTCCGTGAAGCGGTAGCGCTGCGCCAGCCCCAGGCTCAGCATCTCGGCGCCTTGCCGGTCGTCGATCAAGCGGCTGAACAGCCCCAGGGTGACCGCATTGTTGTCGACCAGTCGGTCTTGCCCCACATAGGGCTGGGTGCTGTAGATGGTCGAGAGGTTGAAGTCGGCCGGGCCGCTGTCATACACCGGCAAATTGTCTTGCGCGCGGTAAGGGGTGTAGGCGTAAAACAGGCGCGGCTCCAGGGTCTGCACGATATCGCGCCCGCCCCATTGCAAGGGCCGCTCAAAAAACAGCCCGCTGTCGACGCTGAACGTGGGCAGGGTGCGGTCCAGGCTGGGGTTGCCCGCCAAGGCTTGGTCAGGCTGATAGCGCGTGGCGTGCAGTTGCAGCTTGGGGGTGACGAATCCCCAGGGGCGCAGGAGCGGCCAGCTGGCCTGGGCCTGCAGGTGGTGGCGCAAGCCGTTGTAGAGCGCGGTGGTGTTGCCCACCGGCAGGCGGCTGGGGTCCACCTCGAAGCGCGAGGCGCTGGCGATCACGCTGGTGTCCAGCCCACTGGCCGCTTGGCGCTGGTGACGGACGGTGAGCTGGGGCAGCACATCAAACGGCGGCGTGATCGGGGCTTCCTCGATCTGCAGGGTTTGCCATTTGCGGGTGACCAGCGAGGCCGACCAGTCGTCGCGCGACCAGTCCAGCATGGCCCAGGAGGGCAGCAAGCGCTGCGCCATCACCAGACCCGAGCGCGGAAAGTCGCGCCAGTAGTTGTGGTCGCTCACGCGCGCCAGTTGCAGGTTCATGGCCATGGTGCCCAGCGGGCCCGGCACATTGCCCTGGTGCTGCGCCAGCAGGCCCCAGCGGGTTTCGTCACGCAGGCGATCGTTGGGCAGCACGTTCAGGCGCGCCGCGCCTTGGTAGTCGGGCTCGAGGTAGCGGAACTCGGTGTCCAGGCCCATGCCCCGCCGGCTGCGCAGCACCGGGGTGAAGGTCGCGTCCCGGTTCGGGGCGATGTTCCAGTAGTACGGCGTGCTCAGCTCCAGGCCGCTTTTGTCGTCAATGCCGAACAGCGGTGCCAGAAAGCCGGACTTGCGCTGGTCGTTCAGGGCAAAGCTGAACGAGGGGATGGTGGGCGTGGCCAAGCCTTTGAACACCAGCTGCGTGTCGCTTGCGCGGCCCACCGATTCCGAGTTGTCGATCTCGATGGTGGCGGCCTTGATCAACCACTCGGGCAGCCATTCGGGCCCCGGGGTGCGGCGGCAGGACGAAAAGCGCGCATTGCGGATCACGGCGCGGTCGGCATCCAAAAACGACACCTTGGCCGCGTCTCCCACCACCGAGGCGTTGGCCAGCTCGAACTGCGCCTGCTCGAACTCGCCCACAAAACGCTCGACCTGCAGCTTGAGCGACGGGCCGTAAAACACCCCGCTGTCGCGCACGATGCGCACCTGGCCTTGCGCCTGCACGGTGTCGGTGGCCTGCTGGTAGAGCAGCCGGTCGGCCTTGACGCTCAGGCCCGGGCGGCGGTATTGCGCCTGGCCCAGCAGCTCGATGGTGTCGTCCTGAATGACCGTCATGGACTGGCCCGACAAATGCACCGCGCCTTCGCGCTGCGCCGTTTCGCCAACGGCCTCGAGCAGGCGCGGGGCCTCGCGCAGGGTGAGCGAACTCTGGGCTTGCGCCATGGCCGCCACCGCCTGCCAGGCCAACACGGCCAAGCCCAGCAGACGCAATGGGCGGCGCAAGGTGGGGGCGGTTGGGAGGTTCACGTCGTCAGCGATTGGCAAGCAGGGTGGAAGCGCCCCGGACCAGGGCATCGGCTTTATACAATTGGATTATCCATGAGCACGCCTTCTTCCACTTCATCCAGCGCCGAAACCGCCCTCAGCTGGGCCGATCCGGCCCGCCAGGCCGCCTGTGCCCAGTGGCTCTCGGGCCTGGCCCAGGCCCAGGGCCTGCGCCCCGAGACCTTGCGCCTGGCCTCGGCCGACGCCAGTTTCAGGCGCTATTTGCGGGTCGACACCCTGGGCGGCGACAGCCGCATCGTGATGGACGCGCCGCCCGACAAAGAGGACTGCGCGCCCTTTGTGAAGGTGGCCGGGCTCTTGCATGACGCGGGCCTGAACGCGCCAACCGTGCTGGCCTGGGACGCGCCCAACGGTTTCATGCTGCTCAACGACCTGGGGCCGCACACCATGATGAGCGCCCTGGACGAGGCCCAGCCCGCCAAGGGGCACGCCTGGTTTGTGCAGGCGACCGAGCAATTGGTGCAGTGGCAACTGGCCTCGCGCGAGGGGGTGCTGCCGCCCTACGACAGCGCCTTGCTGCAACGCGAGCTGGCGCTGTTTCCCGACTGGTACCTGGCGCAGCACCGCGGCCTGGTGCTGCAGGGCGAGCGCCGCGCCGGGCTGCAGCAGCTGTTTGACCTGATCGTGCAGCGCAACCTGGCCGCCCCCAAGGGCTATGTGCACCGCGACTTCATGCCGCGCAACCTGATGCTGCCGCCCGACCCGGCGACCCCGGGCGCCCGCCTGGGGGTGCTGGATTTTCAGGACGCGGTGTATGGGCCGCTGACCTACGACGTGGCCAGCCTGATGCGCGATGCCTTCATCAGCTGGGACGAGGACTTTGTGCTGGACATTACCATCCGCTACTGGGAGCGCGCGCGCCGCGCCGGGCTGATGGACTTTGAGGACTGGCACGCCGACTTTGGCGCCTTCTACCGCGCGGTGGAGTGGATGGGCCTGCAGCGGCACCTGAAGGTGGCCGGTATTTTTGCCCGCCTGACCCTGCGCGACGGCAAGCCCAAATACCTGGCCGACACCCCCCGCTTTGTGCGCTACCTGCGCGCCACCGCGCGCCGCTACCGCGAGCTGGCGCCGCTGGTGCGCCTGCTCGACGAGGTCGAGGGCGCCGAGGGCGTCAGCGGCTTTGCCTTTGGCCGCGTCTGAGGCCTCGCCCGCATGCCCCGCCTGTACTGCCCGCTGCCCTTGCAACCTGGCCAAACCCTGGCCCTGCCGGCAGGCGCGGCGCGCCATGTGCAGGTGCTGCGCATGCAGCCCGGCCAGGCCCTGGTGCTGTTCAACGGCCAGGGCGGGCAATTTGCGGCGCAGATCCTGCGCATGGGCCGCAGCGACGTCGAGGTCGTGGTGGGCGAGCACTCGCCAATCGAGTGCGAGGCCCCGCGTGCCGTCCACCTGCTGTGCGGGCTGATGGCCAACGAGCGCATGGACTGGTTGGTCGAGAAGGCCACCGAGCTGGGCGCGGCCAGCCTGTGGCCGCTGCAGCTCTCGCGCAGCGTGCTGCGCCTGCAGGGCGAGCGCGCGCAGCGCCGCCAGGCGCACTGGCAGGCGGTGGCGCAGGCCGCGGCCGAGCAGTGCGGGCGCAACCGCTTGCCCCCGGTGCACGAGATCTCGGCGCTGGCCCCGGCGCTGGCACAGGCGGCCGGTTTTCGCGCGGTGCTCTCGCTCGAGGACGATGCCGTGCCCCTGGGCCAGCAGGCCCTGCCCGCCGACGCCCCGGCCTGGCTGCTGAGCGGCCCCGAGGGCGGCCTGACCGAGGCCGAAGAGGCGCAGGCCCGCGCGCAGGGCTTTGTGCCGGTGCGCCTGGGCCCCCGGGTGCTGCGCGCCGAAACCGCGCCGCTGGCCGCGCTGGCCTGGCTGGCGGGCGATCTGGCGGGCTCGCCCCGCGCCTGAGCCGGCCCGCACCTGGGTGACACCCCCCACCCTTGGGGCAGATACACTGGTGGGTATGAACCGACATCTGCTCCTGCTGACCCTGTGCCAGGGCCTGTTCCTCACCAACAACGTCACCTTCATCGCCATCAATGGCCTGGTGGGGCTGAGCCTGGCGCCCATGGGCTGGATGGCAACCCTGCCGGTGATGGGCTATGTGGTGGGCGGTGCCATCTCGACCGGCATCGCAGCCCGCACCCAGCGCGGCTTTGGCCGGCGCGCGTCGTTCCAGATGGGGCTGGTGGTGGCGGTGTTCTCGGCCTTGCTGGCCGCTTATGCGGTGTGGGCGCGCCAGTTCTGGCTGGTGGTGCTGGCCACGGTGATTGCGGGCTATTACAGCGCCAACGGCCAGCTGTACCGTTTTGCCGCCGCCGAGCTGGCCGCCGAGGGCTACAAGGAAAAAGCCGTCTCGTGGGTGATGGCCGGCGGCCTGATGGGCGCCATCATCGGCCCCAACCTGGCCGCGGGCACGCGCGATCTGTTCCCGGTGCCGTTCATGGGCGCCTACCTGTCGCTGGCGGGGGTGGCGGTGCTGGGCCTGGTGCTGATGGCCATGATCGATTTTCCGGCCACGCCCAAACCGGCGGTGGGCCAGTCGGCCACGGGCCGGCCGCTGTCGCAGATCATGCGCCAGCCCATCTTCATCGTCTCGGCCATGGCGGCGGCGCTGGGCTATGGGGTGATGAACCTGCTGATGGCGGCCACGCCGCTGGCCATGCAGGTGTGCGGCTACAGCTTCTCGGACGCGGCGCTGGTGCTGCAGTGGCATGTGATCGGCATGTTTGCGCCGGGCTTTTTCACCGGCCACCTGATCCGCCGCTTTGGGGCGCCGCGCATCATGGGCGTGGGCGTGCTGCTGAACCTGCTGTGCGTGGCGGTGGCGCTCTCGGGCACCGAGATCGAGCGCTTTGAGATCGCCCTCTTTCTGTTGGGCGTGGGATGGAACTTCCTGTTCACCGGCAGCACCACCATGTCACTCAAGGCCTGGACGCCGCAGGAAAAAGACCGCGGCCAGGCGGCCATCAACTTCCTGGTGTTTGCCACCATGGCCATGACCTCGTTTGCGTCGGGCGCGCTGGTCACCACCCAGGGCTGGACCTGGCTCAACTACGGCTCGCTGGTGCCGCTCCTGGTGACCGGCGCGGCGCTGTGGTGGGTGCAGCGCACCCCCAAGGCCACGCCCGCGTAACGGGGCCCTGCCGCGCGCGGCGCCCCCGGTTCAGGGCATGCGCGCGATGACCTCGGCCACCGCCGCCGTCAGGCGCTGCGCATAGGGCAGGTGCAGGAACTCGTTGGGGCCGTGCGCATTGCTGCGCGGGCCCAGCACGCCGCACACCATCATCTGCGCGGTGGGGAAGCCCTGGCTGAGCATGTTCATGAGCGGGATGGTGCCGCCCTGACCGATGTGCCCCACCGAGGCGCCAAAGTGCGCCTGGCTGGCCTGCTCCAGCGCCCCCGCAAACCAGTCGGCCGTGTCCGGTGCGTTCCAGCCGGTGGCCGCGCTGGCGGCCTCGAAGGTCACGCGGGCCTGGTAGGGCGCATTGTCCTCAAGCAAGGTCTTGAGCGATTGCACCGCTTGCGCCGCGTCCACCAGCGGGGGCAGGCGCAGGCTCAGCTTGAAGGCGGTGAAGGGGCGCAGCACATTGCCCGCGTCTTGCAGCGGCGGCAGGCCCTCGGCCCCGGTCACGCTCAGGGTGGGCTTCCAGGTGCGCTGGATCAGTGCCTCGACCGGGTCGGTGGTGGTGGGCAGCACCGGCGTGCTGGCGCCGCCGCAATCGGCATGCGCCCATGGGAAGCGCCGCCAGACCTGCTCGCCCAGCACCGCCGCGGTGGCACGCGCCTGCGCCACGCGCACCGGGGGCACCTCGCAATGAAAGGCCTCGGGCAGCAGGCGGCCGCTGGCGCTGTCTTCCAGCCGGTCGAGCACCATGCGCATGATCCGAAAGCTCGAGGGCACCAGGCCCGAGGCATCGCCCGAGTGCACGCCCTCGGTCAGCACCTGCACCCGCAGGGTGCCGCTGATCATGCCGCGCAGGCTGCTGGTGAGCCACAGCTGGTCGTAGTTGCCGGCGCCCGAGTCCAGGCACACCACCAGGCCCACATCGCCCAGGCGTGGGCGCAAGGCGTCCACATAGGGCAGCAAATCGCGCGAGCCAGACTCTTCGCTGGTCTCGATCAGGCCCACGATGCGCGGATGCGCCACCCCCTGCGCCTTGAGCGCCTGCAGGGCGGAAATGCTGGCAAAGACCGCGTAGCCATCGTCGGCGCCGCCCCGGCCATACAGGCGGCCGTCTTCGATCTTGGGCGTCCAGGGCCCCAGGTCGGCGCGCCAGCCGCTGAACTCGGGCTGCTTGTCCATGTGGCCGTACATCAGCACGGTCTGGCCGCTGTGCGCGTCGGCGGCGTGGGTGGCCGGCACCTCGAACATCAGCACCGGGGTGCGACCGGGCAAACGCACGATCTCGAGCGTCAGGCCCGGCACCTTTTGCGCCTGCACCCAGTCGGCGGCCATGCGCAGCACCGTCTCGAGGTGGCCGTGCTCGGCCCATTGCGGATCAAACAGCGGTGACTTGGCCGGCACCTCGATGTAGCGCTGCAGCGCCGGCACGATGGTCTGTGACCAGGCCTGGTCCACATCGCGCTGCACGCGCACGCTGTCCAGGGCAGAACCGGGGATTTCGTGATGGATCGGGGCGTTCATGGGGACTCCTCAGGGCAATGCCGATCACTTTAGCGCGTTTGGCATGGGCGCGCTGTCCAGTCGGGCACCGGCCTCTGGGCATCTGCCAGCGATTGGCGCAAAATACTCAATTCGAGCAAATCGCCAAATTCACTAAAACGGTCAAAGCCACCCGCCGCGCCCCAGACCGCCCCTGCCCATGTTCCATTTCACGCGTTTCCTGCCCCAGTGGCGTCGCCTGCTTCTGTCCCTGTTGCTGGTCCTGCCGGGCCTGGCCCTGGCCGCCATCGATGGGGCCTGCCAGCCCAACCACTGGCCCGACGGCGACACCTTCCATTACAAGAACAGCAAAGGCCAGGTGGTCAAGGTGCGGGTGGCGGGCTTTGACGCCCCCGAGCGCGGCCAGCCCTTTAGCAAGGTCGCGCGCGAGCGCCTGGTGGCGCTCACCGAGGGCGGTGCCCGCTGCCACTGCGAGCGCAAGGACAAATACGGCCGCCAGGTCTGCACCGTGCGCACGCCCCCCGGCGAGAACGTGGCGGTGATCATGCTGCGCGAAGGGCTGGGCTGCATCGATCCGCGCTTTGAGGGTCAGGCCCATCCGCAAGACCGCCTGGCCGCGCGCGAGGCCCTGGCCCAGGCCAAGTCGCAGCAGCTGGGCATGTGGTCCGAGGCCAAGCCGGTGTGCGCTTTTGATTACCGCAAGCAGAAGAAGTGACGCGGCCAAGCGCCTTGATGATGGGCGCGATTACGATTAGGTAAATTCATTTATCTATGGTAAATTCCAGCCGCGTTGTGATCCCAACCCTTGCTGGAGGTGGCCATGGGGGCCCATGTCAACCCGATCTATCCGTACCGCGCACCCGACGATCTGCGCGCTGAGGTGCCGCAGCGGCGGCCACTGATCATTGTGGGCGCCGGCCCGGTGGGCCTGGCCGCCGCCATTGATGCCCGCCTGCGCGGCCTGCCGGTGCTGCTGTTTGACGACGACAAGACCGTCTCGGTCGGCTCACGCGCGGTCTGCTATGCCAAGCGCACGCTCGAGATCCTGGGGCGCCTGGGGGTGGGCGACGCGGCCTGCGCCTTGGGCGTGAGCTGGAACGTGGGCCGCACCTTTGTGCAAGACGGCGAGGTCTACCGCTTCAACCTGGTGCCCGAGCCGGGCCATCAACGCCCCGGCATGGTCAACCTGCAGCAATACCACCTCGAAGAGATGATGATTGCGCGCGCGCTCGAGCTGGGCGCCGACATCCGCTGGCAGTACAAGGTGACCGAGGTGCGGCCGCAGGCCGACGGCGCCAGCCTGACGGTGCAGACCCCCGACGGGGATCTGGTGATCGAGGCCGACTGGCTGGTCGTGGCCGATGGCGCGCGCAGCTCGGTGCGCCGCCAGCTGGGCCTGGACATCGAGGGCCGCATCTTCCAGGATCGCTTCCTGATTGCCGACATCATCATGAAGGCCGACTACCCGGCCGAGCGCTGGTTCTGGTTTGACCCGCCGTTTCACCGTGGCCAGAGCGTGCTGCTGCACAAGCAGAGCAACAACGTGTGGCGGGTCGATTTCCAGCTGGGCTGGGACGCCGATCCCGAAGAAGAGAAAAAGCCCGAGCGGGTGATCCCGCGCCTGCGCGCCATGCTGGGCGACGAGCGGCCGTTCGAGATCGAGTGGGTCAGCGTCTACACCTTCCAGTGCCGCCGCATGCACGAGTTCCGCCACGGCCATGTGCTGTTTGTGGGCGATGCGGCGCACCAGGTCTCGCCCTTTGGCGCGCGTGGCGCCAACTCGGGCCTGCAGGACGCCGACGACCTGATGTGGAAGCTGGCGCTGGTGCTGCAGGGCCGCGCGCCCGAGCGCCTGCTCGACACCTATGCGCTGGACCGGCAATATGCGGCCGACGAGAACATCATGAACTCGACCCGCTCCACCGACTTCATCACCCCCAAGAGCGCCACCAGCCGGCGCTTTCGCGACTCGGTGCTGGCGCTGGCACGGCACCACCCCTTTGCGCGCAAGCTGGTCAACTCGGGCCGCCTGTCGGTGCCGTCCTTCCTGACCGGCTCGCGCCTGAACACCCCCGACACCGACGCCTTTGCCGGCGTGATGGTGCCCGGCGCGCCCATGGACGATGCCCCGGTGCAGGTGGGCGAGCCCGCGCAGGACGGCTGGCTGCTGCAGCAGGTGGGCGCCCAGGGCTTTGTGCTGATGATGGCCGGCGATGGTGCCCCCGATGCGGCCACGCAGGCCCAGTTGCAGGCCCTGGCGGACAGCCCGGTGCCGCTGCAGGTGCTGTGGGTGCGCAGCGCCGGCGCGGCCCCGGCCGGCGGCGTGACCGATGCGCAGGGCCTGCTGACCCAGCGCTACGACCTGCGCCCTGGCAGCTGCTACCTGCTGCGCCCCGACCAGCATGTGGCGGCGCGTTGGCGCGCGCTGGATGCCCAGCGGGTGCGCCAGGCCCTGGCCACCGCCACCGCCCATGCCTGACCGGAGACCGACATGACCAGCCCCACCCCCAACCTGCTGCGGCTCGACCCGAATTTCCACGAGCCCGGCCGCACCTTCTTTCGTGACTTCTCGCCGGGCGACGATTTCTACGAAGCCCTGATCGACGCGCACCGCGACCTGGACGAGTCCGCCAGCGCCGATCTCAATGCCCGCCTGATCCTGATCCTGGCCAACCACATTGGCGACCTGCGCGTGCTGCGCGAGGCGCTGCAGGTGGCGCGCCAAAGCGCCTGAGCCCCACGCCCCCTTGGAGGAAACCCCATGAACATCGACCGCATTCACCACGTGGCCTACCGCTGCAAGGACGCCAAGCAGACCGTGGACTGGTACGTCAAGCACCTGAACATGGGCTTTGTGCTGGCCATTGCCGAAGATCAGGTGCCCTCGACCAAGGCCGCCGACCCCTATATGCACGTCTTTCTGGACGCGGGGGGCGGCAATGTGCTGGCCTTTTTCGAGCTGCCCAACTCGCCCGAGATGGGGCGCGATGCCAACACCCCCGACTGGGTGCAGCACATCGCCTTCAAGGTCGACAGCCTGCAGACCCTGGAAGAGACCAAGGCGCGCCTGGAGGCGGCGGGCATTGCGGTGGTGGGGCCGACCAACCACACCATCTTCAAGAGCATCTACTTTTTCGACCCCAACGGCCACCGCCTGGAGCTGGCCTGCGATGTGGGCACGCCCGATATGTACGCGCGCCTGGACGCGGTCAAGTGGGACATGCTGGAGGAGTGGTCGCGCACCCGCCGCGCGCCCAAGCACGCGGCCTGGATGCACGAGACCGAGCTGCAGGCCTGAGGCCTGGGCGGGCGCTCAGCGCCGGAACTTGAAGACCGCGGTGCTGGCGCGCCAGTTGGGGCCGATGCGCACCTGGTGGCCGTCCTGCAGACCAAAGCTGTCCTCGATGTGCAGGTGGTTGCGCGCGGCCAGATCGGCAAAGTCGCGGTAGGTGCCGACGCGGATATTGGGCGTGTCGTACCACTGGTAGGGCAGGCGGCGCGTGACCGGCATGCGCCCGAGCAGGACCGACAGGCGGTTGGGCCAGTGCGCAAAATTGGGAAAGGCGACGATGCCGGTGCGCCCCACGCGGGCGGTCTCGCGCAGCATCACCTCGGCGTTGCGCAGGTGCTGCAAGGTGTCGATCTGCAGCACCACGTCAAAGCTCTGGTCGCCAAACACCGACAGGCCCTGGTCCAGGTTCAGCTGCAGCACCTGCACCCCCCGGCGCAAACAGGCCAGCACCTTGGCGTCGTCCAGCTCCACCCCGTAGCCGCTGCAGCCGCGCTGGCGCTGCAGCAGGTCCAGCAGGGCGCCGTCGCCGCAGCCCAGGTCCAGCACGCGCGATCCCTTGGGCACCAGGGCCGCAATGGCCTGCAGGGTGCGTTCTTCGCTCATGCCTGCCTCCCCACGGTTTCGTCAAAAAAGGCGCGCACCGCCGACAGGTAGCGCGGGTCGTCGAGCAAAAAGGCGTCGTGCCCATGCGGCGCGTCGATCTCGGCGTAGCTGACCTCGCGCCGGTTGGCGATCAGGGCCTGCACGATCTCGCGGCTGCGCGCGGGCGAGAAGCGCCAGTCGGTGCTGAAGCTCACCAGCAGAAAGCGCGCCTGGGTTTGCGCCAGCGCCCGTGCCAGGTCGCCCCCATGCGCGCGGGCCGGATCGAAGTAGTCGAGCGCCCGCGTGATCAGCAGGTAGGTGTTGGCGTCAAAGTACTCGCTGAACTTGTCGCCCTGGTGGCGCAGGTAGCTCTCGATCTGGAACTCGACGTCCTGGGTCGAGAACTTGTAGCCGCTGGCGTTGTTGACCGCCTGGCGCAGCTCGCGGCCAAACTTGGCGTTCATCACATCGTCCGACAGGTAGGTGATGTGGCCGATCATGCGCGCAATGCGCAGGCCGCGCCGCGGCACCGCGCCATGCGCGTAGAAGTGGCCGCCGTGAAAGTCCGGGTCGGTGACGATGGCGCGGCGCGCCACCTCGTTGAAGGCGATGTTCTCGGCGTTCAGATTGGGCGCGCTGGCCACCACCACCGCGTGGCGCACCCGCTCGGGAAACTGCAGCGTCCAGCTCAGGGCCTGCATGCCGCCCAAGCTGCCGCCCATCACCGCGGCCAGCTGCGCAATGCCCAGGCGATCGAGCAGGCGCGCCTGTGCCTGCACCCAGTCCTCGACGGTGACGACCGGAAAGTCGGCGCCCCAGACGCGCCCGGTGTCGGGGTTGACGTGCATGGGCCCGGTCGAGCCAAAGCACGAGCCCAGGTTGTTCACGCCGATCACAAAAAAGCGGTTGGTGTCGACGGGCTTGCCCGGGCCGACCATGTTGTCCCACCAGCCGAGCTGCTCGGGTGCATCGGCATAGGCCCCGGCCACATGGTGCGAGGCATTGAGGGCGTGGCAGATCAGCACGGCGTTGCTGCGCTGTGCGTTGAGCTGGCCATAGGTCTCGTAGACCAGCTCGTACTGACGGATCGACGCGCCGCTTTGCAAGGCAAGCGGTTCGTCAAAACGCATCGTCTGTGGCGTGGCGATCAAGGTCATGAGCGAAAAAAAACCCGGTGGCACCGAAAACAGGTGCAACCGGGCCGGTCACCCCGTTTAGCGGCATTTGTTCATTGCGCGCCCCCAAAGGGCCCGGCAATCGCGCCCGCAAGCTGGAGCAAATCGGCGCCAGGACAGTATAAGCCAGCCGCGCGCGCTTGTCGCGTGGTGGGGGCGCTTCAGACCCCCGCCATGTGCGCCTGCACGTCGGCGTGGTAGCTCGAGCGCACCATGGCGCCCACGGCGGCGTGGCTGAAGCCCATCTTGTAGGCCTCGGCCTCGAACATCTTGAAGGTGTCGGGGTGCACATAGCGGCGCACCGGCAGGTGGCTGTTGCTGGGCGCCAGGTACTGGCCAATGGTCAGCATGTCGATCTGGTGCTCGCGCATGTCGCGCATGACCTGCAGGATTTCCTCGTCGGTCTCGCCCAGGCCCACCATCAGGCCGCTCTTGGTCGGCACCTGCGGGAACAGGGCCTTGAACTTCTTGAGCAGGTTCAGGCTGAAGGCGTAGTCGCTGCCCGGTCGCGCTTCGCGGTACAGGCGCGGCACGGTCTCGAGGTTGTGGTTCATCACGTCGGGCGGCGCGGCCTGGAGGATGGCCAGGGCGCGGTCGTCGCGGCCACGGAAATCGGGCACCAGCACCTCGATCTGGGTCTGCGGCGACAGGGCGCGCGTGCGCTCGATGCAGGCCACAAAGTGAGCGGCCCCGCCGTCGCGCAGATCGTCGCGGTCGACGCTGGTGATCACCACATACTTCAGGCCCAGCGCGGCAATGGTGCGCGCCAGGTTCTCGGGCTCGTTCTCGTCAAGCGGGTCGGGGCGGCCGTGGCCCACATCGCAGAAGGGGCAGCGCCGGGTGCACTTGTCGCCCATGATCATGAAAGTGGCCGTGCCCTTGCCAAAGCATTCGCCAATGTTGGGGCAGCTCGCTTCTTCGCACACCGTGACCAGCTTGTTGCGGCGCAGGATGTCCTTGATTTCGTAGAAGCGGGTGGTGGGCGAGCCGGCCTTGACGCGGATCCAGTCGGGCTTTTTCAAGACCTCACCGGGCTCGACCTTGACCGGAATGCGCGAGAGTTTGGCGGCGGCTTTTTGCTTGGCGCTGGGGTCGTACTGTTCCAGCGTTTGCGCTTCGCGCACGGTTTTGGATTCGGGCGTGTTCATGCCCCGATTATCCCAGCCCCGCAGGATCAGGCCAATGTGCGCAGCAAATGGCCAGCCAGCGTGCTGGCCACCGAGGGCCAGCTGGCCTGCACGCCGCACTGCGCCATGTCCACCGTGGCCAGGCCGGCGTAGCCGCAGGGATTGATGCGCGAATAGGGCGCCAGGTCCATGTCCACATTCAGCGCCACACCGTGGTAGCAGCAGTGGCGCGAGACCTTGACCCCCAGGGCGGCGATCTTGCCCAGGCCCTCGAACGAGGGCTCGGCCCCCTCGGGCGTGGCGGGCAGGCGCGCATGGCTGGCCGGATCGGCCAGGCGCACATAAATGCCCGGGGCGCCGCGCACCCGGTGCCCGGTCAGGCCGTGGTCGGCCAGGGTGCGGATCACCGCCTCTTCCAGCCGGAACACCAGCTCTTTGACAAAGTAGCCGCGCCGGCGCAGGTCCAGCAGCGGGTAGGCCACCACCTGGCCCGGGCCGTGGTAGGTCACCTGGCCGCCCCGGTTGCTCGCCACCACCGGGATGTCGCCAGGGGCCAGCACATGGTCGGCCAGGCCGGCCAGGCCCTGGGTGAACACCGGCGGGTGCTCGCACAGCCACAGGGCGTCGGGGGTGTCGTCGGTGCGTGTGGCGGTGTAGTCGCGCATGGCGTCAAACACCTCGGCATAGGGGGCATCGCGCAAGACCTGCCACTGCAGGCCGGGGCCCGGCCAGCGCGCGGCCTCGGCCGGTGGGGCCAGGTCCGTCACAGCACCACCTTGACCATGGGATGCGAGGTCAGGGCCCCATAGACCGCGTCCAGCTGCACGCGGCTGGTGGCGTTGATGTGCAAGGTCACCCCCATGTACTTGCCGGTGCTGCTGGGGCGGTGCTCGATGGTGCTGGCGTCAAACAGCGGATCGTGCACGCGCGCCAGCTCGACCAGGGCCTCTGTAAAGCCTTCCACATGCAAGCCCATCACCTTGATCGGGAACACGCAGGGGTACTCGATCAGCGAGGCCTGTTCGGGGGCGGCGGTGGGGGAATTCGGGGTCGATGTCATGGGTATGGATGATCCCACAGCGGACATCTTGCCCATCTTGCGGGTTTCTACGTATAATCAGAGGCTTTGCAAAACCCGCTTGGGTGTAACTTGGTTGTAATCGTTGATGAGCAAAATCGTCGCCGCTGTCGATCAAGAGCGCCCACAAGGTGATGCAGCCCACGGCCAGCCGGCCCCGTTTGCAGAGGCAGATGGTGACGATTTGGCCACGTTCAAGCCCCTGAGTGCCCAAGAGGCGCAGCAGTGGCGGCGGCGACAACCCGCCCTCTCGCCCTGGCGAGTGGTGCTGGGCCAGACCCTGGTGGGCCTGGCGGTGGTGGTGGTGGGTTGGCCGTTTGGTGGATGGCTCTGGGCGGTTTCGGCGGCCTGGGGTGCAGCGGCGGTGATCGTGCCGGCGATGTGGTTTGCCCGCATCCTGGCCCGGCAGCTGAAGCTGGCGCAGCCCGGATCGGCCCTGGCCTTGTTGATGGGCTGGGAGCTGGTGAAGGTGGCGTTGACCGTGCTCTTGCTGGTGTTGGCACCGCTGGTGCTCAAGCCGCTGAGCTGGCCGGGTTTGTTGCTCGGCTTTGTGTTGACATTGAAAGTGTATGGGGTGGCCCTCTTGTGGGGACGCCAAAGCCGCAAGGCGGACCCACAGGGCCGTCGCGGTGCATGAAAAGACTACAGGAACAGGTGATCTATGTCTGCTGAGAATCTGGGCGCACACGGTCCAACCGCTGGGGAATACATCCAGCACCACTTGCAGCATCTGCAGAAGGATTTTTCCTTCCAGAGCGTCAAGCAGACCAGCATTGTCGATTTCAGCCTGTTCAACTTTGACTCGCTGTTCTTCTCGAGCCTGCTGGGTCTGGCGACCGTGTTCATCCTCTGGCTTGGTGCCCGTCGCGCCAGCTCGGGCGTGCCCGGCCGCTGGCAAGCCGCCGTCGAGATGCTGGTCGAGCTGGTGGACAACCAGGCCAAGAGCGTGATCCACAACGCCGCCAGCCGCCGCTTTGTCGGCCCGCTGGCGCTGACCGTGTTTGTCTGGATCTTCCTGATGAACGCGATGGACATGCTGCCCGTCGACGCCCTGCCGCAGCTGTGGCACAACGTGGGCCCGGCCCTGGGCTTCAAGGATTACCTGCGTGTGGTGCCCACCGCCGACCTGTCGACCACGCTCGGCATGTCGACCATGGTGCTGCTGCTGTGCCTGTTCTACAACATCAAGATCAAGGGTCTCGGCGGCTGGGGCCACGAGCTGATCGCTGCGCCGTTTGGCGATCACTGGGCGCTGTGGCCCTTCAACTTCCTGATGCAGATGATCGAATTCGTTGCCAAGACTGTCTCGCATGGCATGCGACTGTTTGGCAATATGTTTGCAGGTGAACTGGTGTTCATGCTGATCGCCCTGATGGGTGGTGGCTGGGCCCTGTCCGCCACCGGTGTGGGTCTGGCCGTTGGCCATGTCATCGCCGGCACCGTGTGGACGCTGTTCCACATCCTGGTCATCACCTTGCAAGCCTTCATCTTTATGATGTTGACGCTGATCTATATTGGTCAAGCGCACGACTCGCATTGATGAAGATCCAGTTCACCCTTTCACAACGTTTCCACTAACCTCTAGGAGCATCTCATGGAAAACATTCTCGGTCTCGTCGCACTGGCTTGCGGTCTCATCGTCGGTCTGGGCGCCATCGGCGCTTCCATCGGCATCGCGCTGATGGGCGGCAAGTTCCTCGAGTCGTCGGCCCGCCAGCCTGAGCTGATGAACGACCTGCAGACCAAGATGTTCATCTTGGCCGGTCTGATCGACGCCGCCTTCCTGATCGGTGTTGCCATCGCCCTGCTGTTCGCCTTCGCCAACCCCTTCGTCCTGAAGTAATCGCTGCTCCTTTTCAGGCTTGAAAGGAGTTCAGCCGTGAACATCAATGCAACGCTTTGGATCCAGTGGATCCCGTTCCTGATCCTTGCGATCGTGACGGCCAAGTTCATTTGGCCCCCGATCACCAAGGCCCTGGATGAGCGCGCCCAGAAAATCGCCGATGGTCTGGCTGCCGCCGACAAGGCCAAGTCCGACCTCGCCGCTGCCGACAAGCGCGTCGAAGCCGAACTGGCCAAGACGCGCAGCGAAACCGCAGCGATGATGGCCGACGCCGAGCGTCGTGCACAGGCACAGGTGGACGAGGCCAAGACCCGCGCCACCGAAGAAGGCAACAAAATCATTGCCGCCGCCCGTGCCGAAGCCGAGCAGCAGGTCATTGCCGCCCGTGAGGCCCTGCGTGAGCAGGTCGCTTTGCTGGCCGTCAAGGGCGCTGAGCAAATCCTGCGTCGCGAGGTCAATCCCGCGGTGCATGCCGATCTGCTCAACCGTCTGAAGACCGAGCTGTAATCGAACCCGCCAGAGAAAAGACCATGGCAGAACTTGCAACCATCGCCCGCCCTTACGCAGAAGCCCTGTACAAGGCGCAGGCCAGTGACCTGGCCAGCACCCTGGCTTGGCTCGACGAACTGGCTGTCGTGGCCGAAAACGAATCGCTCTTGCAATTCGCCGACAGCCCCAAGGTGACCCAAGCGCAGGTGTTCGATCTGATCTCTGGCGTGCTGCGCACGGCGCTGCCCGAGGCCGGCCAGAACTTCCTGCGCCTGGTCATCGAAAACCATCGCCTGGCAGCCGTGCCGGAGATGGCCCAACAGCTGCGTGCGCTGATCAATCAGCACAGCGGCGTGTCCGATGCGGTGGTCTTCAGCGCCTTCCCCATGGATGCTGCGGCCCTGGCCGATCTGTCTGCCACGCTTGAGCGTCGTTTCAATCGCAAGCTCAACCTGAGTGTGCAGATTGACGAGTCGCTCATTGGCGGCATTCGCGTGGCGGTCGGCGACGAGGTGCTCGACACCTCCGTCAAGGCCCGACTCGAACAAATGAAAGCGGCACTCGTGGCCTGATGGCGCGGGACCGAAACTATTGAACGAAAGAAGGAAAGAGTCATGCAACTCAATCCCGCCGAGATTTCTGAACTGATCAAGAGCCGCATCCAGGGCCTGTCCGCCGGTGCCGACATCCGCAACCAGGGCACGGTCGTTTCCGTGACCGACGGCATCGTCAGCATCCACGGTCTGTCCGACGTGATGCAGGGCGAAATGCTGGAATTCCCCGCCACCCGCGAAGGCGTGGCCACCTACGGTCTGGCGCTCAACCTCGAGCGTGACAGCGTGGGCGCGGTGATTCTGGGTGAATACGAACACATCTCCGAAGGCGACACCGTCAAGTGCACGGGCCGCATTCTGGAAGTGCCGGTCGGCCCCGAGCTGATCGGCCGTGTCGTCAACGCGCTGGGCCAGCCGATCGACGGCAAGGGTCACATCAACGCCAAGATGACCGACGTGATCGAAAAAGTGG
>JACCEA011727386.1_pt1 | contig 23359 bp, 18 predicted proteins | sample 7449851 | NCBI WGS metagenome assembly JACCEA01 (sample SAMN15323453, study PRJNA562643) | freshwater metagenome | isolation source: river surface water | place: USA:Blue River Watershed | collected 2017-08-18 | reverse complement strand
GGAAGTCGATGGCAGGGGTTGAGAATATCAGGATTTCTCAACCAGTCACCTCCCACAGCAGAGTTAGAGCCGAGTGGGCGAAAAAATGATAATGATGAGTTCATCCAACCTAGAATTTTACCAGCCACTAGCCAAAGCATCAGCCATGTAGCAGCAGTGATTGGAGAAGCAAAATCTTCTTCTGGTGTTCCGCATCCTCCAGCAAGACAGCGTGGATTGCGCGCTTCCATACATCCTATGTCAGAAATGGTCAGGTATGACGAAATTCTCAAGAGAAATTCTCAAATGGAAGCAACTTCACTCTTTAACCAAAGTGAAGCAAAGTGGGGAAAGGTTGGAGCTGCTCAAGCATTAGCTTGGGATGAGAGCAATAATATGCTATATACTGGAGATGATTTGGGCGTAATTCGCGCATATGACATCAACGACGTGATCAATGATATAGGGAAAGATGTTCTTTTAAACGAAACGTATAGTAGTAAGTTGAAGGGCATATGTCGGAATGGACGTATAAATTCTCGTTCAGCTCTTCCTCCTCTCTACGAAGACGACCACGCCGACGAGTTTGATGCGGCAGCTTCCGTATATCTATTGGGACGGGCTGGGAATGCTATGGCTTACCTTGGAGTTAAGTTCATTTGGGGTCTCACTGCTCATTCTGACCGTGTAGTAAGTGTGACCGTTGTGCCAAACCGTGGATTGGTTTCTACTGCCGGAGATCGTTTAGTGAAAATGTGGAACTTTGAAGGTTTGCCACTTGGAACGCTATTGCAAAGCGTCCCTGTCGGGATGCGCAATCGCAATTGGACATTGCAATTAGATGTAGATTCAATCATTAGACAAGAGAACGAGGAGCTGGATGAAATCATCGAAAAAGCTAGAGAAGTGGCAGCTGCTCCAGAAAAACCCGATATTCGTACTATGGACTTTACTGGCATGCAACTTGGGGCCCAATCAGCAGATTTTAGTCAGTCCGCGTTGCGCCAACGAATTGATAGATCTGCTAAAATCCTTGGCTTGGATTTTCCAAGTAGTACCCACAGAGAAAATGCTGCGCGGATATCCTCATCTGACAAAAATAAGGATGATTCTACGCAAGGTGAATTGAGCACCGAATCAGTCTTAAGCGGAAGTAAATCTTTGGTCGATGCCCTCAAGGAGTTAAAATCGACGGAGGCCGCCGTAGATTACGAATTAAAGACAAAGCAGATGTCGTATATCCAGCAGAAACGCAAGGCAACAAAACTTGAGAGCATTTCTAAGCAGTATGAAGAGAAAACTGGTATTCGTATAAAAACGCCTGGGCCAAAGGACCCAAGTGTGTTTGCTCCTGTCGATGAAGACCGTTCTCAAGCCGATCTGGACAAGTTGTTGATTTCGAATGAAGCTGAACTGATTCCAGCGAAAGACGAACATTCTGTAAACAACGACTTGTATTCAATTTCAGTTCCTAGCGAAGCACCCAGTTCTCCAAATTCAAAGTATGAGCAAAGTCGTAGGGCAACACAGGTAAGAAGCAAAATTGCTTCAAGCATAAAGGAAGCGCACGAGCGTGGCGCACGAACACAGAGCATGGCAAAATCTTGTCGAAAATACACTGCTTATGATGCATTGGATAGTGCCATGAAGAAGGCCATCAAAGCTGACAGTGCAACCCCTGAAGAAATGGCTCAAATACGGGCAAGTCGAGAAAAGAAGCACCGAGAATTGATGACCATGATCAGTTTAACAAGAAACGAACGCATGCCGCAAAGTTTCTCGAAGCCTCTACCACCAATAAATGAAATGACAGCGAAAATACATACGCCAAGCGTCGGTGCGATGGATTCAATGATAGACAAGGTTCCGGAAGTCTCAACCATTTTGGAAGAGGGTTCTACCACAAATAGTAGTGTAGGATTGCAATCAATTGAACAATCGGCGAAGACTCTGTCAGTCGCCAGTGTTCCATCAGTTGAGGAATCACAGTGAATATTCATTCAAATGAACATGGTAATTGTATTTTGGTATTTTGTATTCTTAATATGATAGATAGTCTTGTGTAGTTTCTGTGAATAGTAATAATAGGTGATTGTTTATTGAAGACGATCCCAGATCGACAAGTCCACACTCTCGTTTGCCTTAATTAAACCGTATTTGTAGTAACCGACGGTATAGCTATTGGGTCTTAGTTAGAGCCCTTTCATTATTGAAACATACTACTTCTATTGTATTACAGTTGTAATAAAATCTACATACAATAGTATTATTGTACCTAATCATTGTATGTTCACCATGCACATCAAACTACCAAACTAGCAAATAACAATATGATTTTGTAAAGATAGAACTTTGTACAGTGGAGAAAGTTGAACTGTTTATGCTGTTGAAGTGGAAATGATTTGAAGAATGAAAAGAGGAGCTGCAGTTAGCCAAACTGTAGCAAATGCAAGTCCAAGCGCGATACCAGGAACTGGAATTACACCAGGGACTGGAATTACATCAGCAAGCGCTCTTCTTGTGGGAATCGGCCATGATTTACCAGTAGCATTACCAAATCTGGGTGAGGTAAGAACAGAGTGGTTATTTTGCAAAATCATCAATTCAATTCGATTTTTAGCGGGGGGTTCCCTCGTTGGCCCCTTTGGGAGTACCTGTGCCTGCACTGGACCCATCCGTTACGATTGATCGGCACATTGAACCAATTGTGAAAGAGTCAGTTAAAGTGGGAACAATTGCTCCAATTATTCGACCTCGTGTGGATAGTTTCGAAGTTGGGAAAAGAGATTCTACTGTTGTATATGATGTTCCTTTCCCAAATAATATCTCCAAACCTTTGGACGAAATAGTTGCAATAAATAAAGGAGACATTCTTTCGTCTCCAGAATTTAGAAAATCCAAGTCCCTTACACGTAAGATAAAGGAACTTAGTGTGAGGGAGAGGTATGACAGTCCTGTTAAAGATGGAATGGAACCTCCAACATCAATTCATATCACATCAGGATTGGTGCCTCATAGTAAATCCGTATCAGGCCATAGTAATATTTCAAAGTCTGCTAGTGTCAATAGTACAATTGATGTCGCAACATATACCAAAGATAAGGAACGAGACTTACAACCATTGAGTCAGTCGACAGCTAGGGAGAGCCCATCAAAGTTCAATACTGCACGATTGAATCAAACAACGAGCCCTTCTTTTTCGCAGAAAGGGAAATCCTCTACTTCACTTCAGACAATGAAGGCTCATACGGCAGTTCCGAACCTTTTTTTGGAGAAGTTGAACTCCTCCACCGGTTCTGATAAATCAGATCAGGATGACTCAATAACATCTTTCTATCAACATTATGCATTACCTAAGTCTTTACTGTCTAATGGCACTGGTAAGTCCTCGGATAGTCTTAATGTTGGGAGATCAAACAATATTTCCAACTCTGCGATGACTGTAGCGAACGTAGCAATCCAGAAAACAAAACCTAGAACAAGTAGTATTGGGAACCAAGCTGAGTATGTTGTTGTTGAGAATAATGTTATTCTACCCGGACTTTGTGATAAAGCCGCTGAGAATGATCGGATACTACTAGAGCGTCTACAACAGGCAAAAGCAATGGGGCGCAAAGACGACAATGGTGCCACTATGCACACGTTTGCATTATGGAAGCCGAAAACTCAACATGTCAGTGCAGCTGTAGATGTGGTTGCGGCAGATGCGATCGACAATAGTTTGATTCAAGCTGGTGCCGGAAAATATTCAAGTAGACTCCGCGGGGTTACCGCCACTGTTGAAGTGTCAATGGACAGTTGCGATGAACAAAATGAAAGTGGAAGGGACGGAGAATATTCATTTTCTAATGACAATAACATTTCTATGATTAAGCTGGACTCAAATGTTGGATCTAGAGTGCAGAACTGCAATAGCCAAGATTACAGTGAAGATGATTTCATCAAGGATGACGAATCAGAGGTATTGATCGATCGCAGTGGTGTGCTAGGTGGTGATACATCTACATTGAGTCTCAATGGTTCTAGGAATTTATCGAATGTTCTTCGATCACGTATAGACGATGCCAAGCAATTTGATGAGTCATATTCATCGTCTGTACAAGGAGGTCAGAATCACAGATTACTCGATGAATTCGATTGTTCATATACTTCATTTGGCGGGAAAGAAGATATTGATAAACAACCATCGTGCGATCCTTTCGAAGTAATGGAAACCAGTATCCACCATGTGACAGAAGACGATGTAAGTGTTGGGAGTGTGGAGGAAGAAGTACTCGCAAGAGAATTAAATAATGCATCTCAAATTAACTCCCATCATATTTCAACCGATTTCGGTTCCCTTCCATCTATACAAACCATGATGTCTCGCTCTGGGCCGGCTGCATTTCTATCGCCGCCGAGTTCATTACCTTCTGTGGATGAGCAACTCAGTGGCTTAAAACAGTTTCCGTTTGATGATGACTGCATTATTATGCAAGATGGTAGACGTGCATCTTCAGGAGCATTAGAATTCGATCGATCAACGGGCATGCAGTATGAACCCATTCGAATGCGTAGTTTGACTTCGCGTGATGTGAAAGAGAGTCAGCATTCGCGTTTGAACAGTTCGACCAATAATTTCGTCAGCGATTCATCTAAACCCTCAAAATATCAAGTTATGAAGCATTTGAAGCAAAACAGTCTACAGCATGGAAACCAAAAGCGTTCTGTCATAAATCCATTAGAGAAGGTCGGCGAGTTATCTCCTTCAAGCACAATAAACCCATTCGCAACTGGGGCTGGCATTCCTCCTTCAGGCATATCTATTAATCCTACTGGTGGAGCAGTTCTTTCTATCAGCCGTGGTGATAATTCATCTCCATTATCGGAAATTTCCGACACTGATGATCAACCGTCTTTGCTTGTCAAACACACATTGGGCGATGGTATTGATCCAGATTGTGGTGATGATCAATGCCCGTCTCCGCTAAAATGGAAGAAAGGTGAAGTAATTGGCGAGGGAACATTCGGAAAAGTCTTCAAAGGACTGAATGAAAAGACGGGGGAATTGCTTGCAATAAAGCAAATTGCTTTGGCGGATGGTAGTAACAAGGAAGTTGAAGAGTTGCGACGAGAGATAAGTGTGATGTGGGATCTTGACCACCCGCATATAGTGAGGTATGTGTTTACTAATTGGTATGTTTGGATTATGATTTCTGTGTGAAAAAAGGTATATGGGAACAACAAAAACGGATAGGTATTTATTCATTATCATGGAATATGTTACTGGTGGATCCATCGCAAGCATGCTAAAACAATTTGGTCCTTTCTCCGAAAGTTTGTTAAGGTCAGTACCATAATATGATATGCAAGGCACATGACTTTATAATATTGTTGTAGACGATTTTCTTTCCATATCATTTCTGGAGTAGCGTACCTTCACGACAAAGGTATCATCCATCGTGATATTAAGGGAGCAAATATTTTGGTTACAGATACAGGTGTTGCTAAATTGGCTGATTTTGGGTGCTCAAAGAGAATGGCCGGACTTTGCACTGCTTCTCTAGAAGAAAGTATGTTTGCTTTGAGGGGATCAGTGCCGTGGATGGCTCCAGAAGTCATCAAACAGTCTGGTGCTGGTAGGGCATCTGATATTTGGAGTTTTGGCGCAACCATCATCGAAATGGGTAGGTGTCACATTTAGTTGGTGTGTCAATTTCGTAATGTTTCTGAATTCATATCACAGCATCGGGAAAGCCGCCATGGTCTGACTACTCAAATAATTTGGCTGCTTTGTTCCACGTTGCTACCTCTAAGGACCCTCCTCCTATACCTTCCCAGCTATCAGAGATATGTGGTGAATTTATTAGTCGGTGAGTATAGTATACTTGGTTGAAAGTTGGGATATTTAGGGATTTGCTGTTTCAGTTGTCTTGTCGTAGATCCCGAGGGAAGAGCAAATGCAAATGAGCTTCTCAATGAAAAATTTTTAAGACCAGAACTGGAGAAAGGTTTAGCAACGCCATCTACCACAAAAAAGAAGAAGGAATCATCTATGGTGAGAGAGCGTCGCCCTTCTTTAAGCAATAATAATTTGCATTAGGGTGAAGTTTTGTACGATTATTCCCATAATTATTGTTGCAACACTGCTGTTCATTTGTAAATAATGTACATCTTTTTTTGATTCGTTGTCGATGGTTGAATATTGGATGTAGATAGCAGAGCTGCATAATAGGATATAATGTTCCAATAAATACATATATGCGTATAGATGTTTAAACAACGGCTATATATATATCACTAACTCACTTCAATATTTCGACCATCAACTGTACTAATCTTGGTTGGTTGATTCGCAGCTTGATTGGGGAGTCTTGCTTCTGGTAACGTTGTCTTCGAATCAACTATTCCTGACAAAAGGTTTGTCTCACAGACTGCCTAATTAGCTGCTGCCTAACCAATCTATCTGGGGCCTGCTGCTGCGACCGCCTCTCTGCTGGTGCTGGGCTCTCTGCTGACCTTCTTTGCTACCCTGCTGGTGCTGCTGTGCTACTGCTGCTGGCTGCAATGCTGCTGCTTTGCTACCTTGCTAGTCTGCTGCTGCTGGCTGGCGGCGCAAACTACTGGAAAAGCTGTAAGGAAAGTATATGGATAGCGCAAAGCAAAAACATTTCATTTTATTCTCAAAAGAGCGAAGCAATAATAAGATGACTGGTGAATCTAAGCAAGGAGAATACAAGTCAGACATCAATGATCTATTGGATGTTGTCCAAGAATTCTGCATGTCAGATGCATTTGAACAAGAGTTTGAAATGTTTGCCAAGGAGCATGCTGGTACTTTTAGACGTTCGTTGGAGTTTTCTGTGCATAGTGCTGAGCATCCCATGGAATTTCATGATGTTTATAGACAATACCTTTCTAAGTTTGAAGGTATGATTGAAGATTTCATTGTAAAGGTGAGATAAGTAGGAATTTTTTATTTGGTGTTACAGCTGTTGTATTTTCCTTATCAGAATGGATATTCTGTGAAAGACTTCTATGATGAGTGCAAAACAATATTGGATAGCGACGAGCTGTTTGGAAGGAAAAGGTTCTTCATCGAAACGATGCTAGCAACGAGCGAGTATGAAAATTTCTTTCTTCTGATGCAATCAGAAATGAAACTTCAACAACATGCCAACAAGAAATGAGTTTTGAGGAAATTCTGATGATATGTACCACTCGTTTTAATTTAGAATTTAGGAACTTACTGTTAGTTTGTTGCCTTTCACTACAAGCCCGCACATTCTCTCACTTTCTCTGTCTCTTCTCTCTCTCTCTCTCTCTCTCTCTCTCTCTCAATCATCACTGTTCAGATTACATCCAATATTTGATGATTGTAATATGGTTTATTATGTTTGCCTAATTTTTGTCGTTTCGAAAGACAGCGCGTAAGAGGAACTAATGTTAAATAGTGATGAAAACTCATTCAAATTCTTCCTTAGTACGAATGTACACTATTAACTATGGTAAATAAAGGAATGATAAGTAGTTCAATTGCAATATCTATTGGTGCTCCAAATAGTCCCTACTAATCGTGTCTACTCTTTTAACAAATCTCTGACTGTATTGAGGAAGATTATATATCGTAAGAATTGAAGAGCACGGTTGAAGAGTAATATATGCATCCTTTTTGTATACTTCTGTAAAGTATTTCCCGATAGAGGGAAGTGACACATAGAGAATATTTCATTATTACCTATAGAAGTATATTCCAAAACTATCTCTTCCTTCCTGTGACACACGGGTAAGTAACAATGGTTTGAGGGAATAATATATTCAGACGAAGTACATGTTAAAGGATAGTTTAGGACAAACTTGATGGACTTCCACCTATTGCGGTCGCCATTGACACCACAAAGCCTTTTTATCTTTTTATTCATTCTTTGTTATGCATGCATGGAATGTACATGTAGGTGAACCAACTTGTCATTACAAATTATGGAGGGTCATGGCATGAGCAGAGCTGCGCAGAAAAAGCGCAAGCGTCAACATAAATTTAACTCCACTAAGACTCAAGTAAATAAACTTCACTTACCGATGTGTCCATCCGCCAGTCCCAATGAAAGTGAATGTGACGAACTTCCATCAAAGTTGGGGAGTACAGAATTCGTGAGTCAAAATCAGCTGAGTCATGGGAGCAAATTCGTGGGGTCTTCAAAGAAGGGGTCCTGGAAGATGTTTGACCGAACAGAAGTGCAACATCCGCTCTCACTAGCAGTCCACACAACGCCAATATCAAAAATTCTTCAATTGAAAGATACATATGAGTGTCTCGTTACAGAGAAATCTGCATTGCTTCTTTCAAAGATAATTTTTCCCCATGATCGCCTCTTATTTTATGAGCAATTTTGGGAGAAGACTCCAGCAGTCTTTACACGAGCAACAGTGGATGCCAGCTATTTCGGCAAATTTTTCACAAAGAAAGCTTTCAAGGCAATGGTAACGGAGCATGTTCTCAAGTTAGGAATAGATGTGGATATCATCGACGGGGAAGGAAACCGTCTTGTAAGTGTTACTGACTCTGATGATGTTCATGCACTTCCTGTAACGATGGATGGTGGGGAGATTTGGAGCAATTACACAAAACAGCATGCTATCGCGCTTCTTCAGCCTCAAGTATACAATGATAATATCTGGAATTTATGTTCCTCTCTTGAGTATGAGTTTGGATGTCGAGTGGATCCAATCATCACTTTGCAACCATCACAGCACAAGTGGACTCACCCACCAATTAAGACACATCAATTTGCGCTTCAATTAGAGGGAAATACGAAATGGACATTAAAGAAAGATCAAACATATCAGCCATATATTTCCAACGAAAACTTATTAATTAGTGATAGTGAACAAAGTTTCAACTTGAGAGCTGGAGATAGTCTTTACATCCCCTTTGGATGGAAGGCAACAGTGGAAACCTCAGATATGGGACAATCCTTGATTTTGTCACTTCAAACTTCTAATTCCAATTCGGTGTCGACCCTTTTTAAAATTGCTGTTACTCAGGCAGTGGAAAATCTTCAGTTGGAAAGTAGACTATTCAGGAAATTGTTACCGCCTGATATTCGAGACTATTTAGGTGTACCAACGTCAGAAAATGAAGACGATCCCAAGCGGCAAATTTTAATGAGCGACCTTACAAAGTTATGTAGTCAAGTTATGACGCAAGCAATTGATATTATAGATCCTGCTCATGATCAGGTCAGCTAGATATCTTGGATACTTTTGATTTTGCATACTCACTTAATTCTTCCCCAAGTTATTTAAACAATTCATATTAGAAAGACTCCCGCCAGCATTAAGAGAGGAAGAGGAAAATCAAACTGCGGCGAAATTTCCTGATGCAGTTATTTATCCTTACACCCAGTTGCGAATAGTTCGTCCGGGGATTGCTATTGCTGTTGTTGAAGAGGGCAAAGTAGTGGTTTATCATGCTATGGATAACTCTCGTGAATTGTTTGGAAACTCTTTGAGTCCCCTTGAATTCGAACTTGATGATGGCCCTTCTATTGAAGCGTTGCTGAATTCTTATCCTCAGCCAATCGTTGTTTCCGAGCTTGAACATCCTAGCGAAGACATCGAGGATAAGGTTGGGGTCGCGCAAGCATTATATAAAGAAGGTTTGCTGATGATTGTAGACGAAGCTTCACAACCCAAAGTCGAATCGTCGGATGATGATTCGCAAAGCCCTTTTTAATTCTTAATCCCTATATACGTGTCTATTTTGTGAATATGAACACTTGCGGTGGATGATATGATGATATTTAGTAAGGTTGTTTAAGAAGCTGAAGTTACTTTCTTATTATGATCTACAATCCTCTTTTCGCCTCGATGCCAGCATAGAGCGATGTGGGGGACCCGCGCGCTACTCTGCTGCGGCCGGCTGGCTCTGCGGCGCGCTGCGGCGCCTGCGCGCGCTGTGGCCACTACAACACTATTATATATTTTGTTTTTTTGTTTATGTTTGTTTGGTCTTTTAACTAATTATACTTTCTTTCGAATCAGTGCAATATAAGAAGGTCCAGCATGGCGGATACGCTAGTGACTCCAGAACTCAACGTTGGTCATGCAGGGTTTGGAGCAACATTTTTTTCTTGGTTTTTATTTGGAGGGAAAATAGTAGGAGGGCTAATTGTAACACTGACAATTGTATTGTATTATAATCAAGACAAACTACTTTACATCCCGAACTCCCCTGGCATTCCACGTACTCCAGATGAAAATCCGCCTGGAATGCAATCTCCGAATGAGTGGAACTTGGATGGGAGACTTCGACGAGGAGTAGGAGAAGGGATTCCTTTTGAAGATGTCATGATCGGAACGAAGGATAATGTTAGCATCCATGCCTGGTTAATGCTCCAACATAATTCAATCGACTGTCCTACGCTTATTTATTTTCATGGAAATGCCGGTAACATGGGATTTCGATTGAAAAATGCAGCAAGTATGTATTCTGTTGCGAAAGTAAATATATTGATGGTAGACTATCGTGGATACGGTGAGAAAGTTTAACAATTTTTGTTAGATTGAATGAAATCACTATTCTTTCTCAAGGGAAAAGTGAAGGCTATCCTTCAGAGCAGGGTTTACAGTTGGATGCTGAAGCAGCGTTGGAATTCGCTTTTAATCATCCAAGGTTTAAATCTGATCGGAATGCATGGCTTTTATTTGTCATCCATCTACTTTTACATAGATTGCAAGGCAGCTCAATGGTAATGTTCGGGCGTAGCCTCGGTGGTGCTGTGAGTATTTATTTGGCCCACAAGTATCCAAACCTTGTTAAGGGAATTATTGTCGAAAATACATTTCTTTCTGTCAGTGCGATGGTCGATGTTTTGATGCCATTCTTGAAGTCTATCAAATCATTTGTTCTCAATATCAAATGGAATAGTGATGAGAAAATTCCTTCTCTGAACCAACCAATATTGTTTATTTCAGGTATTATTGGTATTATTTCCAATCTCACATCATTCTTATTCGATGTTGCTGTTCAAAGGCGATAGAGATGAATTGGTTCCAACTTTCCATATGATTAGACTGCATGAACTTGCCTCTAATTCTGCATATGCAGATTTTTATAGCGTAAGAGGTGGAACGCATAATGACACGTGGGAGAGAGGGGGTCAAGCATATTACATCGTAAGTTGTGAACAATCTTCGCTGCACCATACTTATATGGTATAATGTGTATATAGCGTATGAAGTCATTCCTTGATAGATTCAGGAAGGTTGCTTCAGAACCGCTACCGACTTTTACAAAGAGTTGTGATGTTGGAGATGACGACTTTTGTGTGGTTAATGCTGAGTCTACACGCATTCCCACGATGAATAGCGGCTTTATGGTAAATTAGCTGGTCACACATCAGGTACACCCAGCCTTCAATCGACAATACGTATGTGGTAAACGAGCCATTTAATCTATCCGTATAGAATTGTAGAGAATATGAAAAGGCATAAATATATACGGTTCCAGGTTCGAATTTTTTTCTGACTTTTCTATATGGTAACTTGAGGAAATATCTACCTGGGGGCGGTAAACAGCAGCCGGCTATGTAGGCGAACTGCGGGATCCCGGATCAAGTGAGTTTAATAATAGAAAAAAGAAAAAAAAAAAAAAAAACTGGAAGCATTTTACAGCCTTATATTGTAAATGCTCAAAACGAATTGGATTGACATAATTTTATTGCTGATTGACTATTTATCCTTTTATTTACTTTAGACCTTTTCAGATCATTGCAGACGCGCAGCGATTAAGAAAGTAGTTATTCCCAATCTATATATTCACAGAATCTACCAGCGATATTTGAAATTTGTGCAAGTCGAAGCATATCTATTTGGTATTCATCAAAGGAATTGGGAATCTACCGACTTGAACGATCAATCAATGTCATGGATATATGGTTCTAAGGATGGCCCGTTTTATTCCCAGAGAGCCGTTATGATTTTTGCACGGTTTCACTTTTCTGTCGGGCGGCACTGCTGGGCGGAGGGTGAACGCAATCTGTGCAATTGTATAAAACAATTCTTCATTTTATTTCATATTCTACACGGCCGAACCATAACCAACGACAATGTCAGGACACCGCCACAATCCATCAGCAGCAACTCAGAATCAAGGCAACTCTCTTGGCGATCGAGCCTGTGTTCGACAATCAAAACTTTATCGTGTGCATGAGAGTGGCAATGACGTGAAGGCACTGCTTGGAACCGCCCACCTTTGTTGGGATACAAACCAAAAACAAGGTGCGTATGCTGGACATAAGGTATATGACCATACTCAAGATGATCCTTTGGGTGTACAACACATTCACGCCGCGGCACAAGAGCAATCTAGAAATGGTCGCTATGGCCGCGGTCCAGAACGCAATGATGGATCTGGAAACTTTTATTCAGGTTATTCTGATGGTGTTGATGCTGATTATAGAAGAGGACCAATTGCAGGAAAGGCTGAGATCCGTAGGCAAAGTGGAAATTCTTTCGAAACTACCAGTTCTGGGTATGGCAGAGAAGGGTTTGACCGAATTGGCAAATATGGGTACGGTGACCATGGACGCCGTGGTGATCGCCAAGGAGGTAACGACAATTACTATGATCAAGAGCAAGATGGTTACGGCCGGAGAGCAAGTTTCGATCGTGAACCCCAGCACGGAGGACGAAGGAGCAGTTTTCACAATGATGAAAATGCCTATGCTGAGAAAAATAAGCTCTCACATTATGCAAGTGGCAATAGCTACGAAGCCCCGCAAAATAAATTTAAAGATGACCGAAATTATCGTAATATGCGTGAACAAATGGATAATTCATCATACGAACGAGGCGCTCCTCAGCACGAAATGGAGCGAACAGCAATCAGAACGTACCGTGGAAAAGACAAGGATACACGTCCTTGGTAGGCAAAAGTAATAGATGCAATACATTCATCTATTTTCCACCTTCAAAACATATTGAATGAATAGCATGCATTGTTTGGTCGTTTGTTATCGTGTGTACATGGAAATGCAGTTACAAAATATCATGGAAACCTCAGTTTTACATATTGTTGTATCTTTGTATATATCCCCAAGGCACTATATTTTATTTTGATTTTAGAAATGGACAACGTGAATGTTTGTACTTGTGTTCATAATTTTAAGTTGTTTATAATTCCAAAATGAATAATATATATCCTTCAATAAATTATACTACCATGAATAATTCAAGTAGATGCGATTCAAACCACCAACTTTTCTATATATTTAATGTTCATAATGGAATTTGTGATAAGGAAAGTCTAAACTCTCCACGCAAGAGAATCTATCATCTATTTCCCATTGTATAGATGGAAAGAAACGGAAAATGAGGCTGAGATCGAACACATTCGTTGACACTACCTACTTTTTTATATTTTTGTGTTTTTGTATGTTTGTAATTTAGAGTATATTTTCACACAGGATTCTTGGTTGGAAGTATTTATGATATTGAAGAAGACTGAAGACAGAAATATCGATATATGGGCCAGTTAATTTATTTCCTTAAATTGTCGAAACACAATTGATTAGTTCTATTGTGTGTATCATACCTAAGATAGCAAACCGATGATAGATTGTCTTGTGAAGTTGGTGTAGATTTGCAATGTATAGATTGTATTACCTTTAAGTGGAAAGACTTTGAAGAACACAATCAATAGATTGGGAATATCTACGTCCTCTTGATATAGAGCATTAATTATAGATCGGGAATATCTGCTTCCTCTTGATATATAAATAAACTATAGTTCTGGTATTAATTAATTATTCCATACTCCACGCGTGGCAGTTTCATGATAATTATAATAGGGAATATAGCGGGGAACTGGTGGGATGTGCGGCAATCCAAATCATCAATCAGCAGGGCAGAGCCCAGCAGCGGCCGCAGCAGCAGCAGCAGCAGCCGCGGGCAGACAAGGCACGCAACAAGAAGTACAATATTGAGCCGTTTGCATTTGTTTTTATATATTCATCATTTTGGGTTTGCCAGTTGTGAGAGAATGCAGTTACGTGCTGTCTTGGTTGTGCTCTTATTTCTTTCGTGTTTTATTTGCTTCATATATTCTGCAGCTTTTGACAAGGCATACGTCTATTTCAATCCTAAAAAGGTGAAAACACCTTTGGATATAACCTTCGATTTGCGTCCAACAGTTGATCTGAAACCAGATCTACGTGTTGGTATCGCATTACCAAGATTTACCCGATATTTCTACGAGACAAATGAAACGCGGCAAAATATAACGTACGCGGAGCTCAATATATCCCCATCGTATCTGTTAGAGGCTCAGTTTATTGAAGGTGTTAACTTCAATGATATTGATGGGAATGGTACCATTCCTTTTTCTGGAGCGATGGTCATGATCAAAACTAGGGCGAATGCAACCATCAAAGCGTTCACACCTGTTTCAATTAAAATATTCAAAGAAAATAAAATTGGTGCAGTATGTGGCTTTCCGTCTTCACAAGCTGTGAATTTTAATCCTGGTTATTTTGCACCGTTCAAACAATTCAAAATTTTTACGTTGGATACAGAAGAGATCTCTTACACGGAGAGCATTACCACCAATGGAGTAACGTCAACTCAAACATCTTACAGAAATATTACAATCAAGAATGAAGACTCTATTCCTTTCAGTTTTTTTGATGGCGTTGGTGATGGTTGTGCCAAAATGAGCTTGTGTAATGGACATGGTACTTGTGATTATTGCTATGAAACATGCAAATGTTTTGAAGGTTATGGAAACGGTGAAACCGACTTACTGTCGGTGGGAAGTCCTATCGCGATGGATTGTTCCCAAAGTAGGTTTCTGTGGTTATATTAATTTACAAACTTGTCTTCCTTTCATTCGTTGATAGGAGTTTGCCCCAAGGGTAAAGCTATTGGTGATCTCCCATCAAAATCCAATAAAGCTCATGCTGCCGCGGAATGTTCTAATCAAGGTATATGTGACAGAAGCAACGGTACATGTGCATGCTTTCCCCCATTTCAAGGGATTGCTTGTGAGAGAAGTAAGGTTTCTGACTTTTCCGGTTGATGGCCTTAATACTTTGTTTTGCGAAGTGAGCTGTCCGAATGATTGTTCGGGACATGGAAGATGTGTCAGTGTTGGTGACTTGTCCAAAACATCCATGCTAAAATCTCTCTACAGAGAGAAACAAGGACTGGTGTATGGCACAGGTGCTGGCTTTGACACTATTGCATGGGACTTTAACACTATTTATGGTTGTGTGTGCGACTCGTCGTGGCCAGTTGGGTATGGTAAAGGTGAGACCCAATTAGCAGAATATTTTGGACCTGATTGCTCGCTAAGTAAGTTAGCCTAGTAATACGAAGAGCTGTCAATCTTGTTAACATGGAGGATATTAGAACGCTGTCCAAGTGGTGATGATCCGTACACATCTTCTGATGAAACCCACTGTTATCAGATGTCGCAAAGCTCGAATGGTTAGTTTATCTATGTATAAAGATGTTGACATTCATTTTTCACGACTACTTGCAGGTGCTGGCGAAGTTGGAAAATTGGGTAACAAGTGTCATATTGATTGCTCGAACCGGGGAATTTGTGATTACAGCACGGGTGAATGTAAATGCTTTTCAGGAATGTGGGGAACAGCTTGTGATAAAATAGCCGGAGCTGGAAGGAGTTTTGAAAGAGTTGAAGTGAACGGATCTTATGAGGATGAGCAATTCGTAACTATTGAAGGAAATTAGTATAGGTTGTTAATCAATGTAAATATTTACTATTTGCTTCTTATTGCTCGAAAATTTACAATATCAGTCCGATCAGTCATATTCGAAGTTGTACTACTCACAACTATTTGAAATTCAAGTCCTGGTTGGTAAGCTTCTGGTGGAATCTCAGTGTTCATTTTTAGCCATCCCCCACTTCCCCAATTTCTTGCAGCAAACATTAGACCACTCTCGTTTCCATCTAAATCAATATAGCACTCTTCATGACTTCCAAAGTACTCTCCACTTACTGCGACTGTCCCCCAGATAGTACAACCAATAAATTTGCCTGTTACTTCGTTCTGTAAACCAACAATGGTGTTTTGGCGGATATAACACCGAAACAAGGTTGATGGATCCGCGGAAGTAGTCAGAACTAAGCTCTCACCATTTGCTGCCAGCATGAACAGATGATTTGTAGCCAAGAATTGAAAAGTACCTGCATATACTCCAGCATCGGTCTTCGATTGTTTGCCAAGTTTTGTAGCTTTTATCGAAACTTCTAACGTTTTGTCATGGATGATATCAGACGCTGAATCGATACGATCAATCTGTGAATTTTGCTGTTGGAGTTGTTGACCAATAACAATTCCCATATTCTTCAGAGTATCAACAGCCTTGGCCAATTCATCCAAAGCTGCGTCCTCCGGGTTTGCACATGAAAATTTCTCCGTATTTATTGTAATTTGCTGAGATCGATAGAGGGGAGCAGGAATGTGTTTCAGCTCGTTTGTTGTCTCCCTCTGATGCCCAGTCGATTCAGTTGTGTCTGGTTGTTTCGATGCGGTAGTACTGAGAGCTCCTGCTATATCGGAGTAGATGTTGTAAATAGAACCAGTCCAAGTCATTCCTCTGAGCACTCGAAGTGACTGTTTGATCAACTCTTCATTTTCTTCCAGCAAATTCTCGGTATTTTGTAATGATTCTGATTGTTCCTGCAATGCCTGAATCGTAGAATCGCCCACTGTCAAAGCGTTGTAAGAATTTTTTCGAGCCTCATCCAAATGCTTATTTATACGCGATTGCAGTTCCTCGACTGGATTAGAATAACTTTGTTGAGACATATCATCTACACAGAAGAAATAGTTGAAGTGTTCGATAGATTTTTTCTCTCTACAACCTTTTGCTGAGAAATAATAAGTAAGTGTTCAAGTTTATGTTACAAACTCCGTTGCTCACTCATCATTCACCATCCCACATCAAATTGGAATATGGATTGTGTTAGGTGCGTTCCTTTATCTGCAATACAATACAACAATAAATAGCAAAACTCACAACACGACCTCTCGCCGCTCGCTCTTCTTCAGTCGGTGGAATCTGCTGCTGTGCTCTCTATTCCACCCTGTGCTTACCTGTGCTGTCCAATGCTGCTCTCCTCTACTACAATGGAATCCAGCAATATGGCATAACCAATTAATTTTTGTTGCCTGCTCTGGGCTCTGCTGGACTGGCAACCACTATAAGGAATCTACTTGAAACATGAAGGCAAGGATATTTGGTGGGTCGGATGAAGTGGTGTGTTCTTGGAAATCATGCCTAGTTGGGGCATCATTTCCACACATTGGTGGTGGTGCGCCCGTAATCGTCTTAATTCAACCAAATCGCGAAAGTTTTAGTGAGGTGCTTGAATTTTCATTCCTTGCATCGATGGTAGACTGGATTGATGGTGAAGCGGATATTGTGGTCGCTGAACATATCCTGAATATTATCGGTTGTCCTGCAGGCGAAGAATATCATGTTGTGATCCATGTGGGAGACCTTAGCAGCACTTTGAACGTTAGTTTCCACATCGATATGAAATTCGTTGCGTATTATTCGATGACACATTGGGATCTGACTCCCAAAATTGAGGAAACTTTGCACGACTTCAGTTGGATAACTGCATGGCCTGAAAGTCTACGACGTGATGTGGCGGCAACCCATATTGGGTCTGTTATGGAGGGGTACGTTATACGACTAGGTACTGCAGTTATTGTTGAAGTTAATGGTTGTTGCATGGTATGAGAGTGTATCTTCTTAGGAGTTTATCATTATAATATATTTCATAATAGGTTTTTAACGTCGTCAACATTGCTACTGCTGAACAAAACAGTTGTGAGCATCGATTCATAATGTCAAATGCGCAGTGCAAATTTTCTGTGAGCGAAATATTTAATGAATCCAAAGGGGAGAAACTGGTTCCTGCAATTTGTTCATCGCAATTCGACTTTTTGCGACCTTTCGTATCTCAACTCACGAATTGTATTGAACAACATTTTAACTTTCCAACTATAGCGCTTATTCCACGTTGCTTTTTGCTGAGCTCACCAGCCGGATCCGGGAAATCTTTTGGTCTAGAACTATTAGCAAAGCATTTAAATATTGTCTATGGTGAACATGTTAATATTCTATACGGATCGTGCAGTAAACTCAACTCTTCAACGTTAAACGCTAATTCCCATGAGAACGATGATCTCATGAATAGACTTGTCAAAGTAATAGGCGCTTTGGACGCGACTGGTTCTTGGTCCTCGACCAAATTGGCTACCACTGTATCCAAAGGAGGGCTTATGGTGCTGATGATAGATGATTTAGATCTACTCTATCGCCTCTATGGCGATGAAGATAACATATCAGACAATTCAATGGTTCTACAAACAAATAGTGAAGTGAGTGATATTAAACTATTTGGTTACTATCTACAGTTTGTATTGAACGATTTAGTTTCTGCTGTGCGGGGACTGAACGTAGTGGTCATTGGTGCAACTTCATTGTCATCTCAAAAACTTCCCCGCTCTACAGTGGGTGCGCCTGAATTCGAGCGCACCATTTATCTCTCGAAGCCATCTCGAAAAGATCGTGTTGAAATCATCAACCAACTGCTGTTATCCCTGATTTCTTCACGCAATATTATCATGATGACAGAAAACCAGGACGTTGGGAGAACAAAAGAAGAAATTGTTTATGAATGGAGTGAGCATCTTGCATCTATTACACGAGGATATTTACCCGTGGATCTCAAAGCAGTCGTCAATAGAGCAGTTCTAATGGCTTCTGGTACGTATGTATCTGATTGCATTCAGTTGCGATGGAAGCATATTTTGGATTCAGTTGCTTCGATCTCCCTTAGAACGCTACAGAATATTGATTTCTTGTCACTTGTTCGAGACACCAACAAAGAATACCGTTGGGATGATTTCGCTGGATATAAAGACACAATAGAAAGCGTGAAGCGTGTTCTCCGACCATTTTCCCTATCGGAAAGTGGTGTATACAACAAATTGATGTTATTCAAACAACCTCGTGGAATGGTGTTGTATGGACCTTCAGGTTGTGGTAAAACCTTACTAGCAAAAGTAATTGCCAGTCAAGTGAGTAGTGTGTGTGATATGATAGATTAAGTTGATGCATTTACCCTTACACAGATGAGAATGAACTTTGTGCGTGTGCAGTCTGCTGATGTACTTTCCAAATATTTCGGTCAAACAGAAGAAAAAATTCGAAAACTTTTTGAAATTGCCAGATCAACAGCACCGACAGTACTATTTTTCGATGATTTCGATTCTTTGGCACACAAGCGGTATGTGATAATTATGAATTTACTCTTATGTATTTAAATATGTATATCTTTCGTGGGTGGTAGGTCAGATGATCAAGATGGTGGCCATGCAAATATTCATAATCGCATCTTATCAACGTTTCTAAATGAATTAGACGGAGTTAGTGTACCTACGAATGTGCAAAATAATCACGATAAGAAAATTTCTTTGGAGACAACAGTCTTCGTTCTTGCTGCTTGTAAAGACATAAAATTATTGGATGAAGCATTAATTAGACCAGGGTCAGTCTAACAAATTCCACTGTCTTACAATTAAATATCACTTCCATTGTTTAGTCGATTGCAGCATCACATATTTTTGGATTATCCCTCTGATGATGATGTCAAGGCGCTGCTTGACCATAGTATGAAGTCATTGCCATTGGGATTAAATTTGGATTTGGAAGACGCGTACACTCTAGTTACAAACAGTACTATTTTGAGACCGACCGCTGGGGTAATAGAAGCGTTTTGCAATCAATTGCGATACTTAGTGCTGCGCGATGAGATAACAAGTATTGAAAATGGGATTTCAAATGGTTTGTCACCTCAAATATCGCAGAAACAACTTGATGAAGTCGTGAAAAGACTATTCATTCGAGAAGACGACTATGAATTCGCCTTAGCGGAAACATCGGAGTCTTGATTTGGTCACGTAACTCTCAAATTCTATTTATCTGGAATAATATATTGTAAAAGCATGTTGTAACAGCATCTTGTAATAATTTGGTATGAATGACAAAGCCACACGGGCGACAAAAATTTGTTCCCCACATTGTGGTGAACAATTGATTGGAGTTAGTTTTCAACTAGCAAAAATCGCTGATCGGTTTTACCCTCATTTCATACGATACTGCCCCGAGCGCATAGATGGTGCATCAATGGTCAATACGTTAATAACTAGTGAACTAGGTACATATCGTAGTAACCGCACCATCAGTTTTCATATTGCTGTATGAATTTTTTTTGTTATAGTTTCTCACTTTCTGAAATGTCGACTTTTCAGGCCGTTTTCACCGTAAGGAGTGTTATTGCGTAGTTATATATATAAAGAGGTATTAATATTGTATTGTACAAGAAGTCTAAAGGAGTGACGCATTAATACTGTTAAAAACTCAAAAGATTTTCGTGATTTGTTGCATCATGCACCAGTTCTTTCAACTATCGTGACGGTGGATCTTTGATTCATTGGACCAATACAATCTTAAGTGAAATGCCAACATCATCCAAATTTTCAACTGTTTTTATGTCAAATGACGCATTCAAGAAATACTGGCATTCTTCATCGATATGGACAGGTTACTCTGTCTTTTTTTCTGTAATAACAATTTTCTATTTGTTACAGAAAATCTTGAATGAACCACCGAAAGATAAATTCCATGACACTACGAAAGTGGTGCGCATTATTATTTCTTCCATTGTTTTAATTTTGCTTCCGTTTGCAAGCTCCAATCGTTTCAAGTATTTCTTTGTCACAGGGACAAGTGTAGTTTTGCTTGCAGCTATTATCAATTTAGAAGGTGTGTTTGAGCGAAGGCAATCCTTTGTTACACTCTATATCATGAATATCTTTTATCGCACTACTCGTGATCACACCTTCTTTGATAATTTTGCCCTCTGTATTGCCTACTCGGCTGATGTTGCTGCCATTACACATCGCAATCTTGATTGGTATGTTAGCAGTAATCTAGCAATCTGGGCATATTTTTTTGTTGCGTTGCTTTTCAACAATATTTACAAAAGAAATTCTTTACGTGTGTGGGAACTGGTACGTTTGCTAATTATTTTGCGAGAGAAAACTAAGAAAGAACAGCTCAATGGAGAATCTCTTGTCTCCGCACATTTACCGAGAGATATCCTTGAACATCTGTTTCCGAATGTAGTGAATGCACAATTATCTTCTGCTGATCATGCACCCTTCGTGTCCACCAAAAAAGATAAGAAAGCATGCGTGTGCGGTGAGGTCCATGAAGGGATAAAAGATTGCAGAGCTGGTAGATTTGTAAGCAATGCGATCCAAAACGGAATTGCGCTCGAGTTTAATCCTGGGACAGTTTCTCCAAATCAATTACGATCCATATCCCGCGTTGATAAGAAGAGTACCGTCATTATTGGTGCGAAGGTTGATAAAGGAAATGCTAAAGACTGTGCTTTGGCTGTAGATCGAGAACATAAGGTTCATCAAATGCTTGACCACGTGGCGGTTAAATACCAAGTTACCAGTATCCGTCGCTTTGGAAATACTTGGATTGGAACATTGGGCTACTTTAAGAGTCACGCAGATGATAATGTAAATTGTTATAAAGCAGTTTTGTTTTGTTGTGAAATGGATTTCATTGCGAAAAGTATGGGGATGAAATTGGCCTTTGCGGTTGATTTTGGAGCTATTGTGGGTGGTTTTGTAACTTCATTTCAATTTGATGTGTTTGGACAAGAGATTCGTTGGGTTTTGAAAATGATTGACTTACATGATTTTGGTCGTATTGTCGTCTCGGAATCGGTTCGGCAACAACTAAACGTTTATAAACGCTCCAATACTGCTGATCCGATGGTTTTATTTGAACGTCGTACCATAGATATCAATGGGAAACGAAATATTCTCACCTCCGTCACCAACCCTCAAGATTTGGTGAAAACAAAAGACATCGGTCAGCAATTTCATCTTTTGGATTTGGATGGCAATGATGACTTTTCTGAACAACTAGTTGATGGAATTTGGAAGATATCTTTTGATCCTGCTAACGGGAATGGCAATAATGACAAGAAAAATTCCAAGAAACGTATTTTGAAATCGTTGTCGAATACCACTGGATTTAGAGCGAGTAATGCATTTATCCGTCTTGACCAAGATGCTATGAGTGCAGGAGTCCAAAATACCAGTAATGAATATGTTAAGGAAGGAGTCTTTATCCGAGTTGGTGAACTGGTTTCATTTCTAGATCCTGATTATTGGAATGAAGAAGATATTGTGGACAAGGATTTTCATCAATCTTTATTGGAAAAGTTTGATATAAGTTTTGATGACCAAATCCTTGCTAAGTATTCCCCAGAGGATCTTGCTGACACTCATCAACAAGTTGAAGAGGAAATCTATAAGCTAATACGCGATATCTTCTTTCCTGGTATTTTGGGAATGTTAAAGACATTATTGTTTACGCTAAAATGGCCTACTGTTCTTCCTGAATCATTGAGTGTGAGTAATTCATTGTCTGGAATAGATTCTTCGATTCGCGAATCTTATGAGGATCCATGGAGTTTGTATAGATCTGCGGAGTGGAGATCACATAGTTTTCATGAATTTAAGTCCATGTTAGAATCAATCCCGTTGTACTCTTGGATCATCAACACAACATTTGGATCACGCATTCTCGGTAAAACTAAGTATAATGCTTCTGACGCTTCCAATAATTCAGATCTAGACCAACTATCCAACCGTGGAGAAGTTGTGTTCGAAGCTCCAAAACCTCAGCAATCACTTCAGCAGCAGCATTTGAAACACCAGCAAGCAGAGTTGTTGCAAAAATCCGTTGTTACAGAAAAGAAAATGATGACCTGGTCTGATTATGCTATGGGTTCAAAAATAGTTTTTCAGAATAGTTTGCTAAACTTCTTTATTGACAGCTTTTTCTTTTTGACATGCTTGTACGCAATTCAGCCAAGTTTAGTCTCAAGTGATTCGACTCATTCATACAATAGCACATTCGTAAATCTCATTTTCATTCACTTCATATGCTGTCAGACGCTTGAGCGAATTTCTCCCAGAATTGGTGGATTCTTGCTTGTTTTCTTGCATTGTCTCATTATTGCGTATTTACCGTGTGACATCATTACTATGTTGACAGAACGCGCGGGAAATGGATTTGGGGACTTCGGTGGAGACGTGTTGACTTTACTGTTCTTTAGTTTTCGGATACCCAGTCACATTCATCAAACAGCAGCATTTGCTTTCATGGATATCTTGACCTCTCGTTTGATTATGCTTGCGCGTACTTCAGGCAGTAATTCTGGTTTTTGTGTTGTTCCGCAGAGCGGGCGAGTTAGCACAACTCT
>JACCEA012240284.1_pt1 | contig 23370 bp, 14 predicted proteins | sample 7449851 | NCBI WGS metagenome assembly JACCEA01 (sample SAMN15323453, study PRJNA562643) | freshwater metagenome | isolation source: river surface water | place: USA:Blue River Watershed | collected 2017-08-18 | reverse complement strand
GCAATGATTGATCAGAATGGTGATGTTAATGCAACGGAGGCGATGAAAGCAATTGATAATATATCCAGAGCGGAAGTGGCCACGAAGATAGTTCATCAGCATTTTTCACCAGAGTTTGTAAATAGATTGGATGAAGTGGTGGTATTCAATTCATTGACGGATGATGCTTTGATGAGGATTTGTCATATTCAGTTAGAGAAAGTAAAGTTGTTGTTGCACGAAAAGAAAATAGATTTCCATATCAGCGAAGATGCTTCGAAGGCGGTAACGAAGCGTGGAACGGATCTAACATATGGTGCCCGTCCACTGAAACGATTTATTCAAAACGATATCATGTCTCCTTTGGCGAATCTCATTCTTGAGGTCAGCATCCAGCATTTATAGTCATTAACTTTCATTACCATGTATTAATTGCAGGGAACTATTTCCAAAGGTGATCGTGTCTTCATGTCCACCACAGGGCATTCACTTTCTTACGTGGAAGAGTTAGTACCAGATTTGCGAAATAAAATAGTCACAACAGTAACAACAAGTAAGCTTGGGGGTAGTAAAGGTTCAGGTAATTTCCTAGCGCGCATGGCAGAATTTTCTATTTTAATATGAAATCTCTCTTTTATTAGACTTAGAGGTGTCAATTATTCGAACGATATAAATGAGGGCGACTTAATTATCGCAGAATGCTCCCTTATGCTGCCCAAAATTATATCCAGTATGGTCGTGTGTGTTTTGTGTCGCCAAGTATTAGCAATCATATTCTATATTATTAAAGTCGCAAAGCTAAAGTGGATTTCCCTTTCCTCAACTTCACTTTCGAATTTTCAATTTATTGCAACCCAACCCACTTAATATCAAACAATTTCTCACATCCTTGACACCATCGCATCTGCGAAGGAATTTCAACTTCATACAATCACAATACTTAATAAACAGATTATTTTGCGGTTTGTGTCCATGTCGTTGAATATTAACCGGAATATTGATTTGATCATCTACAGAGCCGATGGCCTCATGGGCTCCCTTGTTTGCGAATATCTCAGCAATAATTATCTCAACAATCTAACATGGGCTATTGCAGAAAAGGATCGATTTCGCTTGGAAGAATTGAAAAAGAAACTTAAGCTCAAAAAATAGTATCACCATATTTGTACTGCCGTTGATGACACACAAGCGTTACGATGTATTCGAGTATAGCCTCTCTAGAACAAAAGTAATTATGAGCGTCGCTTCCACATATACAAAAGTTGGTATTAATATGCCTGTTATTGAGGCCTGCATTTCATGTGGAACGGATTATTGTGATATGTCGTGTGAACCAGTATTTATTCGGAATGTTATTGATCAGTTTCACAATGTGGCGTAAGATTTATATTAGGATTGCATAATGACAGCAGTTCATTATTAGACATACTAAAGGGTTACGAATAATCAATTGCTGTAGATTTGACTCGATTCCTGCTGACCTTCCAATTCAATTATTGGTGGATGAGATAAAGATAAACGACGTGATTCCTCTTGATGCAAAGATGGTGACTGAAGAAGCGATGGGAACCATAAGTCTAGGAACAATGAATTCAGTGATTTCAACATTTGAAAATTCTTCATGGATGGACATATTTCGTATGGCTAATCCATATTATTTGAATCCTCTCGATGAAGAAACTCGCTATCTTAGTGTGCCATTCAGCAAAGAAAATATTCTAAAATATACAAGTGACTTATTCATCGGGGGATTTGATATAAAATTCAACACTTGGTCGATTCCATATGTTATGCAAATAATCGGTACGCGAATTGTTAATAGATCTAATGTATTGCAAGATTTTCGTTACGGGCGACGCTTCTCCTTCAATCAAAAGTCTAGAGCGACCAGCTTTCCTTTTGGTTTGCTCATGTGGGTATTCATCGCGTGGTACCAAGTGTGTTCTTGCTCACTCCATGGACGTGATTTTTCTTGAAGACGTTTTTGCTTCATGTCTTGAGGGGACCAAATCAAGATTTATTGGACCACGGAAAATTCAAAGTTTTGATTACAGGATATGGCAAGGAAACGAACTCAGGTAGTAAAAAGGTCCTCACGTGTACTGTCCAGGCACGTAACGGAGATCCGGCATACAGGTAACGTTTGAACTCTTAAATGTCCTTCTTTTCAATCAACCATTCAGACAAACTTCGAGAATGATTTGCGAAGCAGCTCTTTGCTTGATTCAAGATCGGGACCAAATTCCGCATGCAACAGGAGTACTTACTCCAAGTATTGCTCTTGGAAACGTCCTACGAGGACGACTGGAGAAGGCTGGAATAAAGTTTACCTTGATAACATCAGACGATATCAATCATTATCGGTGATTATAAAAAATCATCAGAGAATTGTGGATGGAAAACTGATTAACTTATCTCGAAAACAAATTTTCTTTTATCTTTTAGCTACAGAGTACATCCCATCAATAATATCAATTTCCCCTTGATCATGCAATTGTTGTAAAAATTGTCGCAGACCCGGTATAGATGTCACAAACACCATCTCTCGTGCCGTCAATGATATCCCTGCACTGCCTTGTTGTGATGCTGCTTGTAAAACTAATTGCAACAAAGAAAATAACTTGTCAATGCTCATCGCTCCATGGCTGCTGAGCAAACCTATGAGAAAAATTAAGTGGAGCGATTCTACTTTGAAATGGAATTACCTTTGGCATAACTTTCAACCATATCCTTCACTGCCTTTTGCTTTGCATTATCAATGGCATCAGCGGTATCATCCTTTTATTTTTAATCATTTAATATAACAAAAGCAAAAGAGCGTAACTGACCTGATCGACAGTTGGTTCATCAGTATCCCATTCCCCTTGCTGGTCCTCAATAATCTCGTACAACTTATCCGCAGATATTGGGTCTTGGGTTTCTTTAAGTACCTTTTTGCTTGTCCAAAATTTCAGAGCAGATGCACAATCCTCCTCATCGGTTTCCAATCGGATCCACAAATCTTGCAGTGACTTGCAACTTTGTTGCTCGTCCGCAATTAATAAGATGACATTTGCCTAAAATTACAGACCCCAAGCAAAAAAGAAGCATTAATAATTTAGTATGTAACATGAATAATCTATTATAAGCAATACCTGTAAAGGGGTAACAGAAAAGGACCGAATAATACCATTTTCAAATGTGAGGTCCAGCTCAATTGATCCGACATTATTCAACGGCCGCAATTTGCGAGGCTTCTTCAATATGGCGAAAGAATCGCAATAAGAAGATACCATTTCATCTATGCTTTCATGATTTTTCATATCGACTGTATTGAAACTTGGCCAATAATGATCAGATACTACAACATAATCAACCGTTTTTGCTTTTCCATCCTAAGGAAATTAAATTAACAAATATGCATTATCTTTCCACTGCGAAAAATACCTTCGATGCGTTGTGAACGGCAGTATTAAATCGCTTGGAATCTTCTATGTCTTTGATCATGACTTCACAGCTATGCAGTGATTCCTCACCAAACCTAACAAACATTTTATGCATTCTCTCAAATTGATCATCAAATTTTACCTTATCTTTAATAGCTCTAAATTAGCTACCTCTTGATCAGTTACATACTTCATGCTGTTAGTTAATCGACTTGCCAATAACGACTTGTACTCCACAATAAACAGTTCAGTAGATCCATATATTGACACCAACGTTGCCAAGATATCCAATCCTCTGGATAAAGATATGCTTGCATCCGCCAACTCTTTGTGCCGCTTAGTTGGAAGCCAGTTATTACCAGGACCAAAATCTTCATCATCCTCATCAACTCCATAAGCCAAAGATCCACCATGTTTTAACTCACTGTGCAGGTCAGAATCCTTGCTATCCGTCAAAGAGGAAATGATACAGCGAATAGCATCTTTTCTTTCCTTTAAATACTTTCTCACAGGTACAGCAACAAAGTTCAATAATGCATCAGAAGGGTCAATAATACGCAACGTTTTGATCATAGAAACGTAGAAATCTAGGATCTGAGCAGTGGATGCTCCCAAATGTAACAATCGACGTACAAGTGTTGACCTAACAAGTCTACCAACCGGTCCGATATTACCACAAGCACCGATAGCATCACGCAATTCTTTCAAAGCTTCTATACTATCCGGAAATTCCATGATCAATTCAAATATCTTCTCTGTACGGATCATGATAAATTCTTCCAATACCTTGCTGCGAACCCGTTCAAAAATTATGGAGTTCTCAACAGAGAAGACATGAGCGATGAAAGCAAAGAGAATATCATCTTCCCATAGCCTCAATTGGTCGCGAATTCCTTCTCCAAATATTTCTTCCTCTTCACAAAAAGCTCGAATCTTTTGTATGACGATGTTTTGCAAAGCTTCAATACACTGCTCACTATATAAATATTCCCATCGCATCTGCTTCAACAACCAGAAGTAAGGTAAAGAAGATGTTTCACTATAATTGACAAAGTGCTGGAAGCATTCAACAACAATTTGCTTAACTTTCTCCTGTACAACCCCACCGTGATGATAGAAAAGTACCAGGTTCAATGTTTCTGCATCACTTGATTCGATACGCCCTTTTCTGTCAGCAAGAAGCTCTAGCCAGTCATCGCTGGACCAGTCAACATCGCCCCAAACCATCGATTCTAAAGCTTTGCTTGTAGCAGATGCAAGACGGAGCAACGTGGAATCTGGATATGTATTTCAAAGCTGTAAAAATAATATTTTAAAATGTTTTTATTAAGCTGCATTGTAAAATACAATAGAAGTAAATGGTAAATAAGGCCTTATATGTATGATACTTGTATATATAGCCAGATAGATAGCTTAAAATATCATTGACAAGCTCTCTTTTTTGAAAACCCAGCAAAACCGCCATCATAAAGTTCTACGTCGCCACACACATCAATTTTATGAATTTGGTTTTGGACAATGAGGGAAGGTGGTATTTGTTCCATGGCTATTTCTCATAACTGATAGGTGCAGTATAGTGCAGTGTGTTCATCGTGAAGCAAAACGTAAATATGGGCTCAGCTTCCAGTTTCTTGCGACAACATGGTCGAAATGCAAATGGACGTCCTCCTGCTGTTGCAGCTCCTGCGCAGGCACAATCAACGATATCGCGTCCACCAATTTATCCAAACAGTGCTTCTCAGGTCTATAAGTAACTTCATTTAATTATTGAGGTTTTCATTGCATATATCTCCACAGACTTCACTGGTTTCGGCACGAGGACAAGATCCTCTCGAACCCAATTCAATCTCCGCTCCGTTGACTATCCAGTCAGTAGAGGATCCGCAAGTTCAAAATCAGTCCTATCACCGATCTGCTGCTTCTTCGCCTCGTATGCCCCAAGTTGATCTGGACACTAATATTCCGTATACACCCAAAGGCACTGATGTCGAAATTTTCAAGTACTATTGTCCATTATGCATGCTTTATTTCAAAAACATTTTGAAAGGAGCTTGTTGTGGCAATTATATTTGCTTTGCTTGCACAAGAGACTACGTAGCCACAAAGGGTATTGATAATATTTCAAGTATGAAGGACATAGAAATCAATGCAATCTTGTTTGCGGAGATTGCGTGTCCCAACTGTTTTACAAATGGGTTTCATCCTGTCCATGTCCACTCCGACGAAGAGGTTAGAGATTACTCTTGGAATGATCAGCCTGGAACGAAATACTATCAGGCCTCTCCTGTTCGTGTGGGTGAAACCTTTGAAGACCTGAAGCGAAAAATGATTTCCTTCAAGCAAGCTGAAGCATCATCTTCGTCGTTGCAACAGATTCAATCGGTTCCTCAACAACATTCCACCACTCCGGAACCAAATCCTTTTTCTACATCTGGTTTTCGAGGAATTGCTATGGTCGACAACTCTCCGTGCGGGATTTCAGGAGGGAAGACTCATGAAGATGACCACAATTTTCATCGACTCTCATCACCCGTTACAGATCAGACTCCTCGATATGATCCTGCAAGCGCTTCTTCAAGACCCTCATCAGCTAGAAGAGTGGAAAGTGGGGATAAAGTACAAGATTCAACTGCAGCCACGGAAGGGGCTGAAGACGATTTTGTCCGGAGATTAATGTTGGACAGCTCTAGACGTGGTAGCCGCGAACTTTTGGTGGACTCAAGATCGATGCTTCCGAAAACACCAGATAGTGACCGACAATCAAAACAAAAAGATACCGAACATGAATACCTTCAGGGTGGTGTAAAATCGATAAATTTAGCTGAACTAGATCATGATCTTTCCGTTGATCGTGATCTGATCCATGATACTTTAAGTGAACATAACGATGATATCTTGGACATGGCCGAGGAATCTATGTTAGATGGGAGTACTTTGACTCTTGCAAAAATTGATATCCACCAATCTTCAATGCACAGTATTGATTATTCACATCAATCTGCATTGCATGAAGACGATGTTCGCATTAACCCCGTTTCGAAAGTCGAAATATTTCAAGTTGAGGAAAATAGGATTCGTTGTGCTAGCCCTAGTGTTGACAAATATGTCGTAAACAACATAGAAGAGAGTAAATGCGATCAAGATGATCTAGTTACCATGACTTATCAATGATGACCATCAGGAAAGAGAATATTCAATTGGTGGAAAGTGATTATTTGGTCCAAATTAGTTGTGGATAATGACTGCTCATGAAGTGTATGTTGTGTCGAACAATTTTCGCTATCTGTTATTTATTTATTTTTGCATGTCGATTATGCTAGATTATTGTATAAAAATCATATTTAATGTATTCCAATTTGTTATACTTCTATCATATTAATATCATACAACATTGAACCCCCTCCATATTTACACCAAATGAGAAGTTCAAATATTATCTACATGTTTATTGTTGATTTACATGAGCCACTAACTTATCGTGATCAAGTTTGATTTGATCATTTGATGGATCAATTTTCATCGCCTCATTGTAAACTTCAATTGCTTCTGTAAGTCGTTCTAATTGCACTAACGCAACAGCTTTTCGCAATGTTGTTTTCAGTAGCCACTGTTTTCTTTTGTCTGAACTTGGCGACGGCAATATTGCACTCAACATATTTTTCATACCGTCACTTCTGGCGAACCTCTGCTCCTCATTCATTTTTAAGAGGTCAATAGCTGTGGTACAATCGACAATTGCACCTTCGATATCACCTAAGGCAATCTTGCAACCGGCTCGATTTGACAAGGCACTTACGTGGATGGGTAATATTTCCAAAACTTTGTCATACTTCTCCAATGCAGCATGCAATTGCTTATCACCAATCAATGTATCAGCTTCTTTCTTCATAGCTTCAATCGAACATAATAATTTCAATCGGTCAATATCACTCTGAATCGATTGGATAGTAATATTAGTCAATGATGAACCAATAATGTTGGCAGGTAGTTGCTGATACTTCACCAAAGCTTGTGAATAGTCAGTGTATGATTCTTGGAAGAGACCAAGTGAACAAAGTGCATTCCCGCGCCTCAATAACAATTTGACCAATGTAGCCATTAACCTGAATGATTCAACATCCTTTTCAGTCATTTTATCCGCACTAGAGGTATTTACTTTATCCAAATTTGGAGGCAGTTTCTCTTGAATGAGTAGAATTGCTTTATCACAATCGAGTTTACATTGGGAAAATAGCTGGATCTGCAGATAACAAACAGCTCTATTCGAATAACATTGGATGAAACTATCATCAGCATCAATAGCTGCACTATATGCATTGATTGCAGAACGAATATCACCAGAACGAAAAAAATCATCGCCCTTTGCTTTCAACCATACTGGATCTTCTTCACTCACATCCTGTCCACCTGAAAAAATACATGATTCTGAGGTTTGCACCAAATCGACGTTAAATTTACCTTTCTTCAGTCCTTTTCCAAGTACACCATGATGTTTCAAATGTCGTCTGTTCTTAGCAATCCAGTCTTCTTCTTCGGCAGCTTTACTTTCTCTCATTGGGGTCGGGAATAAGCGTGGCGTAAAATTTATGGTAACCTTGGGATTGAGCACTTGCTGATCTTCGTCACTCGATTGAAACACCTGCCTAGGTGGTGGAATATATTTCACATCTTCATCCACTTCCTCCTCAATAGCATGACTTCGTCGTTCCTCCCTTCGATCATTTTGCTGAATTTGACGTGCCGACGATGATAAGTTCTCATCATCGATGTCTTCTTCATCGAATCCTTCAACATCATCTATTTCGTAGATTTTCTTATCAAATTCAACAGCTCTCTCAAGCACGTCGCTTTCATAAGATGGCTTCGCAATATCAGCGGAACCAGGGGAGGAAGTAAACGATACATGCTTCGTCTGCTTTTTTATTTCCCCTTGCTGGAGACGCGCTAAAGTTTCATAAACATCTTTCTCTGCTGCAGCTTTTTCTTCGGCTTGAATTGCTTCCATTCGTTCCCTCTCTGCAGTATCAAGGGCCATTTGCTGTCTGACCGCATGTCTTTCTTCTTCAATTTTGCGGTCTTTCTGTTTGGTGGCAAGTTGTTCCTCCAATTGATAGTGAGATTTTAAAGCCTCTGCCTTGGTAAGCTGGAAAGCATCTTTATCCAATTCAACTTCCAATTGATTCCATAAAGATGGTTCTTTTTTAACAAGTGTAATGGAAAGGATTCCATCTTTGACCGTCGCTTTGTGTTTCAATGAGTCGACCGCACCGAAAAGCACAATGTCAATCAAATATGGACTATAGTTCACTTTCAAGTTATTTCCGGATACTAATAAATGAAGATAAACGAGATACAAACAAAAAAAAGAGCGATACATTAATTAAAGTTCTTGACAAGACTTGCATTTTCTTTACCGAAAATATCAACTTTCGAAGCGGAAACACCTTTCAGAGGAATCAAAACCTTCAGTTGGTCTTTCTTCTCCGACCATGAAAAGTCACCTTTCAATGGCATATTAGAATTCTTCTCAGGTTAGCAAAAATATCAACGCATGTGCAAATGATTGTGTGATGTATTATATACTACGAATTGAGTGAAGTGCCACGACCGTTATACCCAACACCCGAGCAACTTTTTCGGCCGTGCTTCGCTGCTGCGGTGCTGCTTCTCTCTCTATATATGATGGTGCATATATATGTGCTGTTGGGCCTGCAGCCACACTGCCAACTGGCGCACCAGCCAGCAGCAGCAGCCACGCCAGAGCCCGCCAGCAGCAGCAGCAGCGGGAGAGCAGCCCCGCCGCTGCGGCTGCGCGCTGCCCACCAGCAAGTGCTTTTTTGAATATTATGGAAGAATACCGTATGCCACTATCAAAAGCTATTGAGCATAAAATAAGGAATCGATGTAATCCATGGGGTTCATTCCTTCTTCAAAAATTTTATTCGTCAATACTGCAGCTGCCTGAATTGATGGGACAACATGGAAGAGGATCCAGGAAACGTAGTGCATCTTCAACTTGAGATTTCACTCTTGCATGAGAAAATTTGTATCTACGAAAAGATGATACAAGATCAACAATTCCAAATTAAGAATTTAATTGATAAAAATGATGCAAACTGTTCGTTGGTAACTTCTACGGCAAAAGATTGTAACCATAAGTTGGATATGGCTACAAGTCGAATATTGGAACTAGAGACTGTTTTGTCCTTGGTGAAATTAGAGACAGAGGAGCACATGAAAGCCAACGCAAACTTTGCATTGCAAATATCTCAAGATCAAATTCGTATAAAGGATATTGTGCTGTCACTCTCAAGCAAGTTTGAGGACTATCGTTCCTCATATTTATCGCAACCAAGGCAAACATCACCATGGGGAGATAATGTAACTGTTTTACTTGAGAATCAAATTATAGAAGATTTTCACTCTCTCACCAGCAGCTGGAACACATTAGAGGGAGGTTTGCACGAAATTTTGTCTTATCAAAATCAGCCAACTGTGCTTTCTCACGAAACTTCAGATCTATTTACCACAATTAATTCTTTGAATAACACGATCAAAACCATAAAGACGAAGGCTAGCAGCCGTTTGAAGAAACTTAACGATCAGTACCACGGCTTGGAGTCTAATCTTCAGCAAGTGCAGAGTGACTACCGTGAATGTAACATGAAGCATGAATTACTGAAAGCTGAGCATGACCAATTGCAAAAGATATCACGTCAGTTAGAGAGGGATATTGTGATCACAAAGACGGACTTGGTGCGGATGAGAAGACAAAATGAAGAAATTAATAAAGATTTACATGTGAAAGATCAGATTGTCGATCAAATGTACGCAAAATGTGATGAACTCCAGCGAGAAAGGGAAAATTTACTGAACCAAGTAACTGACTTGTCTGCCGCGCAGCAACAGAATATTGTCCAGAAATCTCTTGAGGAAGAACTTAAGAAAAAAAGTGGTAACTTTGGTGGTAATACTGTAAAAGATTTAGAGGATACAATTGCAGCATTGAAACTTGAGTTATCGGTTTGTCAACAAGATGCGAAACGAAAGCTTGCGAAACGAAAGAAGGAACTTGTGTCTGTATATGAAGAGCACAGGAGTATGAGAATTGATTATGTAACCAAAGAAGAGCGTTTTTTGATGTTACTGGAAGATTGTTCTATGAAGTATCAAGTATTGACTGGAAAATATCAAAACCACCAATTTGAAATGAATAAGATGATTTTGAAGCACAATGAGTTGGATTATAGGTACAAGCAAATGGAAAGAAGCCAGGAAGAAGTGAGGGTTAACCATGAAATTCAGCAATTGAAGCAACGCAAGATTGTCGAAGATATCCAGCGACAATTGAACAATGATAAAGATTCAATTGCAAAGTTGCAAGAGCAGAACCAGCAGTTACAGCTATCTATGGAACAGAAGTCTAAGAAATGGAAAGCTAATACTCATAGAGTGAATGAATATGAAAGGATTGTTCAGGAGTTGCGATTGGTAATTCAAGAAAAGAATGATATTATCAGTAAGCTACAAAACTCACAAAACTGCTTTCATCTGAAAGAAGAAGAACAATTCAAAGCAATTTTAGTTGAGAGGGTGGAGAGTATGGAGAAACTGTGTAAAATGAGATGGGATGATTTGGAGATGCAGATTCTCAAGAAATCTAGGCAGTTACTGGAATTATCCTCTGTGTTGGAATATGCAAAAGTAAAACAATCCAGCTTGTTGTCACAGTATAAAGGCCAACTATCTTCCATACAACTTAAGAGTAAACACGATATGGAGAAATTGCAACGCAGAATTGACGAATTACACGCAATGAAAGTGGAAGAGGAAGTCAAGGCAAATGATCACTGGAGAAAGCAAATGACATCAGATTATCAAAGCTTGCAAGAGCAGCATCAAACATTAACAAATCAACTTGATTTAGTTCATCAAGAAGTTGCACAACTCCAGCAATCCCTGAAATCTGTCCAGAGTGAAAATGGTACATTGAAGACAAGCAACGAAATTCAAAATGCAACAATTGTTGACAAAACGGCTGAAATATCTCGCCAAGTTGAAAAAATTCATCAATTGCAAGGTATCATCAATCAGAAACAGGAGCAAATAAATGAATATTACAAACGAATCAAAGTGAGCGATGACTTAACTCGTCAACTCAGTCAAGAAAAAGATTTACTGCAAGAAGAAAGGAATAACTTTCAGGAGAAGCTATTGGAAAAGCAATTTGCTTTCGATTCACTAGCATCTCAAAATCAGATTCTCCGTGATGAAAATACTACATTGGTAAAAAGGATTGGTGAAGATATTCGTGATCAAATTAAAAATTTGGAAAAGAACATTGATGAGCTACACCAAGAAAACGGAAAATATCAACAAGAAATCGCCAAACTTCACGAAAAGATCTCTCAATTTGAGCTTGATAGTTCCGAGCTTCACATGGAAATTGATGTGCACCTACAGGAAATCCAGCGTCTTCAAGATGAACATACACAGCAAGAGGAACGCCACGCAAATATTTTGATTCAGTTAAATCATGAAAAGTCAACACTACTTCAACAATTGAATTATAGCACTACCAGTTATGTTCAAGTGAAGCAAGATTTGTCAAGCGTTCAAAAGGATGTGATTAGTAAAGATGTTGAAATTAAGCACCTTCAAGATCGATTGGCAATATATAAGCAAGAATATCGTAAGCAAGAGAAAGAAATGACCAAGATGGTTGCTTTGTTTCAACAAGAGTTTTCATCGTTGCAACACCAAATTGCTGACATCGCAACATTTGATTTGACGTCCGCGGTCGGAGGTAACGATTTCATTGACGCCATTGGCAATATTGAAAAACATCCCAGAACCGATGAAACTAATTCTATCGATGAATCGCCTCTCAAAACATCTCACAGGGTGATCGAAGGACGAAATGATGAACAATCAGGAAGCAATCGCACAGTGAAAAATCCTGAGAATGTCGATGAAGAAGAGGATACCTCTATCATGTTATTCCCAACGTCAGTGGGAGTACCAAAAAGAGGTGAGACTACAGATGCTAGTCCATCTCGCAATAATAAGAGAGAACAGGATACAAAAACAGAAATAGTTGCAGTGAACAACTTTGATAAATTTGATCATATTCATTCTCATTCGTCCCCCCGGAGAAGCGCTCCTGCATCGCCCATTAAGAGCCTTCATCATGCAATGGAAGATGCTGCTATGATGCTGCAAATTAGTAAAAATCTACAAACACAGACATCTGAACAAGGTAATAGAGACGAGAGACCGAAATCAGTGGCTGGAACGAAAGCGGGTTCTTCTGATAGACAGAAAACCACTGTTAAGCGTATGAGTAAGTCCAAGAAAGTGCCTTCTCCTTCCAAGCGTGTCCCAGACAGTCATTCATCTCCTAAATCGCCAAAGAGCCGGAGCTGAAAATAATATGAGATGAAAGTTTGATCAAGAATGGCGTCGCATTATCATCAATTCGATTTTATTTGGTACAAACTGCAAATCTTATTATCTAAAAGTATATCGTGCATATTGAGTCGATCGCCGCCATGGCATATCGCATTCATCACGAAAAGAATAAACAGACGCCACTAATCGATTTTACAATTGAAACACTGAGATCAATATTTAATCAAGATATTGAATTTTACGCGCTGAATACGTGATAGTGTTTCATAAGAATAAGTTCATTTTATTAGTTGTAGTAAATCATAAAATATTTAGTTAGAAAGAAGCGAATTGATTTAAATTAATATAGTCCCCTAAATGTTACTGTCACCTCCCTTTCGGCACCACATTAACATTTTGAATTAGAAATAAATCTGCCGGTGTGAAGGGCCCAAAATAATTCCCGCCCCTTTTCCGATTTCCAATTGGATGGTTGCAATAAGTGCAATTTATTGCAATATCCTTATGTTTTTCATTATTCCATGTCTGATTATGATTATTTGTCATCCAAAGGGGTGGCAATATTGCCCAATATCCTTTCAATGGTAATTGATTGCGTGAAGTTTCCTTTGAAACACCAAAACTCTGCCAAAATTCATCAGTGTTTCGTTGTACAAACCCGCTTGAATCTACGGATGAAGTGATGATACAATCACTAGAAAATAGAACCGCTTTACATTTCTTACAGCAGTACTTCCTTTTCCCAACAGAGGATGCAGGATGTGATGAATTGTCCAATGATGACAGTGGTATATTTCCACTACATGGTTTCTTGCTGGGACTTTCATCATCATTATTTGGACCAACTTCATGGGATCGCTTTTTGTCATGAATAGCATAATTTTCTTCGTCATGTATCACAGATTTCATATTATTGAACAAAACAATGCATGAATCGCTCTCCACAGAAAAGTCTTTAAACAGCAACTTGTAGAGTTTCAAAATATTTGCATTAGTTGTGGCACTACCGTCGTCAATGGGGGTGCAGATACAGGAGAAAAAAAATAATTGTGACAGGAATCCGGGGTTAACCGATATAGAAGGCTTTACACTCTTCATATGATCAGCTGCAGCTTGTAAAGTAAATCGTGTTTCCTCATCAGCAGTGGCACATAAATAAGCAATAATGGTAGAAACAGATCGAGATTGACCATAAACACAGTGAACTACAACGGCTTGATGTTGCTCAATTCGGTAAAAGTCTATAATAGGGATGATGGTTTCCCACATCATAAGCAAACAGGAAGTTGGCTCGTCCATAAATTGAGGGAAGCTGAGGTGTCTACAAGAGGACAATGAAGTCGATAGGAATGGCCTACAACCGATTGAAATAATCAATCCAATGTCACCGCTTGCAATTGTACCACAACTATTGTTACAACTTCCTACATAGTCCAAAGTGGCTCCTGCCTTTTCAATTGTTTCTTGGTCTGTAAGAAAGAGCTTGTCCACGACTACATGCATCATTTTCATGACGATAATTTAATATCGGTCAATTCCAAAAGATTGTCTTGTCAATTCAAATTATGCATCAATTCTGCGAGTGATCGAAATAAATTGTCGGTGGGAAGTTGCTGGATGCTAATGTAATGTTTTATGATTTCATGCATATCATACAATACAATAATCCCAAACGATCAGCAATCTGGAATCCATCATCAACAATGAAATCAAAAGGTTATCACTCATTCAGAATGGCGATGTGAATCGGAATCATTCAACGCAACAGCGCCACGGCCAAAACACTCGCACAAAAACACGCAGAAGAGCGCAGCAGTAACGGCAATTAGTAAGAGTGTATGGTGCGTGTAGAATTGTGGTTTCAAAAGAATATGGAGCATAAGTGTTTTCAATATTGTACCATAGGAATACCAATCATTCACTTGAAATATTGTGTGTAGATGTCCGGTTGACAATTCTCTGGAACGGTTTGCTGTTGTAATGTCGAAAATGTTGTCGATCCTGAACATTGTGGGAGATGATGCAATAGGACTAGAACTCATGGGCACGGTTACTCGATGGGTAAAGCCAAAGAAGTTTGGTTTCATATCAATACCTGAATCGAGTGAGACGATATTTCTAACAGCTAAGGAATGGAAAGGCGACAATATGTTTCCTTGTGAAAATGAATCTGTATCGTTTGTGTTAGGAAAGAACGATAAAGGCTGGAAAGCGTTTAATTGCCATCGAGTGGACAGTATATCGACCTGCACTAATCACCAATCATCACAGGAGACTGTTTCTCCCAATATTGGAACAAATTTTGACAATACAGTCACTTTGCTATCATCTTCTACCTTTCTTTGTCCCAGTTTCAGTGATGAGTTGCCGAAAGAGTATAGACCTGTTGTTGCATCTGTTGATTATTTTTCAAGTGTCAAGATCCATGATACATCTTGTGCTGACAGTCGACAGTTTTATCAAGCTATGCTAAAACGATCTCAAACATCGATGGAGGAACTTGTGTCTTCCAAAAATATTGGCCTTATCTATAGAACAGAGATGGATCGACATGTAGAGGATATTGACGAAAATATATTTGCTGATTTTCCTGCTCCCGAACACCGAGTGAAACAAGCTAGAATGGATTGGAAGAGTGTCCGAGTGTTACAAAGGGAGAGAGACTTAACTGCTAACAGAAATAAAATTATGATCGAGGATTTGAAGCGATTGGATGGTTTCAAGATGGAAATTCAAAAAGAAGAACAAACTTTAGCAAGAATAAATCGGTTCTCAAACGACAAAAGTCATCTCAAAACCGTAAACGGTATTCTTGAAGTTTACAACAACTTTATTACGAATAATTCCAATATGCCGTGGTATTGGAAGGCGGGTTGGATGTTCTATCAAATTTATCGTCAGAGATCATTGGTAAAAGAAGATATTCTCAATGCTTGTATCCTGTCAAACTGGGTATTGATTCAAGAAGGAATGCCGTTTCCTGTCGATTATGACTTTACTCTGATGGCTCATCACGAGGATATGGCGCAGAGAGTAGCGTTATCCGCAGAATCGGAAGGTCCATATTCTTCTTGGATCTTGAGTATCATAACCAATCAATGGACTGATTTTGAGTGCTGCTGCGAGGAATTAGTCCAGAGTTCCCTACAAGCGATGAGTTTGTCATCACCTCCAGCAATACCTGCTATGAAAATAAATGGAAACGTTCCACAACCGGTTGATACGACCTTAGAGCAGGCCTTGAATAATCATCGACGACAGTTGAAAAATTCTGAGGTGTGCTTTATTTGTTACGATGATTCCGTGAAATGTACCGTTAGCTTATTGTGTTGTGGACAGGCCACTCACACAAGATGTATGGAACAGTGGAATATATCCAGCAAGGTTGTTCCAGGTAATGAAGAATGTCCGAAGTGTAGGCAAAGAAATCCAGAACCACCAATAGTGCGAAGGTGCCATGACGAGGATGATGATGATGATGATGATGAAGATGATTATTACAGCGATGATGATAATGAGGAGGAGATGAACGTCATATTTGGAAACAGGTGGCTTCCTCATACCTATTTTGGTGCCTTTCCTTCTATTGATGATGATGAGAATGGATATTATGATGACGACAGTAGCAGTTATCGACCTAGACAGCAGAATCAAAGTTATTGTCATGCCTGCGACCAGCGACTTAGAGCAAATGCCTGTTCAAATGGCTGTTGTGCACTTTGTTGCGCGGATCAAGCACTTCCGTGTATACGGCATGGGTTTGTGTAAACTATCAATATTCAAACTCTAAAAAGAATAATTGCTGTTAGATGCACTCTAGACAGGATCACTTGTATGTTTGTTGATTCTTGTGTAGAAGTATATTTGAACTTTTATGATACTATTATAGAAGTATTATATAATGTGTGGATGTGGGCCGCCCCGGGGAGGCTGCTGCCGCGCCTGGAAAGGCGCACATGTGTCAACCATTTTGGATTCTTATTTGGTATTGTAGAGTTCTATTTTAACTGGGTTAACTTCTATAATAAAAGTAAAACCTTACATATAAATGAAAATAAACGCATAAAGTGGCGTCTATGCTAATAAGGCGTTGAAGAAAAGTTCCAATCATCAAGAATATGCTGGAGAATGCTGATATGTACTGAAAAGCAAACATATTATGGGTGTGATTGATGTTGTTGAACGAAATCTACCGATGGACATCATAGACATCGTCAAAGTTCGATTTAAACGTGGTCTACTTGGTTGTGTGCTGATTTGCGGTTTCCTGACCACGCTGACCTCGTTCCAGCATAGCCCCAAAAGGATAGCCACTAGAAATGCACCTCCAGCAATTGTATTTCAGAGAAGATCGTACCCCGACGCGACATCAATGATACCAACGAGGGACATTTATTTTTACAATACATTATCGCGGAAAAAGGAAATGTTTGTTCCAAACTCTAAAAATGGGCGTGTTACTTTTTACAGGTACGCATTTCTCGATCTCTTCTTGTCTATTACTGCAACCGTTTTGCATGACTGCTCGCCTTTTCTCCACAGCTGTGGACCAACTGTGTATGACTATGTGCATATTGGCAATCTTCGCAGCTTTTTCACGAATGACCTCATTAAAAGGTGGTTACGATATGTTGGATATGCAGTGGATCATGTTTGTAACTTGACCGATGTTGATGACAAGATTGTCGCTAAGATGGCAGCAGAGAACATCTCTCTTACCACAATCACAAATAAGTACATCAATGCCTTTTTCGAAGATTTAGACGTAAGTATTTTTAATGGTGCACGATCTAATCATTGTGATTTTCTTATCTTTCAATGATTTTAGGCCTTGAATATGATGAAAGCATCTATGTATCCTAGAGCGACGGATCACATCGATAAAATGATTCAAATTATAGATTGTCTACTTGAAAAAGGTCATGCATATAGAAGCGGAGGATCTGTCTATTTCGATATGACAACTTTTTCTCCAAAGCATGGAGCACTTTACCCAAACCAAATGGAGATACCCGCCAATGAAAATATTCGATATGGTCGTTTGACGTCGGGTAAAGGAAGGGAGGAAAAAAAGCAAAATTCCGACTTTGCACTGTGGAAATCATGCCTTCGCCAAGGTGAGCTTGGTTGGGAATCCAAATTTGGAAGAGGCAGACCAGGTAGATAGTATGCAATGATGCGTTGTGAATTTTCTAACATTAATAAATTCTATGCTTTGAAGGATGGCATATTGAGTGCAGCGCGATGTGTTGCATGCATTTAGGCGAATCGATCGATATACACAGCGGAGGTGTCGACTTAGTTTTTCCCCACCATTCCAATGAAATAGTGCAATCTGAATCCTTTACTGGTAGGCATCGAAGATTGGCTATGATTTAGTTGATTGATTTGCTGATTAATAATGTAATGTGCAGGTAAACAATTAAGCAAATATTGGATTCACACGGGCTTTGTAACAGTTGATGAGAACAAAATGTCAAAGAGTTTAGGAAATGTCATAACTCTCAGGTATGTAAGAGTGTTATGTTTAGGCGTTTATGTACGTTTTACGCTTCTCCAAATTCAGAACTTTACTAAAGAACAAAAGTGATGGAGCAGCACTTCGATATTTGTATTGCTCGACGCAGGTTAGAACAGAGCAAATGTGTCCGACATTGTAAATATTGATCCCATGGTGATTCCAGTATCGCAAGCCGCTTAACTTTCACTACCAGAATTTTGAATCAGCACAGAATATTGTCCGCAAATTGCAATCAACATATTATGAGCTGTGCCAGGTTGCCTTAGGCGGTGTAGTGCCTTTGCCCGATAGTAGTCGGGCATATGAAATGAAAGAAGTAATTGAGACTCTCTGTTCGTTCGAAGATGCTTTGGCAGATGACTTAAATACGCCGGAAGCGCTGGCATCTCTTCACTCACTAATTAAGATTGCTAGAATATCACTTGATAATAAGGCAAATATTCGTTTATTGCAAGATATTGCCTTCGCGCTACTTCGCATGGACACATTTTTTGGATTCTTTTATGATGTTCCTGCCCAGTTTCTTCCAATTAACACTTCTTACGATAAAGATTGTGAACTCAAGGCTGCAGCTCTTGCAGAGAAGCGCCTCAAGTGTAAAAGAGATCGTAACTTTATGATGGCTGATGCATTGAGGAAAGAGATAGAGAATTTAGGTTTTATTATAAATGACCGAACAGATGGATACACATTGATGCGAAATCACAAAATTGTTTAAAAATAGTATTATATCATCTCAATCAGCTCTTGGTCTTCAAGTGAACTTATCCCACCGTTCCATATACCTCCCGGAATCATATTTTTAATTAATGGGTCACATAAATAGTTTATTTGAAAACCAAAACGTCCAAGTGTAACCGGTTTTTAGAGAAACGCGTTTTTCGATCCCCCAACCCATAGCCACACATTCAGAATGTGTGGTGAAATGTTGTTGTGCTCATGCAACAAGGAAAACATAAATCAATTCCAAATTCGATTTGCCAAGTAAATCAAAAATGGATTGAAATATATACTAAAATTCAAGAATGTAAGTTATCACGCACTCTACCACTTTCAACTAGTCCTCAATGATGACAAAAAGCTCCCTCAACTGAATTTTCTGTTGAAAACTAAACTTTCCGGAATCATATAGTTTTGTCATAGAGGCTGTAATCTGTTTTCCATAAATTATGTGATGGTGCTTTGACTGTGACGATGGACTGCATGAATCGGACTAGAGTTACTGAACATAACGTGTTTGAGAAAATGTGCGCTCACCATCTAACACGTGGTGACCGAGTCCAGCACCATTCATATTAATTTTCTACTGATTATAATTTTTTTCATTCAGTTTATCCTAATCGCCATCGATTGTTGTTTTATAGTCTAAGCCTCATGAATGCTATGGCTATTTTGCCGTGGTTCTGATGGATCTATTGCCTTTCCATCAAGACAATTCAACTTGTAAGTGAGACCATATCTCGAATTCTTAATATTTTCTACCAAAGGAGAGAGAATAGAATACTGATAATTATATTATTGACAAGGGATGATTAGTGTTTGCCGCCCCAGTCTTACTTCTTAGGAAGGATGACGAGTGGTACTGTTATCGTTTTTTCTGATGTCAATATTATATTATACCATTATGTATAATTGTTATCTCTCTCTTTCTCTACATGTTTTATGTATATCTATTATAAGAAATTGAAAGTAGATTATCGTGTTGTATATATGAGATTAGGAAGAGATTGATGATACACTGGATGAGGAGACTGTGGATTCCCCTTCATGATCATGTTGCGACGGTGGAGTTTACCGAAAACAAATCCAGTCCTGTCTTGTACTAAATATAGTGCGAGAGAGAGACAAACCGTTCATCGTTATGACTGATTAGTCCGACTGACAGTTGTTAATCTTCAATCTCGATCTCTTAACTTCGATAGTGTCTTCCACTTTGCATGAGACTCCACGTTAGTCCGTGTTAACTGTCTTGAGAGTCAAGAGAAGGAGGAGAACCGGTTCTGACGCCATCAACGATTTCCAGTCGTTGATGTAAGCGATGTTGATCAAACACAACAATCAGTCTTCAAAGTTCGCTGACTCTTGTTATCTCTGCAGTATGTGAAAGACATTGTTTCGAATAAGATTTGGATAATCGTTGGGAATGACGATATTTTCATCATTTGAGTATGGAATGACTTGACTGCAATCGATCGCTCGTTGTGTGTTGGTCCGTGCCCAGTATACCTTTAAGGCATAGTTCTTCCGACCCACGTGTTGTTTTAATCTCTTATTTACATCTACTTTCAATCTCTCTAATTGGTAGATATTGGTATTAGTATCTGAGAGGATGAGGACATTCCAATGTATGGAAAGAGTTCGTTGCGGGAAAGTGGTCTTCACTGCTCGCGACATCTCGTTCAACCGTGACCATATACACCAATGTCATAGTTACTCCGACTCTCCTTCTATTACTTGTAACTCCTATTTTCTCTGCCTTTTCATCTTTTGCTCTACATTCATTGTTCGTGTGGTATCTGATTCAATCGGGATGATCGAACCCTTGACGTAAGTCTTCTTTCTCTTGAGTGTCGCCGATGACGAAAACTATTCCGCTGATACTAATTTTAATGACCGATTTAGATCCCAGAGAAACACGAACCATCTTCTCTTCACTCTCTTCATTAGTTTTTGTTTGATAATACGAATCTAACATATTATGTCATCCATAGAATCCTCGGTTCTTATAGTCTTGCAGCTGTGATGAATAATGCTGATTCAGGAATGGTGGTGATCAATTGAGGTGGTAAGTATGCTGCTATTCAATCTTATTGTATCGGGGACAACGACATGTGAGAACGATGATTAAAAATCTTTCCCATTCACAGACCTGTTCTGAACAAGTAGTAATGAGCGAGATGGAACATGCACCACTATATGAGTTCATCGCATTTGCTGTCCACCCGAACGGATTCTTCTACTTTGTTCTCATTCTATTCAACTTATTGACTTAATTGTTCTAATTGCTTTGTTCTAGGACTTAAATCAATACAAGATTCGATGATAAGATTGTTAAAGTTATGTGTTTGTGAATAATAGGCAACACACGTTGCATGAACCACTTAATTTAAATACAATTCAACATGATCATATATGTATACCATAATATAATATCTTAGCCGACAATTATCCATCACTATGTACACCCATAATTATTCATTATTATATACAACAACAATCTACACAAAAAGAGAGAAATAGTTTATAAATTGATTTGGATTTTGTTGCTTGTTTTGATGAGCTATTTGTTTGTATCAGGACTTTTTGGGGGAGCGGTGGTTCTCTTGACATCCAGTATTTCAGTGGTGTACAAGTCTCCGAACGCATGATTTAATTGCTTGCATCTATTCTGGTAAGCGAGGATGTTCACAGAGAACGCGTTCTCATACCACTCGGAAATCAGTTTCAATGCTTTTAAGTTTTCTGCATGATTATATTTGCGATCAATGCGTGCAACTTCATTTTTCCAACCATGGAAAAAACCATCCTTTCAAAATTAGAGCATCAAATTTCAAAATAACCCAATCTAGTTATAATCAACTTACCAAATGTCGAGTAAATGCCAACGGTGGATCTGGAACATTTATTTGGCGCAATCGAATGAGTCGAGTGTTTAATTCATCGATCATGTCTTTCAATTGATTGCGGAAAGCATGATATGAGCAATGATTACAGGGCCAAGGAATTGTACATTGTGGGCATCTTCGTTCTGGTAAATCAATAAGATGGATGTTCTTAGGATGATCGAGTGAGCAATGACCGCAATTGTTGAACATGGTACAATGACCAAATCTAGCAAACTCTGGACACGTCATGGATCCATCTTTATATCGGGGCAATTCCTTTCTCCGCTCTTGACTTTGTTTGATTAATTGCTCTTCCGTGATGTGTTTGCAAGGAGGCATCAACGTACACAACTTACATCGCTCAATTGGTTGAATCGCTTCGGTGGGACCAATTAAAGGAACCTCCATAATCTTCCCTGTAACTCTGTAAACATTGGCTAAACTAATAAAATCTGTCTCAGTGAATATTTTTTGCAATGTATCGATCATATTACTGAGACTATAATTATTGTGATGCTGAAATAGAGCTTGAATACCTTCACGTTCGTAGCCGATCTTGTTGCGGAAACATATCGACAAGATAACTGACAGAGCGTCACGCTCTCCGATCGTTTTGGTACGATATATTGTTGCTTTATTTAAAACTGCACCAACCATACAGCTTCTCGGATCAGGGCATATGAATAAGTACTTCAAGGTATTGCCAAATGTTATCATCAGTTTCTTTAGATTCTGTTGAGTTGATGGAGGAACGTGGTCAAAATTATCAATAACTAAGTATCGGAATGTTGCGCGAAATGCTCTTTCTAATGGTTGCTCTGCAAACTTATTGATTTTATTCCACATTGGTAACATATCGTTGACAGGATAGTCGCGAGCGTTTATTTGCAAACACCATTTTACACTCATCGGTAAGCTCAAGTTCTGCTCATCAATTAACTTGGAGACAAAAATCTTTGCAGAAGCTGTCTTCCCAGAACCAGATGGTCCAGAAAATACTAGAACATCAGGCAAACTGTGTGACACAGCAAAAGCTTCCATCAGATGGTCAATATGTCCGAAAAAGTCCTTGTTGTGATTGCCAACAAAACCAACGAAGGATTTAGGCTGATTTTCCGACAAATCAACCCAACGATGCTGTTTATCACTATCATTTGGCAATCTGGGCAAAGATACATAATATCTGCTCCAGAGTGGATAGTTCATAGACCATATTTCCCTCATACAATAAATGAGATTTGGATTCACGACATAGTCATGAGTCTGCCCATATCCCCCTCTCGAGGTGCCTCGCTTGCCACCTCGTCTGGTGCTTTGCATAACTTACCCCAAAACATAAATTACTCAAGTAGTGGTGATATTTTATACCAAAGGATACCAAATACACATATTCCCACTTTAATCAGAAGTGTTGTTTAGGAAGCAATTT
>JACCEA011142430.1_pt1 | contig 23386 bp, 22 predicted proteins | sample 7449851 | NCBI WGS metagenome assembly JACCEA01 (sample SAMN15323453, study PRJNA562643) | freshwater metagenome | isolation source: river surface water | place: USA:Blue River Watershed | collected 2017-08-18 | reverse complement strand
GGCAATTTGGGCCGGCAAGTGGATCATCATCGCAACGACATTCTTATTCTCAGTCGCTGCAGTTTTCTACGCATTAAGTTTACCCAACATCTATAAAAGCGAAGTTACCCTAGCACCTGCCGGTGAAAGCGGCGGCCTCAACATCCCAGGCCAGCTTGGCGGTTTAGCTGCACTTGCTGGTGTTAACCTCGGCGGCAAAGGTGGTGACAAAACAGCGTTAGCACTAGAAATTCTGAAATCAAGAGAGTTCCTAGGTCGCTTCATCGAAGAAAACGACCTGTATGTGCCAATAATGGCGGCTAAAGGTTGGGATAGGGCGAGTGACAAATTACTGATTGACCCTGAAATTTATAATGAAGCAACGAAGCAGTGGGTTAGGGAAGTTGAAGAGCCGTTTAAGCCGAAGCCTAGTGTTTTGGAGACTATTTTAGAATTCAATAAGTTACTTTCGGTAAGCCAAGACAAAATGTCGGGTATGGTAAAACTGAATGTGGAATATTACTCACCAATCACTGCGAAATTTTGGGCCGATAAACTAATAAGTAGTATTAATGAGGAAATGCGGAATCGCGATTTAAGTGAAGCCGAGAAAAGCATTGAGTATCTAAACGAACAAATTGAAAAGACAAACTTAGCAGATATTCGAACAATGTTGTTTTCGCTAGTTGAAGAACAAACGAAGACTAAAATGCTTGCCAATGTTCGCGAAGAGTATGTATTAAAAACAATAGATGCAGCAGTTATTGCTGAGCTTAAAAGTGGTCCAAAGCGGGCTTTAATTGTGCTTATGGCATTAATGCTTGGCATATTCATGAGTTCGATACTCTTAATCGTGCGTTTTATGTCACGTAAATCTTGAATTTCCCCGCAATAAACAAAGGTTTCATTAATATGCAGTTTTCTTCATTATCAGTAATTGGCTTAGGCTACATAGGATTGCCAACGGCCGCTGTATTTGCCTCTCGTAAAATCAAAGTTATTGGTGTCGATGTCAATAAAAAAGCTGTAGACATCATTAACCAAGGGAAAATCCATATTGTTGAACCCGATTTAGACATCGCGGTGCATGCTGCAGTGACCGCAGGTTTCTTAAAGGCAACGACTGTAGCTGAACCTGCAGATGCTTTTATTGTGGCCGTGCCTACACCATTTAGAGGCGATAACCATGAGCCAGATTTAAGCTACATCGAATCAGCATGTCGCTCAATTGCCCCAGTCCTTGCTAAAGGGAATTTGGTTATTCTTGAGTCAACCTCTCCAGTTGGTGCGACTGAGCAGATGAGTGCTTGGCTTTCTGAGTTACGTCCTGATTTGACCTTCCCTCAATCGGCTGGCGAAGCTTCAGATATTCGTGTTGCACATTGCCCTGAACGTGTCTTGCCAGGGCATGTAATGCGCGAACTTATCGAAAACGATCGTGTTGTTGGCGGTCTAACAGCAAAATGTTCTGAATACGCGGTTGCGTTATATAAAAGTTTTGTGCAAGGCGCCTGTATTGTCACCAACGCACGAACAGCTGAAATGGCAAAGCTAACAGAAAATAGTTTTCGTGATGTAAACATTGCCTTCGCTAATGAACTTTCAATGATTTGTGATGAGTTGGATATAAATGTTTGGGAGCTTATTCAATTAGCGAATCGTCACCCGCGGGTCAATATTTTGCAGCCAGGGCCAGGTGTTGGCGGCCATTGTATTGCTGTTGACCCATGGTTTATCGTTAGTAAAACGCCAGAGCAAGCGCGCCTGATTCGTACTGCCCGTGAAGTGAATGATAGCAAACCAGAGTGGGTTATCGAAAAAGTGAAGCTCGCTATTGCTGACTTCTTAGAAGCAAACCCTAGCAAAACTGTGCGCGATATTACTATTGCATGTTATGGCTTGGCATTTAAACCGGATATTGATGATTTGCGTGAAAGCCCATCAATGCACATTGCGTTGCAAATCAGTGATTTCCATGCTGGCAAAGTCGTTTTTGTTGAGCCCAATATCGAAGAATTACCAGCAAAATTTGCAGATAAAGTATTAATAGACTATTCGCAAGCATTTAGCTTAGCGGATATTCATCTACTTCTGGTCGACCATAAACAGTTTAAAGATAATAAACCTAACTCAGGTTATATTGTTGATACAAAAGGCGTGTGGTTATGAAAATATTAGTAACCGGCGGTGCGGGATTCATTGGTTCTGCAGTGGTGCGCCATATCATTCAAAATACAGATAATTCAGTTATCAATGTCGATAAGTTGACATATGCAGGCAACCTAAATTCAGTCGCAGATGTAGCGAACGATTGCCGTTATAGCTTCGAACAAGCTGATATCTGTGATTCAATGGCAATAGAAACCTTACTTGCCAAGTACCAGCCAGATGCCGTAATGCATCTAGCTGCTGAAAGTCATGTCGACCGATCTATTGATGGGCCTGCAGCTTTTATTGAAACCAATATTGTCGGAACCTATGTGCTGCTTGAGGCTGCTCGTAAATATTGGAAAGAACTTCCCAAAGAACGCCAACAAGCTTTCCGATTTCATCATATTTCTACGGATGAGGTATATGGCGATCTGCATGGGACAGATGATCTTTTTACGGAGACTACTCCGTATTCACCTAGTAGTCCTTATTCAGCCAGTAAAGCAAGTTCTGATCACTTAGTCAGAGCGTGGCATCGAACGTATGGTCTTCCTGTAATTATTACCAACTGCTCAAACAACTATGGGCCGTATCACTTTCCCGAGAAGCTTATTCCCCTGATGATCCTAAACGCGATTTCAGGCAAACCATTACCTGTTTACGGCAAAGGCAATCAGATTAGGGATTGGTTATATGTCGAAGATCATGCCCGTGCCTTATATAAAGTTGCTACAGAAGGAATGGTAGGCGAGACGTACAACATCGGCGGCCATAACGAAAAGCAGAATATTGAGGTTGTTCGTAGTATTTGTGCATTGTTAGAGGAACTAGCCCCACATAAACCTGCAGGCATTGAAAGATACGAACAACTTATTACCAATGTAACCGATAGGCCAGGGCATGATCACCGCTATGCAATAGATGCGAGTAAAATAGAGCGGGAATTAGGTTGGAAACCGAAAGAAACATTCGAATCTGGATTAAGAAAGACAGTAACGTGGTATTTAGAAAATAAACAATGGTGGCAGTGCGTTCTAGACGGTAGCTATCAACTGGAGCGACTAGGTCAAAGGATTTAGATTATGAAAGGTATTATTCTTGCGGGTGGTTCAGGGACGCGGCTTTATCCGATTACTCGCGGAGTATCAAAACAGTTGCTACCTGTTTATGATAAACCGATGATTTATTACCCTATATCTGTGTTGATGTTAGCAGGTATCAGAGAAATATTGATTATCACCACACCAGAAGATCAAGCATCATTTCAACGATTGCTAGGCAATGGTAGTGAATTTGGTATAACGATTGAATATGCCGTGCAACCAAAACCTGATGGATTAGCCCAAGCCTTTATTATTGGTGAGGAATTTATTGGTAACGAAAGTGTTTGTTTGGCCTTAGGTGATAATATATTTTGGGGCCAAGGGTTCTCTCCTATTTTGAGAAAGGCAGCAGAAAGACCAAAGGGTGCCACAGTTTTTGGCTATCAAGTTAAAGACCCTGAACGTTTTGGAGTTGTAGAATTTGATGACAATCAACGTGCTCTTAGTATTGAAGAAAAGCCATCGAAACCAAAATCAAACTTTGCTGTAACAGGCCTGTATTTTTATGATAATCGAGTAGTAGAAATTGCTAAACAAGTAAAGCCATCAGAACGTGGTGAATTAGAAATCACTAGCATCAATCAAGCTTACCTAGAGCTCGGTGAATTAAACGTTGAGCTTTTAGGCAGAGGTTTCGCTTGGTTAGACACAGGTACATATGAAAGTTTGCATGAAGCAGCTTCATTCGTTGAAACCATAGAAAAAAGGCAAGGTTACAAAATCGCCTGTCTTGAAGAAATAGCATGGCGAAGTAAATGGTTAATGAAAGAAGATGTATTGAAAGTTGCAAATCAGATGGCAAAAAATAGCTATGGCCAATACTTACTTGAAATAATCGGACACAATGGAGGTAAATTGTGAGCCTTATTCAAACGATTAATTTTAAGGAACTAGGTGATAGACGAGGCAGCCTATTAGCGCTGGAAGGAAATAAGAACGTTCCTTTTGAAATTAAAAGAGTTTATTACATATATAACACCGAAAATGGTGTTTCACGTGGGTTTCATGCACACAAGGAATTACTACAATTAGCTATTTGTATAAGTGGTTCATGTCGTTTTATAATGGATAATGGAATAAATAAAGAAGAAATTATATTAAATTTGCCAAGTACGGGACTGCTGATTCCTAATATGATTTGGCACGAAATGCATAATTTTAGTGATGATTGCATAATTATTGTTTTAGCAAATGAAGTGTATCAGGAATCAGATTATATAAGAGATTACACTGAATTTTTAAACATGTCACATAAATAAGTTGAGTAACAAATATGAAAAAAATTATGATTGCAGGCGCTGGCGGCGCTCCATCTGAAGGTGTAATTAATTCACTTCTAAAATCAAAAAATGAATTGATTTATGGTCTAGGATCAGAGCCTACAGATTTGATTTTATCAAATGCTCAAAAAAAGTTTTATGTGCCATATGCGAATACCCCAGAATACAAAGATGCACTTTTAAAAATACTGAGAGATGAAAAACCAGATTTAATTCATTTCCAAAATGATTTAGAGATATATCATGCATCAAAATTTCGTGATGAAATTATGGACTTAGGCGTGAAAATTTTCATGCCATCACATGATGTAATTGATACGTGTGTTCATAAGTACAAGTCATATGAAGCCTTTAAGAAAGCGAATGTCAAAGTACCAGAAAACATAATGATAAATGACGAAAGCGATTTAAAAATGGCGTTCGAAAAACTTGCAGATGTAAACGGGAAAATTTGGCTAAGGGCTTCTTCTATAGGCGGAGGCGGCAAAGGTGCCATTCCTACAGCTAATTACTCGATGGCAAAAGCTTGGATTGATCATTATAAAGGCTGGGGCGATTTTGTCGCTGCGGAAATGTTGATGCCAGAGACAGTTACTTGGTTGTCGATATGGCATGAAGGTAAATTGGTAGTCGCACAAGCAAGAGCACGGAACGGTTGGACTCATGGTAATAGAAGTATTTCTGGTGTTACAGGCGTAACTAAGGTTGGAGTAACATGTTCAGATAGCCGAGTTACCGAAGTTGCAATAAACGCAGTAAAAGCCGTAAGTGATAAGCCGCATGGAATTTTCGGAGTAGATATGGCATATGACCGAGATGGCGTCCCGAATCCGACAGAAATAAACATTTCCAGGTTTTTCACAACAGTTCTGTTTTTCACAGAAGCTGGACTAAACATGCCTGAAATTTTCAAGGATATAGCATTATATGGGAAGTTCCCTGAGCTTGAAAATAATATAAACCCATTGCCTGAGGGTTTGATGTGGCTAAGAGGGATGGATACAAAACCTAAGCTTATGCGCGCAGAAGAAATCGAAAAGGGCATAATCTTTTGAGAAAGATAATGATAACTGGAACTAATGGTTTTATTGGGAAGCGTATACTCAATAGCCTGACCAGCCTATATAGTAGAGAAAATATAGTCATATTATCCTCAGTGAGAAATGACAACTTTCAGACAGTCGTGTATGACAACAATAAAGAAATAAAAGTAGAAAATAATTTAGACCTGAATGAAATTGAAATAATAATCCTTGCTGGTGCATTTACGCCCAAAAATAGGGAACAGGCAGATTTGATATCTGAATGCGGCAGTAACATAAGATTAACTGAAAATATTTTTAGATTAGGATTTGAAAATGTTAAGCAGGTAATTTATGTAAGTACTGCAGATGTTTACGCAGGTAATGAATATTGTGATGAATTGAGTGAAATAAATCCAATAAGCTTATATGGACATTCAAAGTATTATTGTGAAAAAATAGTTGATTCATACTGCAATTTCAAAAGTATTAAAAAAAATATACTTCGAGTTGGACATGTATATGGCCCAGGGGAAGAGATATATGAAAAATTTCTTCCTGTTGCTATTAAAAAAATCCTGAGAAATGAACCAGTGACCCTCTATGGGGAAGGTAAAGACATTCGTAGTTACATCCATGTAGATGATGTAGTAGCTGCCTGCATAAATTCAATAGGTAATTACACATCCCCTGATATTATAAATGTAGTTAGTTCAAACGCTATTAGTACATATGAAATAGTTGGATTGATTTCAAAAATTATAAAATCAGAGGCTTCAATTGAATATGTTCAAATAAGTAGCAAGCCAAGGAAACTAATATATAACAATGCTTTATTGAAAGAATATCTTCTTGAAAAAGAGATTGATTTTGAAGAGGGGCTAAAGGAAGAGATTGAATATTTGAAAGGTTTTATGTGAATATTATATTTGATTTAGACGGTACACTTCTTGACTCAAAACAAAGATTATTTGATCTCTTTTGCAAGTTATGCAAGAAAGCAGAAATAAATTATCAGCAATATTGGAGCATAAAAAGGGAAGGAATATCTCATAGTAAAATGCTCACAAGTATGTACGGATATACAGAAAATGAAGTGAAAGAATTCAGTGATGAATGGATGAAGTTGATCGAAACAGATGAGTTTACTATAAAAGATGTTCTTTACCCTGGAGTGATTGAACTTCTTGAAATACTCAGCGCATCGCACAAAATTCACTTGTGCACAGCGAGACAGCGAATTGATGTAGTTTCTGAACAGTTAATCCGATTTGGGATTGCTGAATATTTCACAAAGATAATTGTGACTGAACAACAAAGCACTAAAAGTGAGTTGATAAGACGCCAAATAAATGATCTGCGTGAAATAGATTTTTTTGTTAGTGATACTGGTGCAGATATTAAAGAAGGTAAATATTTAGGAATTAAAACTTGTGCTATAACTCATGGGTTTTTGAATAAAGAAGTATTACAAAAATACAGCCCAGATTACATGGTGGAAAGTATAACCGCTATCATTGACCTAATAAATTAAATTTTAAATTCATTTCAAATAAGTAGGGATTATTGCATTTGAATAATAAAAAATTTTTTGAAAAATTAATTTTAACTGCAAAAAAAAATTGTCTTGTATTTATGAACAAGAAGGTTTTTCTAGAAGGGGAAGTTATTATACTAGGCCCTTTGCCTCACTTTAAAATCCCAAGAGATGGAACTGTCACCTTCGGGAAGAATGTTGTTCTAAACTCAGATTTTGCAATGACTAATACTGCGCTAACATATAGATGCAAATTTGTTACTGGATATGAAGGACAAATAAAAGTTGGTGATAATTCTATGTTCAATGGAGTGTGCGTTGTCTCATACAAAAGAGTATCGATTGGTAAAAATTGCCAAATTGCTTCATCTACAATGATTTCTGATACAGATTTCCACCCAGTGGATCCTTCAGAACGTGAACTTCAAGTCACTAGGCAGGCGTTTAACATCTCGAGTGTTAAAAGCAAGGAGATTTCAATAGGTGATAACGTCTGGATAGGGTGGAATTGTACAATATTAAAAGGTGTAATTATAGGTAATAACTCTATAGTTGCAGCAGGAAGTGTAGTAACTTCAGGACTATACCCAGACAACTGTATCATCGCAGGAAATCCTGCAAAAGTAGTAAAATATATATAGCACTTTAAATTGTTATTTTCAGAAAATTAATCTGAATATAAAATGATAATTAGAAAATAGAGATTTTTGAATGATTCCTTTCTTAGACTTAAAAGCAATTAATAAACAGTATCAAGAAGAGCTTAAAATAGCAACAGCAAGAGTTATAGATTCTGGCTGGTATATTATGGGCGATGAACTTAAGAAGTTTGAGAGTGAGTTTTCTGCTTATTGTGGCGTAGAAAATACCATCGGTGTTGCAAATGGTTTAGATGCTTTAGTTTTAACAATTAGAGCTTGGAAAGAGTTAGGTAAACTTAAAGCAGGCGATGAAGTAGTTGTACAAGCAAATACATATATCGCTTCAATTTTAGCAATTACTGAAAATGATCTTGTTCCAGTATTAGTTGAACCTGATCCATACACTTTCAACCTTAGCCCAGAAAATATAAGAGCAGCGCTTACCCCAAAAACAAAATTGATACTTCCTGTCCATTTATATGGATTAATTTCGCCGATGCAAGAAATCATGGAAATTGCAGACGAATTCAACTTGTTGGTATTGGAGGATTGTGCTCAGGCTCACGGTGCGCACATTAACGGAAAAAAAGCAGGAAGTTGGGGGCATGCTGCAGGTTTCAGTTTTTATCCTGGAAAAAATTTGGGGGCATTAGGGGATGCAGGAGCCATAACGACAAACGATAACAAACTTGCTCAAACATTAAACGCCCTAAGAAATTATGGATCCCACAAAAAATATGAGAATTTATATCAAGGCGTGAATAGTAGATTGGATGAAATTCAGGCTGCTATGCTTCGGGTGAAACTGAGGTATCTAAATTCAGAAACTTTAATTCGACAGCAAATTGCTCAAAAATATAGAGCAAGTATAAACAACTCTCTATTACAGCTTCCATCAGTCGAGCATGAATGTATGCATGTCTGGCATTTATTCGTGATTCGAACCAAATTGAGAGACCAGCTACAAAAGTATATGAGCGATAACCATATACAAACGCTTATTCACTATCCTATACCTCCACATAAACAACAAGCATACGCATCTTTAGTTGATTTAGATCTTCCTCTGACTGAAAGTATACACAATGAAGTAATATCGATACCACTGGATCCAACAATGTCGCCGCAAGCAATCGATAAAGTAATTACGGTCCTGAATAAATTTTCATCGTTGTAGACGAAAAGTATAAACGTTGTTTGCCTAGAAAATTTAATCAACGCTTTGTTGTTCTAAGTATATTGCATTTAATATTCAATTTCTTATTGCTAAAGGCTAAAGGCTAAAGGCTAAAGGCTAAAGGCTAAAGGCTAAAGGCTAAAGGCTAAAGGCTAAAGGCTAAAGGCAATAGAGAGATCAGTAATCGAAATTATTTAATCATTGATAAATTATGAAGTGCGAATGCGTACTGGTATGTAAAGTGTAAATTAATTTTTCAGCTAGATAATTATTTAAATATCAAGGGGCCGTGTTTAGTTCTAATGAATAAAATAGATTTACGATACTCAAAAAAAATGCGACGAAGCAATCATGAGCTTTATTAGAACTTCATTCTTAAGTCTAATTGCAACTTTTTTTAAAATGTTGTCGGTATTAGTTGTTAATAAAGCGGTGGCAATTTATATTGGTCCATCAGGATTAGCGGTGATAGGGCAGTTTCAAAGTTTTTGTCTTATCGCACAAACAGTATCACAAGCAGCAATTAATAATGGTGTAACTAAATATACTGCTGAATATGGTAGTCATGGAAAGGAAATTCGACACTTATTTTCAACGGCGTTGAGAATAAGTGTTTTCACATCATTAATTGTAAGTGTTCTTGTAATATCACTGTCTGAAAAAATATCATTAATAGTTTTGAAGAGTTCAAGTTATCAATATATTGTAATACTTTTCGGTTTTTCATTGATATTTTTCGTGTTGAATAGTTTAATAATCTCTATACTGAATGGTTTAAAAGAAATAGGCTTGTGGGTTAAAATAAACATATATCAAAGTATTATTATTTTAATCGTTACAACGATATTAGTGCGTTCTTATGGCTTGGTTGGTGCCCTTATATCGATTTTTGCGGTTCAATCTCTGGTGTTTTTCAGTCTATTTTTCTTCCTTAGAAACCATAACATAATTAATATTGCAGCGTTCACAGAAAAGTTCAATATAACACAAGCTAGGAATTTGTCCTCTTATACGTTAATGGGTATAACATCAGCTGTTGCTGTACCAATGACGCATTCTTTTATCAGGGAGTACCTAGGTTCTAATCTAGGATGGGAGTATACTGGGTATTGGCAGGGTATGTGGTCTTTGTCATCTATGTATCTTGGCGTTATTTCTACCGTAATCGGTGTTTATTATATACCTAGGTTGGCGGAGCTTAAAACAATAAAAGCAATCGTCCACGAGATTGTACTTGGCTATAAGGTGTTGGTCCCATTGATGATTGTAGGCTTTTCAATAGCTTACTCGGTTCGTAGCTATTTAATACTATTTTTGTATAGTGAAAGCTTTATGCCGATGAAAGATTTATTTTTTTGGCAACTGATTGGTGACTTTTTCAAAGTTTGCTCCTGGCTACTTGCGTATGTAATGATTTCAAAGTCATTGACAAAAAGCTTCATAACTTCAGAAATCATTTTCTCACTACTTTTATGTTTACTGGTAGTTTTCTTTGTGAATTTATTCGGGATCGAGGGTGCATGTATTGCTTATGCAGTTACTTACCTTCTATATTTGTTCTTTGTGTGTATCATACTTATTGTAAATAAAGCTAACCTAGCTTGTAATTAAAGGACTGCGACTTGAATATTTATCTAATTTATGATTCAGTCTCGCTGGGTGGCGCGCAGCTATTACTAGCGAACGCAGCAGTATATTTAAATGCAAATGGGAAAGAAATTGGCTTTATAGGTCAAAGAGATAGCTTTGTATGCAATTATTTGGATAGCAAGAATGTTCCATATCATTTTGTTGATGATAAAAACGATCTATCTTCAGCTATATCTAGTGAAGATATAATTTTAGCTCCATTGTCTGAGTTGAAAAAAATCGCAGATATGAAGTTTGAAAAAAATCCAAGAGTGATTCTATGGGATATGCATCCTTATAATATTATAGAAATGCATGCGTTTTCTTTTTTCTATAAAAAACGTATTTTTGTGAAATTTTTTCGTCTACTAGAATATACACATTATTATAGCGTGAAAAATATTGTTGAAAATTTAATTTCAAAAAAATCACTTTATTTTATGTGCAAGAAAAATAGTAAGTTCAATTCTGATTTTTATTCACTAGGTGAGGCTAGCCAGTATTTGCCAATTTTCTCCGGTGTGTCTCAATCATTTCAAAACGATTATTTGGATAGACCTAAAAACCTAGACGAAGTTATAAACTTACTCTGGGTCAGCAGATTAGATTCTGATAAAGTTGAAATGCTTAATGTATTTATTGGAGATTTAGAGAAGGCTTCTAATTTGCTGAGTGCAGATGTTATTCTTCACGTTGTTGGTGTCGGTGATTCCATCCAGAAGATAGATCGCAGCAAAAAATTCCAACTTGTTTTAAAAGGTCGCATGTTTGGAGATGAGTTACAATCTTTCGTCAGTTCGGATATAGATATTGCTGTTGGCGTTGGGACTTCGATATTAGATTTAGCACTGTTGGGGCTGCCAGCAATTGTTATGCCTGGCTTCGATTCTCTTTACTGTTATAAAAATGTGTCGAACAAATATATGCTTATACAGAATTTAAAGGAGTTTGACGTTTCGGTTGAAGAGTATCACCTTGAAACTGCTGTTAGCTTAGAAATGATTTTGAGTGAAATTCAAGACGACTATTTAAAGTGTGCATCAGCGTCTTTTGAACATGTATTAAACCTCCATACACCCGAAATTTTAGGCTCCAGGCTGCTGGTAGCTATTAGTTTGGCACGTAGTCGGGTATCGGATTTAGCGGAGGCGGGTCGTAATACTTTCGTTCAAAATATGTTTTTAAACTTGAAGTCAATCTTTAAAAGAATCGTCAGTTATGCGAAGTAGTATAAAATTATGTAATGTTATTTTTTCATTGAACGCATTTATTGTTTTGTTTTCTGTGCCGCTATTTTTCACTGTTGCAAGTTTTTTTGGTTACACTCATAGAGCCGATGACCCCGGATCTGCGTATGTAATATTTATTTCGTCAGTATTTTTTATCCAATTGATTTATTACCTTTATAGTGTAGTAGTTAACGGGGTGAAGAGGATAGAGATCTATTTTTTGCTTGGGATTTTTTTAATAATCTCTTGGTCTTTTGCAGTTTCTATATTCAATGAATTTCATTTTAAAAACTTAATAATATTTATAATTATGGGGCTACCTGGCTATTTTTTATATTTTTCTTTTTCTAAAGGGAATTTTGCTAATGAATTTTTCAAACGACTTGAAGCTGTGGTCATTGCATTTTGTGTTTTTTTTATAATTACGGTCCAAAGAATGCTTGTCTCAGCAGACACATTTGCTGATGTTGGTTTGGCTGGTGCTACATATCAAACATTATCTTACACTGCTGTTCTGTTATTTGGTATTGTGTACCAATACTTAGTTGATAGTAAATCGGTTGGTATTAAACGCATTACTATTTTTCTGCTATATATAACTTTGTTGGTGTGCCTAGTTCTAATTGCTATTTTGGGTGGAAGTAAAGGTGCTTTCTTGGTTTTGTTTGCTTATCTTATTATGATTTTTCATCGCTCCGGTTTTATATTATTTATTGCTCTTTTAGCATTAATATCAATTTTAATGTCGATAGCACTATCATTGTTAGAAGTTGATCATGATTTTTCGATGCTTGAAGTCGGAATGTCTCGAATATCAATGCTTTTTGACTCAAGTTTGAGCCTAGCTGACCGTTCAAGTGGAAGGGACGAATATTACTTAGAGTTCCTGAAATTATTGGATGCGCAACCTTTATTTGGTTACGGAATTATGTCGGAAAACCCCTACGTCACGAATACGCACAATTTATTTTTGATGTTTATTTTGCAGAATGGTTTTATTGTTGGTTGTCTTATTTCGATAGCATATCTGTTTTTTTTATTTAGAGTATTTCAATTGGAAAAATTATCAGGGAATAATTTTCACCTTATAATAATTATCAATGTGTTTATTATGTTAATGTTTTCTGGGCAATTTTTTGCAAATTGTCTTTTTTGGTTTACTTTAGCGTATATGGTAGATAAGAGCGGATTTTTAAGGCCTAGTTGTTATGAAAAGTCAAAATAATTTTAAGTTGTTAGTTATTACGAATCTGTTACCACATTATCAAGTGATATTTTTTAATCGTCTGGTTGAGAAATACCCTGATATAAATCTCACCGTTGTTGCTGACATACAAACGACTGATCCATTAAATAATTATGATAGAAATGTAGTTAAATTCGCCGTTGTCCACAATGCTATGAATCATTATAAAGGCTTAATTTTTCGGAATGATGTTAATAAAATTATTAATAATATCAAACCAGACAAATTAATAATTTATGCTAACCCCAGAGAAATTTCACTTTTTTTGCTTATGTTTAAATTGCGTATTGCTAAGAGTGATTTTTTTATTCACGGGATGTTTCATCGGATAGGGGGGCAAACAATTTTTTCTAGGGTTTTTTATAAGGCATCTTCATTTCTTGCTAAACGGGTGTTTATTTACAGTAGAAAGGGAGCTGAAGTTCTGCTAGGACTTGGCGTTGATTACACAAAGATAAAGATTGTTGGTACTGCCATTGATCAGAATAAATCTATCGTCAATTCATCAAAGATTACTGATGCTGATTTGGAGTTATTCAGACATGCCAACGGAATTTCCGGTAAGAAAGTAGTTTTACAAGTTGTCAGACTTTCTGAAATAAAAAAACCATGGCTAATTATTGATGTTGCTAAAAAAGTCATGGAGACCAATCCTGACTTAATTTTTATTTTAATCGGTGGTGGTGATTTATTAAACTCAATGAAACAGATGGTTTCGGATAACAATCTTGGTAATACAGTTAAATTGTTAGGCCCTATCTATGATGAGGTGACGTTATCTTATTGGTTTAAGTCAGCTAGCGTTTTTGTAATGCCCACCTGTATTGGGTTGAGTGTTCATCATGCATTCTCATATGGTCTCCCGGTTGTTACAGATGATGACTTGCTTCATCAAGCGTCGGAATTTGACATAATTTCTGACGGTCTTAATGGCAAATTGTACAAGGCAGGATCTGTTGATGCATTTGCCGAGTCTATTCTGGCTATTGTTACGAACGATGCATATCGCTCGATGCTATCGTTTAATGCACTAAAAACTGTAACTTTAGTGCACAGTTTGGATAATAAAGTTGATAATTATTACAATGGTCTGTCTAGTTGAAGGACGTGCGTTATGAATATAGCTCTTGTTGATGTGAATTACTCTCTATCTAGTACAGGAAAGATTTTAAAAGATCTAAAATATTATTATGAATCTAGAGGGAATAATGTACTTGCTTGCTTTGGAAGAGGCCGCCCGGTCGACGAACCAGGTGTCATCAAAGTATCAAGTGATCTCGAGACTTATATTCACGCAGGGTTCACCAGACTTACTGGTTATACAGGCTGTTTTTCATATTTTTCAACTAAAAATTTGATTAAAGAACTTTCAACTTTTAAGCCTGATGTTGTTCATCTGCACGAACTTCATGGATATTATGTTGATTTTTACGAAGTTGTTGAATGGCTTATTGATAACAATATACCTGTTGTTTGGACTTTTCACTGCGAGTTCATGTATACCGGTAAATGTGGGCATGCATATGATTGCGTAAAATGGAAGCATGGTTGTGGTAAATGTCCGGCACTTGCCGATTACCCTGCTTCTTTTGTTGATCGAACAGCGAGTATGTATGTTAAGAAAAAGAATCTGTTTGCAGATTTTGAGAAATTGAAAATCGTTACTCCATCCTTCTGGTTGTTAAATAGAGTCAAGCAGTCATTTCTGGATGCTAAAGATTGTCGAGTCATACATAACGGTATTGATACGACAAATATTTTTTATCCCAGAAAGTCAATTCCAAAAAATCTTGCGGGTTTTGATCTTTCAAAGCCAACGGTTTTGGCTGTCGCACCATACATATTGGAAGAGAGCAAAGGAGGTGAGTGGGTTTTAACATTAGCTGAAAGATTTGGTCCTCAAATGAATTTCATCTTAGTTGGAGTTGATGATTTAACCAGAGTATTCCCCCAAAATGTGTTTGTCTTTGCCCGAACTTCAGATCAATCAGAATTGGCGGAGTTCTATAGCTTGGCGGATCTTTTTTTGATTTGTAGTAAAAGGGAGAATTTCCCAACCACTTGTCTCGAAGCTCTTGCGTGTGGTACTCCTGTCATAGGCTTTGACGAAGGTGGCACAAGCGAAACAGCCCCATCTCCTCATGGTAAATTTGTTGAATATGGTAATCTGGACAAACTTGAAAATGTAATAAGAAGCCACTTTGATAAGTTAGAAATGCTTGCTGATGCAGAAAGCTGTAGGAATTTTGCTGTGCGTAATTATGCGAAAGAAGTGATGGCAGAAAATTACTTGAAACTTTATTTAGAAAGTATTGGATAAAATTAACTATGAATAAGTCAATGTGTAACCGCTGTATTATGGATGAAAGCGATAGTCAGATAAAGTTTGATACGCATGGAACCTGTGATCACTGTCAAAATTTTGACATTAATATTCAGCCTAATTGGCATACCAGTCAGCAAGGATACGCTGAATTGATGAAAGCCGCAGAACTAATTAAGAAGGAAGGAAAGGGTAAAGATTTCGACTGTATTATTGGACTAAGTGGAGGTTTAGATAGTTCTTATACTGCTTATGTTGCTAAAGAAATTATGGGGTTAAGGCCATTATTATTTCATGTTGACGCAGGTTGGAATACAGACCAAGCAGTTGGTAATATAGAAAAGCTGGTCGATGGTTTAGGCCTAGATCTTTACACTGAAGTAATTAACTGGGAAGAGATGAAGGATTTGCAGGTGGCATTTCTTAAATCAGGTATTCCTGATCAGGATATTCCACAAGATTGTGCTTTTTTCTCCGGCCTATATCAATTTGCCCGTAAAAATAAGATTAAGTATGTGCTAACAGGTGGCAACTTCTCTACTGAATGCTGTCGCGAGCCAAACGAGTGGGGAGCGTACCCTGGTATTGATAAGACCTTTATCACAGATATCCACAATAAATTCGGTAAACGTCAGCTAAAGTCCTTCCCGATTATTGACGTATTGGTTTACAAAGTGTTCCATCATCGTGTACTTGGCATGAAAGTATTCAAACCTTTAAATTTGGTGCCATACATCAAGAAAGAAGCAGAGCAACTTTTACAAGAAAAATATGGTTGGCTACCTTTTCAACATAAACATCATGAATCTAGGTTTACCCGTTTCTACGAAGATTATTGGATGCCACGTAAATTTGGGTATGAAAAGCGCCGTGCGCATTTTTCTAGCCTAATTATGACTGGGCAGATGACTCGAGATGAAGCATTAGCCCGCATTGCAAAGCCTGAGTTGTCTGATGAGTTTATGAAAAATGAATTTAAGTATGTAGCAAATAAACTAGGTCTTACTGTTGACGAATTGCAGCTGATTTTCGAACAGCCGAATAAGAGCTATCGCGATTACAAGAATAAATTGTGGTTAATTCAGCTGGGTGCAAAGTTAATCAATATTTTAGGTATTGAAAGAAGGCATTACAGATGATCGCGCTCATTGACTATGGTATTGGTAATTTGCAGGCGTTTTTAAACCTGTATCAGCGCCTTCACATACCTGTAATGGTTGCAACTACTGCTGAGCATATTGAACAGGCTGATAAGTTAATCTTACCTGGTGTTGGTCATTTTGATCACGCGATGCAGTTATTTAACGCTTCGGTTATGAAAGACGCTGTTGTTCGTAGAGTAAAGGAGCATAACGTTCCGATCCTAGGCATTTGTGTTGGTATGCAAATGTTAGCTTACACTAGTGATGAGGGGGCAGAGCCAGGCTTGGGTTGGGTACCTGGAAATGTGAGGTCTCTAAAGCGGGCTTTATCTGATACCAAACTTCCGATGCCACATATGGGCTGGAACGATGTAGTCCCTACAAGTGATGCACAGTTGTTTAGACATTTTAGCTCTGAAGATACTCGTTTTTACTTTTTACATTCTTACTATTTCGAACCCGAGCATTCTGACTTTTGTATAGCTAAGTGTGAATATGGTATGTCATTCAGTTGTGCGGTTCGCAACGGCAATGTCTTTGGTGTGCAGTTTCATCCTGAAAAAAGCCACCATTTTGGTGAGCAATTGTTAAAGAATTTTGCGGAGTTATAACAATGCTCAGACCAAGACTAATTCCCTGTTTGTTAATCCAGGATGGTGGTTTAGTTAAAACCACAAAATTTAAAGATGCCAAGTACGTTGGGGATCCCATTAACGCAGTGCGTATTTTTAATGAAAAAGAAGCTGACGAACTTGTGGTTATTGATATCGATGCCACTGTGCAAGGTCATGAACCGAATTATGCGCGGATTAGTCATTTAGCTGCAGAATGCCGCATGCCACTTTGTTATGGCGGTGGTATTAAAACGGCTCAACAAGCCAAACGAATTACAGCGCTAGGTGTTGAAAAAGTGGCAATAAGCTCTGCTGCTTTTGAGAATCCAGCATTGATTGCAGAAATGGCCGCAGAAATTGGTAGCCAGAGTGTGGTGGTCGTACTCGATGTCAAAAAGAAGCTAATGAGCAAAAATTATGAAGTGTGGACACATAATGGTAAAAAAAATACCAAACGCAACCCTATCGAGGTAATTTCAGAGGTTCAAGCTCAGGGCGCTGGCGAGATAGTGATAAACTTTATTGAGCACGAAGGCACCATGAAAGGCATGCCACTAGATGCTATTAAAATGTTTAAAGCTGTTTGTCGAGTTCCTTTTACTGTCATGGGCGGTGCTGGTTCGTTGGACGATTTAGGTGATGTTGTGTCCGAAAATGGTTTAGTGGGTGTTGCCGCAGGAAGTTTATTTGTTTTCAAAGGCCCCTACAGAGCAGTATTAATTAATTATCCGACCCAAGTGCAAAAACGCGAAAAGATTTATGGACGGTGCAATGTTTAGCAATAAAATTTTACTTATCACTGGGGGCACAGGCTCATTTGGCAATGCTGTTCTTCGTCGTTTTCTCGATACTGATATCGCCGAAATTCGTATCTTTAGCCGTGACGAGAAAAAACAGGATGATATGCGTAAAAAGTATAATCATCCGAAATTGAAGTTTTATATCGGCGATGTTCGTGATTACAACAGTTTGTTAAATGCAACTCGTGGTGTCAATTTTATTTATCACGCAGCAGCACTTAAGCAAGTTCCAAGTTGTGAGTTTTATCCGATGGAAGCTGTTAAAACCAATGTTATCGGAACTGAAAATGTGCTCGAAGCTGCTATTGTGAATGGTGTTTCACGAGTTGTCTGTTTGAGCACCGATAAAGCAGTTTATCCAATAAACGCAATGGGTATTTCTAAAGCAATGATGGAAAAGGTGATGGTTGCTAAAGCCCGCAATCTTGATCCAAATAAAACTGTAATTTGTGGCACCAGATATGGCAACGTCATGGCCTCCCGTGGTTCGGTTATCCCTTTATTTGTTGATTTAGTCCGTGCAGGTAACCCGATTACCATCACAGATCCAAATATGACTCGCTTTATGATGACATTAGATGATGCGGTAGATTTAGTTCTCTATGCTTTTGAACATGGCGATAATGGCGATATATTTGTCCAAAAGGCACCTGCAGCAACCATCAACGTACTGACCAAAGCCCTGCTTGAACTTATGCAAAAACCTAATCATTTTGTAAATGTAATTGGTACTCGTCATGGGGAAAAATTATACGAAGCTTTGTTAAGCCGTGAAGAGATGGCATGCGCAATTGATATGGGTGACTACTACCGTGTGCCTCCTGACAATCGTGATCTGAATTATGGCAAGTACTTTGACCATGGCGATCAGAAAATCAGTGAGCTTGAAGATTACAACTCGCATAACACTGAGCGTTTGGATGTTGCAGGTATGAAGCAGCTTTTACTTAAATTAAAATTTATGCAGGCGATTGCCCGTGGTGAGCACGCGACTGCCGAGGACTAAATGATGAAAGTATTAGTGACTGGCGCTAATGGTTTTATTGGAAAAAACCTGATTATTAGCCTGCAACGTAATCCTGATATTCAAGTTGTAAAATTCACGCATGATATGTCAGTGGACGAAATTCCGGCGTTATTGAAGGATATCGATTTTATTTTTCATTTGGCTGGTATAAATCGTCCGCAAGATGATAATGAATTCGCAATAGGTAATGCTAATCTGACAGCAACCATTTGTCAGGCCATTAAGTATGCAGGCCGAAAAATTCCTATTGTTTTAACTTCTTCAATCCAAGCCGAGCGGCATAATGCATATGGTAGAAGTAAGTTGATGGCAGAAATGCATTTACTAAATTTGCATTTAGAAACGGGTAACAAAGTTTATATATATCGTTTACCAAATGTGTTTGGTAAATGGTGCAAGCCTAATTACAATTCTGCTGTTGCGACTTTTTGCTATAATATCAGTCGCGGTTTACCAATACATGTGAACGATCCATCTGTTAAGTTAAGTTTGGTTCATATAGGTGCGGTAGTTACCTCATTTTTATCAATATTAGATACACAACCTGAAGACAAGTTATATGTAAATGTAGACCCAGTTTTTCACGTTACGTTGGGTGACTTAGTTGATCAGTTATATAAATTTCGTGATAGCCGTGAGAGCTTAATTACTGAGGCGGTTGGTGATGGTTTTACTCGAGTGTTATACGCCACATTTATAAGTTATATTCCACCTGACAAATTTAATTATGGCCTTACTAAACATGAAGACAAACGAGGTTGTTTTGTTGAAATGTTAAAAACACGGGATTCGGGTCAGTTTTCATTTTTTACTGCCCACCCAGGAGTAACACGTGGTGGGCATTACCATCACGTGAAAACCGAAAAATTTCTAGTTATCAAAGGCAAGGCACGTTTTGGCTTCCGGCATATCGTCACTGATGAGGTTGTTGAAATTTTGACTTGTGGTGATATGCCTGAAGTTGTTGAGACAGTCCCAGGCTGGTCACATGACGTCACAAATGTTGGTGACGATGAACTCGTGGTAATGTTGTGGGCGAATGAAAATTTCGATCGCGAGAAACCAGACACTGTGGCGTACAAGGTTTAAATCATGAATAAATTAAAAGTAATGAGTGTTGTAGGTACACGCCCAGAAATTATCCGTTTGTCAAGAGTATTGGCTGCTTTAGATTTGCACTGTGAACATATTATTGTGCATACCGGCCAGAATTATGATTTTGAACTAAATCAAGTTTTTTTTGATGATCTCGGAGTTCGTAAACCTGACTACTTTTTAAATGCTGCAGGAGCAACAGGCGCTGAAACCATCGGGAATGTTATTATCGCCGTAGATAAAGTGTTGGCTGAAGTGACACCAGATGCAATGTTAGTGTTAGGTGATACCAATAGCTGTATGGCAGTTATTCCGGCAAAGCGTCGCAAGATCCCAACCTTCCATATGGAAGCTGGAAATCGTTGTTTTGATATGCGAGTGCCTGAAGAAATAAACCGACGTATCGTTGATCATACGGCGGACATGAACCTTACCTATAGCAGTATCGCCCGTGACTACTTGCTGGCAGAGGGGTTACCAGCTGATCGCGTTATAAAAACGGGTAGCCCTATGTTTGAGGTTCTTAATCACTACATGCCACAAATTGATGCTTCTGATGTGTTATCTCGTTTGGGTTTAATTGAGAGGAGTTTTTTCGTCATTAGTGCGCATCGTGAAGAGAATGTCGACTCTGTAAAAAATTTACATAAACTTGGTCAAGTTTTGAATGGTTTGGCGGAGCAATATGGTTTACCTGTAATCGTGTCTACACACCCACGAACCAGAAAGCGTATTGAAGAACAAGGATTAACTTTCCATCCATTAGTGCAACTTTTAAAACCGCTTGGTTTTCATGACTACAACAAATTACAAAAATCAGCAAAAGCGGTTTTATCTGACAGTGGAACAATTAGCGAAGAAGCTTCGATTATGAATTTCCCAGCATTGAATATCCGAGAAGCACATGAACGGCCAGAAGCCTTCGAAGAAGCGTCAGTGATGATGGTTGGCCTTGAGGTTGAACGAGTTTTTCAAGCGCTTCAAGTATTAGAAACGCAACCGAGTGGTTTAGAACGTTTGCTAAGGCCGGTTGAGGATTACAGTATGCCTAACGTTTCTGCAAAGGTTGTCAGGATATTACACAGCTACCGTGATTATGTAATGCGCGTGGTGTGGAAGCAGTATTAATATGAGATTTGCTCTGTTACCGGATGCGTATTTGCCGTCTAGCACTTTGGTTCATGCAAAAATGTTTCATGAGCTAGCTCATGAACTTCAAAAGCGTGGACATAAAGCGGTCGTAATTACGCCAGGAGAACCGGACCAATCTACCTTATTAGTTGAAGAAATTTATGACGGTATTGAGGTATGGCGTTTTCGAACTGGACGTACCCGTGGTGTCGGCAAGTTAAAACGAGCAATCAATGAGTCTCTGCTGTCATTTAATGCATGGCGGGCTATATCGAACAAAGTTAAATCTGAGCCTTTTGACGCCTGTATTAATTACTCGCCGACAATTTTCTTTGGTCCATTAGCAAAAAAATTAAAGTCGCATGGAGCTTATATCTATCTGATTCTACGTGACATGTTCCCGCAATGGGTGATTGATCAAGGCATGATCAAAGAAGGTTCATTAATTGCACGTTACTTTAGATACTTCGAACGACTCAATTATCAAGTTTCTGATTGTATAGGTGTTATGTCAGATGCCAATCAGAGGCTGTTTGATGAACTTCATCCAGGTTATGGTAATGTCAAAGTTTTAATGAATTGGGCAGATACCAGTCCATTAGATCGCGCCAAAGTGGAAACGAATTGGCGTAACGCTTGGGGGCTTGGCGATAAAACCGTATTTTTTTACGGTGGTAATATTGGTCATGCTCAAGACATGGCCAATCTCATGCGGCTAGCCAAATCCATGAAGCATGTCAAGAATGCCCATTTTCTATTTGTTGGCCAAGGGGACGAAGTTGATTTAATTCATCAACTCCAATCAGAGTGGCAGTTAGATAATGTCACGATTAAACCCTCCGTATCACAGCACGTTTATCGCGAGTTATTAACTCAAATCGATATTGGTTTATTTTCATTATCCGCAAAGCATACGGCACATAATTTCCCAGGGAAGTTGTTGGGTTACATGACTGAGTCTCTTCCTATCCTAGGTAGCGTTAATTTAGGGAATGATGTGATTGACGTGGTAAATGACAATAATGCTGGTTATGTCTTTGTTAACGGTGAAGACCAATTTTTATATAATGCTGCACTTCAATTGATGGATTCCACGGAAATTCGTAAAAAAATTGGCAACAACGCCCGTCAATTACTTGAGCGTTTGTTTTCGGTTGAATCTGCGGTGGCACAAATTAACCAGCAAATAATTTCCAAGGATAAGGGATGACCATTTTAGTTACCGGACATACAGGTTTTGTGGGCCAGGCTCTGGTGAAACTACTTTCGGACCAAAATTTGCATTTAGTTGGTAGGAGGTCTTTGCCTGAACAACAGGGTGTCTTTTTTCAAAAACGATTGTCTGCAGATGAAGATTATTCCGGCAGTTTAGTTGGGGTTGCTGTTGTTATTCATGCTGCAGCGAGAGTGCATGTGATGGATGACACTGCCAAAGATCCGCTTGTTGCTTATAGGTCGGTTAATGTCGCAGGCACAATAAATTTGGCCAGACAGGCTGCTGCGGCTGGAGTAAAGCGTTTTATTTTTATCAGTTCGATAAAAGTAAATGGTGAATCTACGCCATTAGGAAAACCATTTTTTGCTTCTGATATTCCACAACCTGATGACCCTTATGGTATTTCTAAAGCTGACGCGGAAATAGCATTAAAAGAGTTGTGTGCTGAAACTGGGATGGAGTTTGTGATTATCCGACCACCTTTAGTATATGGCCCTGGAGTGAAAGCGAATTTTGCTGCGATGCTGCGTTTGGCTAAGAAAAATCTACCATTACCTCTGGGGGCTATTCGTAATCGTCGTAGCATGGTTTCTTTAGGGAATCTCATAGATTTAATTCAAACATGTATTTCACATCCGAAAGCAGCAAATCAAACCTTTTTGGTTAGTGATGATCGGGATCTCTCGACGACTGAACTGCTAAAATTGATGGTAGAAGCTTACGGCAAGTCACCGAGGCTGATTCCTGTACCGATGAGCTGGTTTAGTCTGCTTGGTAAATTAACAGGTAAACAAGCGATAGTATCTAGATTGTGTGGGAACTTGCAGGTTGATATTACAACAACAAAGCAGTTGCTCGATTGGCAGCCACCAATTTCAGTTGAGCAAGGAATTAAGAGTTGTATACCAAAAGAGGACTTATGTTAATTCGTTTACTAGATATTCTATTTTCCGCAGCGGGTTTAATCTGCGGTTTTCCAGTGTTAGTGCTGTTAACTATTATTGGTCTGTTCGATACGGGCTCGCCAATTTTTCGGCAGGTGCG
>JACCEA010528994.1_pt1 | contig 23446 bp, 31 predicted proteins | sample 7449851 | NCBI WGS metagenome assembly JACCEA01 (sample SAMN15323453, study PRJNA562643) | freshwater metagenome | isolation source: river surface water | place: USA:Blue River Watershed | collected 2017-08-18 | reverse complement strand
GAGCCGCCTGCGCCGCGCGCATCTCCGACAGGTGGCGGCGGCCCTCGCCGGCGGCGGCGATTCGACGAAGACGAAGACGAGGCCCTGCTGCTGATGCGCCTCGTCTGACGCGGTGCCACGTTTGCCTAGATGTGGCACAGGGTGTGCACATAGATTGCCGTCCATCGTGACGCCAGCCACCCGCACACAGCACCTCGAGGCCCAGCAGCCCGCGCGCGTCGACGCCGTCCTGCTGGGCGCTCCCATCGAGCTGAAACCGGCCGCCGCGGGCGGCCTGCCGGCCAAGTTCAGCGGCACCGCCTACTCCGGCGGCTTCGTGCCCGACTACGGGATCGTGATCGACATGGCGTCGACCACGTACAAGCAGAAGATGCCGCTGCTCGACTCGCATGTGCGCAGCGAGATCATCGGCGTCATCGACCAGGCCGCCACGCAAGACGGCCGCATGGTCGTCGGCGGCCAGGTGTTCAGCGACATGGCCGGCACCCCGGCCGAGCGCATCGCCAAGCTCGCTCAGCGCGGCGTGCCCTTCGAGATGTCCGTGGGCCTGTACGCCTACACCCGCGAGTTCGTGCCCCAGGGCAAGCAGGCCACCGTGAACGGCCAGGTCTTCAACGGCCCCGTCAACGTGCTGCGCAACGGCCAGGTGCGCGAGGTCTCCATCGTCACCCTGGGCGCCGATCCGCGCACCGAGTCCACCTTCTTCGACCTCCCCTCAGGAGATGACCCCATGACCCAGCAGACCGTCGAGCAACTCTCCGCGCAGGTCGCCACGCTCACCGCGCAACTCGCCGCCGCCAAGGCCGAAGGTGCCGCCGAAGAGCGCGCCCGCATCCAGGCCGTCGAGTCGGCGCTGCTGCCCGGCCACGAGGCGCTGATCAACTCGCTGAAGTTCGACGGCAAGACCGACGGCGGTGGCGCCGCGCTGCTGGTGATGAAGGCCGAGCGCGACCTGCGCGCCCGCGCCGCCGGCAACCTGGCCCTGGACGCGCCCAAGCCCGCCGCGCCCGCCGCCGCGCCGGCCATCGAAGCCACCACGCCGGCCGACCCGATGGCCGACACCAGCAAGTCGCTCGAGGACCGCTGCAAGGCCAAGTGGGACGGTGACGCCGCAGTGCGCGCCGAGTTCGCCAGCCTTGCGGACTTCACCGCCTACACCCGCGCCTCCCAGGCCGGCAAGGTGCGCGTCCTCACCGGCCGCCTGGCCGCCTGACCCACCGCACCCACAGGAGCCACCATGACCACGCTCGCCGTCAACAAGCCGCGCACCTACGGTGTGGGCCGCACCAACTCCCTGCCGGTCATCGCGTCCGACATCATCTACGAAGGCGCCGCGGTCGGCATGGTGGTCAGCACCGGCCACGCCCGGCCGCTGGCTGCTGGCGACCAGTTCGTCGGCTTCGCCGAGCGCAAGGCCGACAACAGCGCCGGCGCTGCGGCAGCCATCAACGTCGATCTGATCGACGCCGGCCAGGTGGTGCTCTCCGTCAGCGGCGCACTCGCCACCGACGTCGGCCAGCCGATCTACGCCACCGACGACGACACGTTCGTCTTCAGCCCGGTGGGCGGTGTCTTCATCGGCTTCGTGAAGCGCTACGTCAGCTCCGGCGTGGTGGTGGTCGAGTTCGACGCGCTGGGCTTCAAGGACCCGTGGGCCCACAAGACGATGCGCGAAGAGCTGACCGGCACGAAGACCTTCGACGCACAGGACACCGGCAAGCTGTTCTGCGTGACGGCCGACGGTGACGGCGACGCCCTGACGCTGCCGGCCATCGCCGACGGTCTCAACGGCATCACCATCCTGGCGGTCGGCGCGTTCGGCACCACGGCGGTGACGATCAGCCCGCAGGCGGCCGACATGATTCTCGGCCCCGACATCTCCGGCGCCGACAACAAGGACCTGATCCTGACCAAGGCCACGCAGCGCCGGGGCGACTTCGTCACGCTGGACTTCGGCGACGCCGACGGCTACGCAGTCACCGAGCTGCGCGGCACATGGGCTCGCGAGGCCTGATCCACCGACCTGACCAGCTCACCCGAGGAACGCGAACATGGACCAATCTGCCCTCTCGAGCCGTGCCATCATGGGCATGTACTTCGCCCGCCTGGAGACCGATCCCGGTCTGGCCTGGATGGGCGGCGTCTCCAACCTGTTCGCATCCGACCAGGCCAGCGAGACCTACAACTTCCTCGGCCAGTCGCCCGCCATGCGCGAGTGGGTCGGCGAGCGCCACGCCAAGGGCTTCAACGGCCAGGGCCTGACGATCGTCAACAAGCACTACGAGGCCACGATCGAGATCGCCAAGCGCGACGCGCGCCGCGACAAGACCCCCCAGATCCAGGCGCGCGTGATGGAGTTCGCTGACCGCGCGGTCACTCACTGGGCCAGCCTGCTGTCGACCTTGATCCTGGCCGCACCGTCCACCGCGTGCTACGACGGCCAGTTCTTTTTCGACACCGACCACTCCGAAGGCGACTCGGGCTCGCAGAGCAACGACATCAGCGTCGACATCAGCGCGCTGCCGGCTGCCGTTCACGGCTCTGTCACCGCCCCGTCGGTCGAGGAAATGCAGCAGTCCATCCTGGCCGGGATCACGCAGATCCTGACCTTCAAGGACGACCGCGGCGAGCCGATGAACGAGAACGCCCGCGAGTTCCTGGTCATGGTGCCGGCCAGCCTGTACATGGTCGCCGTCGCCGCCACCGCGACCATGACCACCATGGCTTTGCAGCAGAACCTGAACGCCAACCTGATCGCGAACTTCCGCGTGAACGTGGCGATGAACACGCGGCTGACTTGGACCGACAGCTTCGCCGTCTGGCGCACCGACAGCCCCATCAAGGGCCTGATCCGCCAGACCGAGCAGGAGGTCGAGCTCAAGGCCAAGGCCGAGGGCAGCGAGTTCGAGTTCGACAACGACGCCTGGCAGTTCGGCATCGACGCCTGGCGCGGTGTCGGCTACGGCTACTGGCAGCGTGCCTGCTACGTGACGATGGCCTGACGCTGGGACCGTCCTGTGATCTACCGGGCCGTCAGCAAGGTCACCGTGAGAGTCGGTGACCGCGTGAAGCTCAACGACGAGCAGGCGTTCAACGCGCGCCACCTCGTCGAGCTTCCGGCCGCCGATGGCTTCCGCAACGTGCTGATGCCCTTCGACTTCAAGCCTGGGGCCGTGTTCGAGCTCGACGGCGAGCTGCCGCGCAACCTCGCTGAGCCTGTCGTCGCCGAGCCGCAGCAGCCTGCGGGCAACGCGCCCCGCGGCCCGAAGCGCTCCACCACGAAGCGGGAGGCTTGACCATGCCCATGGTCGAGAGCTTCGCCCCCTTCTTCGACGCCACCGAGTTCGGCACCGAGGTGCAGATCGGTAGCGCCGACGTGCTGGGCCTGCTCGAGCGCGGCTACCACGAGGTCGCCGGCATCGCCACCACCGACCCGACCTTCGTCTGCGCCGCGGCCGATGCCGACGGCGTGGTCGAGGGCACCACGCAGCTGGTGGACGGCGCCGACACCTACGTGATCCGCAACGTCGAGCCAGACGGCACCGGCTTGGCCGTGCTGCGGCTGGAGGTGTCGGCATGACGCACGCGCGCCGCGCCATCCGCGAAGCCGTGGTCACCGCGCTGGCCGGCGCCGGCACGGCCGCCGGCACCCGCGTGTTCGACCACCCGTACAACCCGCGCAGCACCTTCCCGGCGCTCGTCGTCGAGGACTTCGGCTCGAACTACAGCGACAGCAGCGTCACCGAGACGCAGGAGATCAACGCGCTGGGCACCGTGGCCGATGTCGCGCGCAGCTACCGCTTCGTCGTCATCTCCGAGGTGCAGCAGTCCAGCAACGCCGCCGGCGCGCGCGACGACCTCTGCGCCGAGGTCGAGGCCGCCATCAGTGCCGCGTTCGACTCCGGCGACCTGGCCGGCGTCAAGCACGTGCATCCGCGCGCCTACACCTCGGCCGACAGCAACGGCAACGAGGGCGAGAAGCCCATCCGCCGCGGCGTGCAGGTCTTCGAGGCCTTCTACATCACGCCGCTCGGCGACCCCACCACTTTCCTCTGACCCCCAGGAGCGACCGCCATGTCCTACCTCGCACTCGTCGGCTCTGCCTTCGCCATCTCCACGGGCCTGGCGTCTGCCAAGGCGATCAGCAACATCACGAACGCCGATCCGGGCGTCGTCACCGCCACCGCCCACGGCTACAACAACACCGACGAGGTGCTGCTGGTCGTGGACTGGGAGGACTTCAACTACTCGATCGTCCGCGTCACCAACAAGACGACGGACACCTTCGAGCTGGCCGGCTACGACACCTCGAACACCACGTTCTACCCGCAGGGCTCGGACACCGGCAACGCGTACAAGATCAGCGGCTGGCAGTCGCTGGGCCAGATCCTGGGCATCACGCCCCAGGGCGGTGACGCGCGCTACGAAGAGCTCTCGCCCTTCGACAAGCGCAACGGCGTGCGCATCCCGGTCGGCTTCAACCCGTCGAGCTTCGAGATGGAGCTGGGCTTCGACGACACCCGCACCGACCAGACGCTGCTGCTGGCCGCCTCGCGCGCCCAGGAGAAGCTCGGCTTCCGGTTCGTGCTCTCGGGCCCGACCTACGCCTACGCGTATGGCACCGTGAGCTGCTCGTCGCTGCCGATCTTCGACCGGATCCTGAAGCGTCGCGTGTCGGTGTCCATGGAAGGTATCTTCACCAGCTTCACGGCCTGAGCATGGCCTACAAGCTGATCGTCTCGGACAAGGTCGCCTTCGACGTCCGCTGGACCCTCAACGACAACGGCGACGAGCGCGAGTTCGGCTTCAAGGCCGAGGCGCGCCGCGTCAAGGAGCCGGGTGCCGAGAGCGGCACCGTCGGCGACTACCTGTCCAGGGACGCGAAGGTGCGCATGGTCGAGTGGATCGGCGACCCGCCGGTCGTGGACGAAGAGGGCAAGGCGCCGCCGGCTGGCCAGCCGGCGCTCGATGCGCTGTACGAGTGCATCGAGAAGCTGCCCGGCATCGTCCTCGCCCGCTACCTCGAGGCGATCGGGCCGAAGGCCAAGCTGGGAAACTGACCCGGCTGGCCGAGCTGCTGGCAGCCGGCGCGTTCAACGGAGAGTCGGATGAGCAGCGCCCGCCGCCAGATCCTGAGCCGCCGCCAGCAGACGCCCGCGCAGCCAACCGCGCGGCCGGCCTTCGGCGCTTGGCCGCCGCTGCCGCGCACCGCAAGCCGGCCGAGCCCGATGTCTTCGTGCTGTGGCCCGAGCACGTCGAGGCCTTCCGGGTCTTCCAGGCCGTGCAGACGCAGTTCCGGTGGAGCGACAACCGCCCGACCGGCCTCGACTGGCAGAGCGTGCGTGCCCATCCGGCGTGCCGTGCGGTTCGCCGTGAAGACCGCGAGCGCGTGCTTGCCGACGTGGCCGAGATCGAGCCCGCCTGGCTGGCCGAGAAATCGCGCCGCATCGCGCAGGCCCTGAACGAAGCGCGGAACCAGCGATGACCTCCGACATCCGCATCAAGATCGGCCTGGAAGGCGTGCCGCAAGTGCAGGCCGGCGCGCAGCAGGCCGCGCAGAGCCTGTCGCGCGTGGGCGATGCGGCCGACCTCACCTCGCGCCAGTCACGGCTGCTGGCGCGCAACTTCGGCGACGCGGTGCGCGCGCTCGGCGGCGGCGCCGGCGGCGCGCTCGGCGAGGCGGCGCAGCGCGTGTCGCAGCTGGGCATCGCCTTCGGCGGGCTCGAAGGCGTGGCTGGCCGCATCACGCCGCTGGTCGGTGTGGTCGGCGGTCTCGCGGCGGCCGTCGGCGTGCTCGCGGTGGCATTCAAGCAGGGCAAGGCCGAGAGCGATGCCTACGCCAAGGCGCTGATCCTCTCGGGCAATGCCGCCGGCACCACGGTCTGGCAGCTCAATGATCTGGCCAGGGCGCAGGCCGCGATCGCCGGCAGCCAGGGCAAGGCCGCCGAGGTGCTCACGCAGCTGGCGGCCAGCGGCAACGTCGCGGCCGAGCAGTTGGGCCGAGCCGCCGGCGCGGCGATTCGCTTCGAGCGCGCCGGTGGCGCCGCGGCCGACGAGACCGCCAAGAAGTTCGCCGCTCTCGGCAAGGACCCGCTGGCCGCGCTGATCCGCCTGAACGAGGCCGAGAACTTCCTCACCGCGTCGGCGTACAAGCAGGTCAAGGCCCTGGAGGAGCAGGGCAAGACGGCGCAGGCGGCGGCGGTGGCCATCAACGCCTACGCCGATGCGCTGGAGAACCGCGCCGGGCAACTCGAGCCGCGGCTCGGCCTGCTGTCGAAGGCGTGGCTACAGATCGCCGACTCGGCCGGCAAGGCCTGGTCGGCGATGCTCAACTTCGGGCGCGAAGAGACCACGCAGGACCTCCTGCGCGGTGCCGAGGGCGCGCTGTCCCGCGCGCAGCAGAACGTCGAGACCCGCCGCGGCAGCGCCCCGCGTTCCGGGCTGGCGGCGGTGTACGGGGGCGCCGGGCAGGCCCAGCAGGACGTGCAGGCCTTCGGTGCCGGCGCCGGTTACGAAGCCCTCAGCGCGCAGTACGAGCGGCTGAGGGCGAGCGAGGTCAAGGCCCAGGTCGCTGCCGACAAGACGAAGGCCAGCGTCGGCGCCACTCGTGACGTCTACGCCGACCTGGTGCGCGAGCTGCAGAAGCTCGCCGCCACGCAGGAAGAGGAGATCGAGACCGGCGGCAAGGCCACCGAGGCACGCAAGCTGCAGATCCGCCTGGTCGACCAGCTGGCCAAGGAGGCGGGCAAGCTCACCTTCGCCCAGCGCCAGGCCGTGGCGGCCGAGATCGCGCTGCGGGTGGCCGCGCAGGAGTCGATCGACCTGCAGGCCGCCGAGCTCAAGTCGGCCCAGGAGATCGCCGCGGCGCGCATCGACGCCCGCAAGAAGGAACAGCAGGCGATCGACGAGTACCTGCAGAAGCAGCGCGACGCCACCGAGCAGAGCCTCAAGGGTCTGAACGACCGCGCGCAGGGCCTGGAGGACGAGGAGAAAGCCGCGGCCGTCGCCGCGCAGCAGAACATCTCGCTGGCCGAGGCCATCGAGCGCGTGGCCATCGCCCGCCTGCGCGAGCGCCGCGCCCAGTACAACGACAGCGCCGAGGGCCAGGCCGCGGCGCGCGACATCGACCGCGAGATCGCCGCCCGCGAGCGGCTGCTCGGCACGCTGGCCGCCAAGGCAGCGCGCGAGGGCGCCGAGAAGAGCGCGAAGGAACTCGAGGACGCCTACCTCAAGAGCTATGACACCCTCAGCCAGGGCCTGGTCGATGCGCTGATCCAGGGCGGCAAGAGCGCGGCGGACTACATCAAGGGCCTGTTCCGCACGCTGGTGCTGCGCCCGCTGCTGGAACCGTTCGTGCGGCCGATCGCCGGCGTGCTCGCCGGCGCTACCGGCTCGGCCAGCGCGTTCGCCGGAACCGGCGCGGGCGGCACCTCGGCGCTGGACCTCTTCAGCGCCGGCAAGACGCTGTACGAGGGCTTTTCCAGCGGCTTCACCAGCGCCGGCAGCAGCGCCGCGAGCCTGTACGCACGGGTTGCCGAGTCGCAGCTGGGCTCTCGCTTCGGCCTGTCCACGCTGGCCGAGGACCAGGCCGGGAACATCTTCCTGCAGCAGTCGGCCGGCAGCCAGGCGGCCGGGTCGGCCTTCAGCACCGCCGCCAGCACGGCAGCCGGTGCCGCGGTTGGCGTCTACGGCGGCCGAGCCATCAGCGGCGGGTACTCAGCGATCGGCAGCAGCGGCAACACCGCCGTCAATGTCGGCACGGCCATCGGTGCAATCTACGGGCCGATCGGCGCCGCGATCGGTGGAGTCATCGGCGGCATCGTCAACCGGGCTTTCGGCCGCAAGGCGCCAGAGGTCGAGTCGCGCGCCCTCGAAGGCACGATCAGCGGCAGCAACTTCACCGGCAGCACCGTCCAGAACATCGTGGAACGCGGCGGCCTGTTCCGCAGCGACCGCCGCAGCCAGATCAGCGAGGCCATCACCGGCGACCTCGACAAGGCGCTCGACGAGGGCGCGAAGTCGCTGTCCGACCTGGCCGGCAAGTACGGCGCCGCGCTGGGCCTGCCGGCCGAACAGCTCGCCGGCGTCACCGCGCAGATCAAGGTCCAGATCACCGACGACGCGGCCGAGAACAGCAAGGCCATCGCCGACGCGCTCCAGCAGTACGCCGACGCGCTGCTGGGCACCTTTGCCGACGACGTCGAGCCCTTCCGAAAGTCGGGCGAGACCGTCGCGCAGACCATCGAGCGGGTGGGCGGCGCGCTGCTCAGCGTCAACGACTCGCTCGAGCTGCTGGGCGTGCAGGCGCTTGCGGCGAGCGTCGACGGCGGCAAGGCCGCCACCGCCCTGGCCGACCTGTTCGGCGATGCCGGCACCTTCGCCCAGGCCGCCGGCAGCTACTACCAGAAGTTCTACTCCGAGGCCGAGCGCGCCGACCGCGCCACCGCGCAGATCACCGAGACGCTGGCCCAGTTCGGCCTGCAGGCGCCGGCCACGCGCGACGACTTCCGCAAGCTCGTGGAGGCGCAGGACCTCACCACGCAGAGCGGGCGCGAGACCTTCGCCGCACTGCTGGGCGTGAGCGACGCCTTCGACGCGCTGCAGACGGCCGCCGGCGACACCGCCCAGGCCCTGGCCGAGGTGGTGCAGCAGCGCCAGCAGCTCGAGGGCCAGCTGCTCCAGCTCCAGGGCAACAGCGCCGAGCTGCGGGCGCGCGAGCGCGCGGCGCTCGACGAGAGCAACCGCGCCTTGTACGACCAGATCAAGGCGCTGGAGGACCAGGCCGACGCCGCCAAGCTGGCCGCCGATGCCGCCGAGGAAGCCGCCCAGGCCGCCGAGGCTCTGGCCGCCCGGCAGCGTTCGATCGCCGGCGGCGTCGACAGTGTCATCGGCGACTTCCTCTCCGGCGGGGCGCTGGCCAACTACAAGGCGACGCGCGTGCAGGAGATCCTGGCCGAGGGTGGCATCGAGTCCACCGTGCCCGGCATCCTCGGCAGCACGCGCGCCGACATCCTGCGCCTGTGGGAGGCCGTCGGCGTCGACGGGCGCGAGGCCATCCTCAGCGCCTACGGTGCCTGGAAGGACCTGCAGGACATCCTCTACGGCACCCAGCGCGCGGTGGATGCCTACCGCAGCGGCCCGCTCGCCGACCAGATCGAGCAGGCCCGGCTCGGCTCGCTGTCGCCGGCCGATCGCGTGGCGCGGCTGCGGTCCACCGAGGCGCGTCTCTTCGGCCAGATCGCCACGGCCGACGACCCTGTCGCGGTGGCCGAGCAGCTCGCCGGCGTGGTGTCGGCGCGCTTCGCCGAAGAGGCCCGCCTGCAGCAGGAGCTGGGCGACACCACGATCGACAGCCTGCGCAAGCAGCTCGACGCCGCCAAGAGCCTGCGCGACGTGGTGGCCGGCATCCCGCAGTTCACGTCGGAGCTGCGCATTGGCGACCGCTCGCCGCTGAGCGCCCGGCAGCAGATCGACGAAGCGCAGCGGCTCTTCGATTCCACCGTCGTCCGCGCCCGCGGCGGCGACCAGGTCGCCATCGGCAACCTGCAGCGCAACGCGCAACTGCTGATCGACGAGGCGACCAGCGCCTTCGGCGGCACCGGCCGCGCCGCGACGATCTTCGGCAACGTCACGGCCACGCTCGACGAGTTCGCCGCGCAGATCGGCCAGACCGTCGACCCGCAGATCGCGGCGCTGGAGGCGCAGGTCGCCGCCTCCGAGACGACGGCCGAGAACAGCACGGCCATGCTGGAGGCGCTGCTTTCGATCGACGCCGCGCTGGGCGGTCGCGTCGGCGCTGGGGGCGGCTCCGTGGCGCCGCTGATCAACACGCCGCTGCCGTCGATTCCCGTCAGCACCACCGTCGTCGATGCGATCGCCACGTCGGCCACCGCGCCATCCGCGGCGGCAGAAGTCAGCAGCATGCTGGCCGAGTTGCGGGCCATCGTGCGCAACACCGCCGTGCTGGAAAGCCTCGCCGGCATCGACCAGGCCGGGTTCAACGCCTTGCGCGAGCGGCTGCTCGCCACCGAGGCCATCCAGTCGCACCTCCTGGAGGCCGTGCGGCCTTCGCTCGTCACTACGTAAGGGGCACCAGCCATGACTCGCCGCCGCTATGCCATCACGTTCTCGGCCGTTGCCATCACAGGGGCACAAGATCCCTTGGAACTGACTCCTGCCGACGACATCCCCCTCGCGCTGATCGGATGGGAGTTGTTCCAAACCTCTGACCACGGGGACGCGCAGGCGGAGGGGCTTAGCCTCACAGTGATTCGCGGGCATACCGTCGGCGGAAGCGGCGGGACGAGCGTCACGCCCGCGCCACTTGATCCAGGCGATGCCGCGGCATCGTTCACCGCAAAGGTGAACAACACGACGGTGGCGTCCAGCGGAACGACGGCGAGTTTGTACGCGGGCGGGTGGAACCTGCAGGCCGGTGCGGAAAAGTACTTTCCGGAAGAACTGCGTCCACGCGTCAAGCAAAGCAACACGACGCTGGTGGTACGCATGTCGGCGCCGGCCGACAGCATCACCGTGAACGGCGTGTTCTGGGTCGAAGAAGGCTGACCTGACCCCATGCGCCTCAACGGCAAGACCATCCGCAAGCTGCCACCGCGGCGGCCTCAGCCGCTGCTGCGCCGGCAGCGCTGGGTGCCGCCCACCGTGGTGGTCGAGGAGGTGGACGCCGGGCCGGGCTCGGAGTGGATGGTGGTCTACCGGATCGAGACGATCGACGGCAACGGCGACCCCGTCGAGCTGTGGGCCGCCACGCGCTCGATGGTGACCAGCGAGAGCGACACGCCTGCCGACACGCTCTTCGCGCCGCTCGTGGCCAAGGGCGGCGCCGGCAGCTATCGCTCGCAGATCTTCAGCGGACGCGCTCGAGAGGCCGGCGGCGTGGTGGTCACCGGCGGGCAGGCGAGCTTCATCAACGCCGACGGCTACTTCGACGACTGGGTGCAGTACCTCACCGACGACAGCCGCGTCACCTGCTACCTCGGCAAGCACGGCGACCCGTTCCCCGCGGCCTGGCGGAAGGTGTTCGTGAGCTACATCGACGGCTTCCCATCGGTGGACAGCGCGCGCATGACGCTGAGCTTCCGCGGGCGCGAGCGCCGCTTCGCCCGCGACGCCTCGCCGCTGGGGTATCCGGTGGGCGCCGGCTCCGAGAACGGCATCACGATCGAGGAGACCGGCATCGCAGGCTCGCGCAAGCGCCTGCAGGTCATGGGCACGCCGCCGCCGTGGCGGCCGACGCTGGTGAACGCCACCGAGAACATCTGGGAGGTCATGGGGTGCGCGAGGCTGGGGACCATCACGCTGTATGACGGCGGCGTGCCGCTGGAGCTCAGTCCATCCGCATCGTTCGGGAGCGACGCCCCGGGCACATACCAGATCCTCGAGCGCCCAGGCGGCGCTGGCGTCTGGGCGCACCTCACCTCCGAGATCCGCTTCGAGCTGCGCGCCGAGGGCACCGGGCGCTATGCCTCGCCCACTGTCAGCGAGCGCGATTGGACGGTCTGCGACCTGGCCGGCATCGCTGGTGTCGCGGCCGACCCGACCGCGCTGCCCACCGGCAGCGAGAACCTCAGCGCCGGCAATCGCGTGGTGGAGACCGAGCGCGTGGAGGACGTGCTGGCCGACGTGGCGCGATTCGAGGTCGCGGCGATCGGCATGGACCGGCTCGACCGCTTCTTCGCCCGGCGCCTGGTGCCGAGTTTCGAGGGCACGCCGGTGTACACCTTCCGCGCCGCCAACGGCTACAACGACGGCAACGCCGACGGCCTGCGCTGGGCCAAGCTGAAGGGCGCGGAGAAGCGCGTGCGCAGCGTCACCGTGCGCGCCGGCAAGACACAGCGCAGCGCGCTCGCCGGCATCGTCGAGGACGACGTGCGCGACCGCTTCAGCCGCGACGGCTGGATGGTGGAGTTCACCGCGGAGTGCCTCTACACAACGATCTTCCGCCAGGTGCGCATACAAGACGTGGACCCCACCTCCGAGGCCGTGGTGGTCGAGATCGTCGGGCACGAGTTCGCCGACGAAGACGACACGGAGGCGTTCGCGCTGCGCTTCCTGCGGCTGTTCGCCGCCCGCCAGCTCGCCGGCACGCTGGAGACCGACCTCGACTTCGACACGCTCGCCATCAACCTGGGCGACTGCGTCGAGGTCCAGTCCGCGCGCTTCGGCGGCACCAGGCAGGCCATCGTCATCGGGTATGACGTCGACCTCGATCGCAGGCGCTGTCGGTTCGATCTGTGGCACCACGACGAGGAGGGCACCGTGCTCGGCACCGCGGCGCCCACGGCCGACGAGATCGTCATCGTGCGGCAGAACCTCACCGAGGGCGCTGGCGGCAACGGCGCCGGGTCTGGCGCGACAGGGCGGGGGGATGCGGCGCCGCAGCTGGAAGCGTTCGTGATCCCTCTGGGGGACAAGACGACGGCCATCGCCACCGGCACGCCGACGCAGGACTTCCTGGTGCCCTATGACATGACCCTCACCGAGGTGGGCTCCTACCTCTCGACGGTGCAGGCCAGCGGCAGCGTGTACACGCAGGACGTCAAGGCCAACGGCACCAGCATCATGAGCACGAAGATCACCGTCGACAACGGCGAGCGATCGAGCCTCACCGCCGCCACGCCGCCGGTCATCAGCGCGCCGTCGCTGAACAAGGGCGACCTGCTCACGTTCCCGATCGATGCCGCTGGCACTGGCGGCAAAGGCCCGGTGACCTGGGTCAAGGGCTACCAGCGATGAGTAGCTTCGTGCACTTCATCTCCGCCGCGGCGGCCGCGTTTGACCCGTATATCCAGGCGCTCGGATTCACCGCTGGAACGCCAGATGTCTACGGCGCGCGCAAGAGCACCGACGGCGGGGTGACATGGACTTCACACACAAGCCCGATCAACGGTGTGCCTGTGGCTCGGCTCAGCACCAGCACGTCGAAGTTGATCGGCACCAAGGACCGCATACCGCGCGGCATCTATCGAAGCACCGATGGTGGGTTGAATTGGTCGCTGTCCTCAGGAAGCCCCGGTGTGTGGGCCCTGGCCGACGATGGTGCGGGCACGCTCCTGGCGACTGAAGGCAACAGCGGGAACCACATCTGGCGCAGCACTGACGACGGGGTCACGTGGACTGACCTGGGCGCCAAGGCGGTCAACAGCCAGAGCACGTTCCTGGTGTGGACTGGGTCACTGTTTCTAACCCTATCCAACAGCGCAGGGTTTTTTGCCACGAGTCCCGATGGGAGTACATGGACAAACCGAGCGTTCACAGGCGCCGGTAGCTACGGCTCCTGGCTTGTCAGCCCAACCCGCGTCATGGGTTTCCACAGCGTCGGAGGTTCTACCACGGCAGCATTGAGCACCGATGGTGGGTTGACATTCTCCGCGTTCACGATGCCGGCATCGGTGTACTCAGCCAGAGTCTTGAGTTCGATCTATGCAAACGGCCTATACGTGACCCTTGACCTCAATGCAGGGAAGGCTTACTACAGCACTGACGGGATCACATGGTCGTCTTCCACGATGCCCGGCGGCGGGGCGTTTTGGATCGGGCTGGCCTGGGTTGGGGACAAGTTTGTCGCGCTCTCCGGATTCGGCTCCAACAACATCTGCACAAGCCCAGACGCTGTGACTTGGACCGTTATGGACACGACGGATATTGACGGACTCATTGTGATCTGAGATTCGATTTTGTCTTTATGAAGGTCTACTGATGAGCAGCACCGTCGGCATCGGCTACAGCAACCTGATCGACGACGCCACGCTCAGCGGCTCGGGGTGGTCCACCGCGCACCCGATCACCAATCTGCAGGACCGGCGGCTGTGGACCTACGCGCGCACCACCGGCACCAGTGCCGACATCATCATCGACCACGGCTCGGCGAAGACCATGCGCATCTTCGGCCTGGTCGGGCAGAACACCGGCGCCGCCGACACCGTCACCGTCACCGCCGGCACCACATCCGGCGGCATCGAGGTCTACGAGGGCTCGGCGCTGACGTGCTGGCCCTTCACACCGTTCGACTATGACGGCGGGCACTTCGGCGTCTGGGTCGTGCTGCCGCAGGACATCAGCGCCCGATACGCGCGCATGCAGGTGGCCGGCAGCGGGATCATCCGCGTCAGCCGCGCGGTGTGCTGCCCGGCGCTGATGTTCGACTATGCGCCGTCCTACGGTCGGATCAGTGACGGCTGGCGAGACCCGAACAGCACCGTGGAGCGTGGCGACAGCGGCGCCGACAGCGGCTGGAAGCGCCGCGAGCAGCGCCAGGTGCCATATGACCTCTCGGCCATCACGCCGGAGTCGGCCAGCCTGCTGCACGAGATCCTGCGCACGCACTCGATCGTCGACGAGGTGGTGCACGTGGCCAGCTCCCACGACAGGGCCGTGCAGCAGCAGTTCGGATTCCTCGGGACGCTGCGGGCCCTCGGCGCGCTGGAGAACCCGTTTTACGGTCACCGCGGCATGGCGGTGGCGATCGACGAACGCGGCGGGGCGCCGTGACAAAGGAGAGCGCATGAAGTCCAAGCAGCACGACCGGCAGACACCTACTGCTGGGGGCGGTGATGGCTGAGCCCGCAAGCAGCAGTGCGGCGGCCGGTGCGGCCGGCGCCGCGGCCTGGAAAGCGGCCGGCGGCATGGCTGGCGTCGCCGGTGGCGCGGCAGGCCTGGCGGCCATCGTGGTGATGCTGATGATGCGCCCGCGCTCGGCCTCCGAGTGGGCCGTGGCGCTGATCTGCACCGTGGTGTCGTCGATCGCAGGCGGGGCCTGGGTGGTGCAGTACCTCGACATGCATCATTGGGTCGACGGCTACGTCGGCATGGTGGCGATCGGCGGGGTGATGTTCTGCTGTGGACTCCCCGGCTGGGCGATCGTGCGCGCCGTCTTCACCGCCATCGAGCGCCGCAAGGGGGCCGACGTGTTCGACCTGGCCGACGAGGCGCGCCGCCGCTGGGGCGACGGCGGGAAGAAGCGGCGATAGGCGGGGGGCTGGCGTTGGACTTCGACACCGCTTTCCAGCGCCTGATCGGCCACGAGGGCGGACTCGTGGACCATCCCGCGGACCCTGGCGGCCTCACGAAGTACGGCATCAGCCAGCGGAGCTATCCCGTCGAGGACATCCGCGGCATGACGCTGGCTCGAGCGAAAGAGATCTACCGCCGCGACTACTGGGGCCCGAGCGGCTGCGACGCGGTGCCGGACCCGATCAAGTTCTTCATGTTCGATGCTGGCGTCAACAGCGGGCCCGGCGCGGCCATCCGCATGCTGCAGCGCTCCGTAGGCACGACCGAGGACGGCGTGCTCGGACCCATCACCCTGACCGCGGCGGGCAGCATGCACCCGGCGCGGCTCGTCTCGCGCCTGTCGGCGCACCGGCTGCTGCTGATGGCAGACCTTCCCACGTGGCCGGCGTTCGGCCGCGGGTGGGCCCGCCGCGTGGCCCGCAACCTTCTGGAGGCATCATGAACCCGACCATGCATCTGCGCTTCATCGAGCGCGTCGCCGACGATGATCCCGAGGTGATCGACTGGCGCGACGTGCCGCTCGTGGAGGTGGAGTGATGCGCGCCGCCATCATCCTCGCCGCGGCCATCATCCTCGCCGGCTGTGAAACGCTAGCCGACAACTTCTCCACCGATGCGTACTGCGCAGACGCGGACGAGATGCTGGCGGTGTCGTGGTATGGGCCGCTCGGGATCGGCACCAAGCTGGGCCCAAAGAGCGCGCAGCGGCACTGCAAGCCTCCAAACGCCGCCTCCATGCCATCAGGGCAAGGACTCCCGGCCCAAAGCCCGGCGGCGACCTTCACGTCCCCGATTCGACCCATTGAGCCGATCGCCCCAATCTCCATGACGAGGTAATCATGCGAAGCCTTCTTGTTCTCCTGTGCGCTCTGGCCATGAGCGCCTGCGCGACCGACCCGAAGATCGTCGCGGCGATGATCGAGTCGCATCGTGCGGCTCAGTCGATCCCGACCCTCACGGTCCGATGCCCGGCCTCCTGCGAGGTAAGCTACGTCGACCCGCGCGACCGTGCCCAGTTTCGGGCGCCGACGAACGGCTGGGACGCCGCAATCGCCATTGCTCCGAGCGTGGCCGGCATCGTCTCGGCCACGCTGCCCGCGGTGGCGGTCGGATACGTTGCCGTGCGCGGGTTCGACGCGCTGAAGGGCTCCGGCGCAGTCATCACGCGAACGACCAGCAGCACCACGATCGGGCCGGTTGACAACAGCGTGAGGACGACGACCACGACGACAGGCCCCAACTCCGGCCCGAACTCTGGCAACTCCACGCCGACCACCACGACGACGACCACGAGCGGCAACAGTGGCGCCGGTTCCGGTACATCGACATCGACCGTGGGCAACAACAGCGGCGCCGGCTCTGGCACGTCGACGGTTGGTGCGAACTCCGGCGCCAACTCGGGCAACTCCACCACCACGACGACGACAAACACGTCGACAAGCTCCAGCAGTACGTCGAGCAGCAACACCTCGACCGTCAGCGGCAACTCGGGCGCCAACTCCGGCGACAACCGCGGGAACAGCGGCGCCGGCCGGGACAATGGCGCTCCTCACAACGCAGGCATCAAGGAGCCCGCATGACCCCCAACGAGGCCGCGGTCCTCCGCGCCCAGATCGCCGCCGTCGACACCATCGCCCGCGCGCAGACGGCGCAGGCCCTGGCGCTGCTGGATGTCGTGGCGGCGCTGAAGCGTCTCGTCGACGCACCGCCCGCGCCCCCGCCTCCGGTGCCGTCCCCGCCGCCGCCGGCACCGCCTCCCCCTGCACCGGCACCCGAGCCCCCGGCGCCTCCTCCTGCGCCACCGCCCACCGACCCCCGCATCGGCCAGGTCGTCACCGTGCCGCTGAACCCGGCGAAGCTGATCGCGCCGCGGGCCTACCTGCGCGACTCGACGACCTACGAGCGGCTGCAGGACCCGGTCATCGTGGACGGCGATTCGTGGGTGTTCGAGTTCCGCGTGCTCGATGGTGACAAGCAGCGCCCGTTCTCGGCCCGCTACGCCGTCTTTGTGGATCAGGTGGACACCGGCGTCGAGGTGGTCGGCGCCACCGGCTCAGTGGCCCGCGCGACGCTCACCGGCCTGGCCAGCGGCTGGCGCATGGTCGAGGCCGCGGCGCCCGGGGAGACGTGCGTGCCGGCGTGGATCTTCGTCCGCAAGCCGGGCGATCCGCCGCCGACGATGCGGCCGGTGTGGCTGGGCTCGCACGACGTGCAGCACAACAACCAGAACGCCTTCACGCAATACGTGTGGGTGCCGATGGAGCTTGACCCGCAGGCCGCTCCGCTGAAGCCGCGCAAGCCGGTTCCGTTCTCCGACAGGCTGATGCGCCGCGACCTGTTCGCCGAAGAGTGGGTGCCGGTGCAGCACGGCGACATCTACCGGCCGCGGGTGACGCGCGGGGTCATGCACTCGTGCAACCAGCAGAACTACCTCATCAACCCGGTGCTCGCGGCCTACGGCGGCGCGGCTCAACTGGACGGGCCTCGGGGTGTCGGCACGCTGTCGGGCGTGACGCACATCCAGGTCGGCCGGGTGCGCACGGATGGGACGGCGGCGATCTACGCGAGCGAGGGCAACCGCATCGCCAAGGTCAACCCGGACGGCGAGATCACGACGCTCCTGGGCGCCCGCAGCCGCTCGCCGGCCGCGCGCAGCATCCCGCCGACCGCGGACGACTACGAGCTGGTCGGCGACTGGTCGGCCATCCCGGCGGCAGAGCGCGGCATCGTCGAGACGTGGGGCTTCTCCTGGCGGCCGTCTTCGGTGGCGACCGACCCGGGCGCGCCGCCGATCCCGAACCCGGTCGAGCTCGAGCAGCCGCACGTCGGACCCGGGCCGCAGCTCATCGTGGCCGACAGCCAGCGCGGGCGCCTGCTGCGGGCGCAGTTCCGGCCTGACGTGCACGGCGTGCCTCCGGTGGTGACGGTGCTGGCCGGCGGGCTGGCTGACCCGTGGGACGTGGTCTGCCCGGACGACGGCGACGATCTCGCCTACGTGGCCGAGCGCGGCACCGACTCCATCGTGGCGGTGCGGATGTCCAACGGCGTGAAGATGGGCGCCGTGGTTGCCGGTGCGCGCGGCCTGGTGGCCTATCAAGGCCGGCGCATGGTGCGGACTGCGACGCTGGACAAGGTGCGCGCGCAGCCGTGCATCGCGCCCGAGGGCCTGGCGTACCAGGACGGCTGGCTCTACTGGGCGAGCTTCGCGCAGCGGCAGATCCGGCGGCTGGAGATCAAGACGGGCACGGTCGAGGTGCTGATCACCATCGACGACTCGCGCATCCTGAACGACATCGGGAGCCAGTACGCGAAGATCACGATCAGCGACGGGACCTTCCTGCCGCGCGGCTCCATCGCGCTGTCGTCGTGGTCGTCCGACGAGGGCATGCCGGCGATCTGGGCGCGCGAGCCGGATGGGCGCTACACGTGGTGGCCGCTGCTGGCTGCCGGGAACGAAGGGCCGGGGCTGCCGTGGTCGTCGAACGGCTACGGCAGCACGGCGGCGTTCGGCGGCGGCATGCTGGCCTGCGGCTCATCGCTGGAGGGCCTGACGGTGATCACCCGGGCGCAGGGCGAGCCGCGGGTGGACTGGGCGCGGGACTACGAGCCGGCCCGGCTGGAGTGGCGCAAGACCCGCGGGCTGCACATGCTGCACGGGGATGCCGCAATCCCGCGCTACCGGGTGCCGCTGCCATGGGGCGCCTCGCCGCTCACGGATCGGTGGATGGAGTTGCAGGGGAGGGTGCGGCCGTAGTGGGTGACTTCTCGCCCGACTGGGTGCGCGTCAGGCGGGTGATGCGCTTCATGCGCCCCTGCTGGCGCACCCTGCGCACGTAGCGCACGATGGGTTGCAAATCCGTCTAGACCAGTTCGACTCTGGTTCGCGCCTCCACCTATGAAAACGGCCCCTCAGCGGGCCGTTGTCGCTGGTGGGGCAGTGGGGGACTTCTCGCACTGGAAACTTAGTTTCCAGCCGACCCGGCCTTCAGGTGGGGGATTCGCTCCGCGGTGTAGCGAGCGACAGCCTGGTCAATGTAGGCCCGAGGGCTAGCGATGCCGGACGCGATCGCGTGCAGGGCCGCGCTTTCCTTGCGGTCGTAGGCTTCGGCTTGTGCGCGGCTCCACCCAGCGGGAAGAAGGCGACGTTTTCGAACGCGGCCTTGGCCTTGGATGATGTGGTCGAAGTCGAAGCGCCACCTGCCGGTTCGCTTGTCCCTGTAGATCGACATGACGCCCTGTACGCCTCCACGTCGGCGGGGTCGAAGCGTACCGCACCGCGGCCGACGCCCAGCCGGTAGCACGGCAGGACGCCACGGTCGGCCAGATCGTAGACCGCCCGCCGGCTCAGTCCTAGCAGTGCTGCGACGGTGGAGGCGGGGAGCACTAGAACAGATCCTGCGTCTGCGCGGCAGCCTTGCGCGTCGCGTAGGCGGTGCGCTTGTGGTGCTCGGCGTCATAGGTCAGGTGGCAGCGCTGGCACATCGCCCTGAGGTTGTGCGGCTCGCAGTTCTCCGGCGTATGGTCGAGGTGCGCAACGGTGAGCACCACGCGCGAGCCGGTGACCGGATGCGGCTCGCCGTTCCACGCGCGGCAGTCCGGGTAGGCTGGCGAGCCCTCGCAGCGATTGCCGGCGCGCTCGCGGATGGCGTCGGCGATGCGCTTCCACTCTTTCGGGTAGCGCGCTCGGTTCTCTGGCTTGATCGGCATGGTCAGTCCTCTGTGGCGGCGGGGAGCATCAGCCCTGGCGCTCCTACCGAACGCGAAGGTACTTCTCGGTCACGCGGCGGCGCTCAGCGTCGGTGCACTGCCGGCGCGCGATCCGCGTGATCCATCCGTCTTCGATGCGGTCTTCGCCTTCGCCGCAGCCTTCGAGCACGCGGGCGATGACGCGATCGGCAAGCGCCACCACGTCAGGCGTCCATTCCGCACGGCGCCATCCGTTGACGCTGACGCTCACCATCCAGAGGGCACGCCCCATGAAGAAGGTGGTTCATTCCTCGCCTACGTTGATGGTCAGGTTCACGCCGCACTGCACGCCTTGCGCCGGTCGGACGGTGAACATGAAGCCCGGGTTGGCACATTGCTCGGGCAACTCGCACGGGTAGGCCAGCGCGCGCATGCGCTGATTGGCGACGACTTCCTTGAAGCTCATGGTCATCCCTTCTGTGTTGCCCGTTCCCACACGGTATCCAGCGTCTCGGTCTGCTTCGGGCTGGGTCGGCGTCCCTCGGCGATCTGCCGCTGCAGCGAGTCCACGAAGCCGCGTTCCCAGTCGGTCAACCGCTCTTCGCGTTTCTCGCAGTCGTCGAGCAGGGTGATGTATGGCTCAGCCCAGGTCGTCATCGTCGTCATCCCATTGGTGGCACAGGCACGCGCAACGCTCCGCACGCAGGTATGCGTACTCGGCCTCGTCGTCGGGCTGTGGGCCGAACGCTGTATCCGGGTAGCGCAGCGCCATGCACTGGCGGGCATCGCGGCTTCGGCACGCGCAGCCGTAGGTGCCGCGCGGTCCTTCGGTGTCGGTCTCTTCGGTCATTGGCGCTCCAACGTGCGGAACTCCAGCACCCACACCCACGGGTTTGCGTCCCAGGAGCCGGGGCCGTTGATCTGCTCCCACAGCAGGCGGTACGCGTCGCGGTACTCGCGTGCGCTGGCAGCCATCACGTCGGCGCCGCAGTAGACGCCAGTCATGCTCATCAGCGCGGGCCGGCAGCCCTCGTCCATTGCATCCGCCTCGCTGATCGCCTGCAACTTCTCCACCCGCACGCCGGTGATCTCCAGCGTGATGCGCGATAGGCTGCGCGGCATGTGGATGGATGGACGCGGCCGGGTCCAGTCTCCGCTACGAGGCTGCCCGTCAGCCCAGTAGAAGATCTTGTTGCCCCACTCTCGCAGCGGGTAGCCGCGAGTCTCGTAGGCCCGTGCTCCGCTGAAACTCTCCCGCACCCACAGCCGGTCGCCGGGCTCGCCGTAGGGGCAGCGACATGGCGTGCGCGTCTCGTGCACATCATGGCCTGGGCCGTCGCCATACAGCGCCGAGTAGACGAAAGGCGGCTCTCCTTCCATGCCTTCTTCGATGCAGCACGATGCCCAAGGCTGCGGCTTCACCACCCGCCGAGTCTGCGTCTTGGCGCCGGATAGCAAGGCGCGCACCATCGGCGCGCTCATCAGTATCGGCCGCTCGCGGCTCACGCCTTGCCTCCCAGCTCGGCGCGGGCGGCTGCTTCAGCACAAGCAAAGCGCGCCTCGGCCTTCTCTTCATCCGCAGCCGTCGCGTCTTCGTGACCGAGCGTGTTGATCAGACTGCGGTACGCCTCCACCAACTCCCGCAGCACCCCGCGCAGCCGCTCCCGTTCCGCGGCCTCGCGGGCGGCGGCGTAGGCGAGGATCGCGGCCTTCTCGGCGTCGGTCCAAACGTAGTAGTGCTCGGGGTGTGGCGGCACCTCGGCCGGCGCAGGCGCACTCGGCGCGGCGGCGACGAACCGCATCGCATCCAAGATCGCGCCGTAGGCGTCAGGGTGCTCGTGCTCGTCGATGCGACCGCTGCTCTCCATCGCCTTGGACAACGACTCCAGGCGCGAGTACAGGTCGCTGTCGGGCCCTCCGTGCGGCGCGGCGGCGCCCAGCCTGTCGACCAGGCGCCGCGCGGCGTCTTGCGGGATGTGGCTCATGGCCTAGTGCTGCGTGCCCGCCAGCGCCGCCTCGGGCGAGCCCGCGGGGAAGGGGTTCTTGCCGCTGCTGTCGAGCGCGGCCTTCGAGGCCTCGCCTCCCTTCGGCGTCTTCGGTGCCTTGGCCGGCGGCTGGCTCTCGATGTCCTGCTGCGCCACTTCGGGCGGCGACAGGAGGATCGTGATGTCGCGGGACTTCAGCCGGGCCAGCTTGCTCCAGGCGCGCTCGTCGACGTCGGGCGACTCGGCGTTGACCTTGACCCGCACGCTGCCGCCGTCCTTGGCCTGCATGCGCCAGGTGCCCAGCACGCAGTCGGTGATCTTCAGCGCGCTCTTGCCGCCCGTGCCGTAGTCGATCGTGAGGGTGTAGCCGGTGAGCTGCGCGCCCCACTTGAACGTGCCGATCTTGCCGGCGGCCGGCGTCAGCTTCTCGGTCTGCAGCGTCTCCAGCTCGCCCTGCGCGCCGGCCTGGCGCACGAACAGGAACGAGCGCAGCGCGCCGTCGAAGTGGGCCAGGATGTCGGACGACAGGTCCATCTCCAGCGTGAGCTTGGCGCCCGGGTTCTGGTCGGGCTGGCGGTTCTTCTGGCTGAGGACCACGATGTCGAGGAGCTTCGCCTTGGTGGCGTCGAGGGTGAGCATGTGCAGTTGCCTTTCTGCTGGTGGGGAAGGTCAGGCCGCGGGCTGCGGCGTGTAGTTGCCGTCGACAAGCGCCTCGTTGGCCGCAGTGCCGCGGTCGCGCTGCAGGTCCGCGATGGCGAACCAGATCTGCATGCAGGCCGCCATGTCCGCCGCGGCCGAGTGCTGGCGCTCCGGGTCGCGGCCGAAAAAGTGGCGGTAGGCCTCGGCCAGGTTCGGCGTCTTGTGGTTGAAGCGCCCGGCCGCACGCATGCGCTCGGTCGGCGGGATCGCGCAGATCGGCGTGGCCAGGCGCGCGGTGCACTGGGCGGCGCCGTGCGACCAGACATCGGCGATCGGCGAGGGCGCGTCGTTGGGTTGGTCGTCGCCGATGAACCGCTTCAGGGCGATGCGGATGATGCGCGCGTCGAACGGCTCGTTGTGCGCCACGCGCAGGTCGGCGCAGGACCAGAGGTCGAGGAAGGTGTTTAGCGCCACCAGCTCGGCCACGCCGTACCGCTGCGCGGTCTCGGTGGTGATGCCGTGGACGCGCGCCACTTCGTCGGGGATCGTCCAGCCGTCGGGCGCGACGATCAGGTCGATGCCGGCGATCATCGCGCGCGACTCGACGTCGACCAGGCCGGCGGCGATCTGCACGATGTGCGGCTGCTGCGGCGCCTCGCTGGGCGCGTGCCAGTCGGGTAGCCCGGATGTCTCTGTGTCGTAGAACAGGACGGTGGTCATCGCGCCCCCCTCAGAACGTCGAGGGCTGTGCCACCGCGCGCACGAGCATCATGTAGCCGGTCTGCAGCTCGGTCTGCGCGAGCGCCGCCCAGCGGGCCGGGTTCGTGACCTGGCTGTGCGGGGCGTGGCCATCGGGCAGCGGCTTCGCCAGCTGATCGTTGACGTGGTGCTGCACGCGGCCCACGAGGTCGCGCGTGGCCTCGGCGTGCGCCTTGATCTCGTTGATGAGGTCCAGCTCGGCGCGGCTCAGTTCGCGGTAGCCCGTGATGCCGGGCTTTGGGGTCTCGGGTCTGGCGCTGTCCTTGGTGTCCATGCGGGGTCCTTGGTGGTGGGGGAAGAAAGAGGGGCTGCCTCGCGGCGTGCGGCGGGAATCGAGGATGGGAG
>JACCEA010433142.1_pt1 | contig 23450 bp, 18 predicted proteins | sample 7449851 | NCBI WGS metagenome assembly JACCEA01 (sample SAMN15323453, study PRJNA562643) | freshwater metagenome | isolation source: river surface water | place: USA:Blue River Watershed | collected 2017-08-18 | reverse complement strand
TGTCTACCAATTTCACCATCCGAGCATTGTATGGTTTTGGAGCGAAAAACGGGGCTCGAACCCGCGACCTCGACCTTGGCAAGGTCGCGCTCTACCAACTGAGCTATTTTCGCATTTTCAATTCTTATGAAAGAATCACGATACTTGTTCTGTATTGCGGATGCAAATTTAATACATTAATTCAATTACACAAGCCTTTTATTTAAAAAAATAGACCAATAAAGTTAACCTTCTGATAACGTAAACTTTAAAACAAAACTATTTTTTGGTCAGCATTCTTTTTATTTCATTCAGCTTCATCAAAGCCTCCATTGGAGTAATTGTATTAATATCTAAATTCAGAATTTCTTCTTTAATTTCTTCCAAAAGTGGGTCGTCTAAATTGAAGAAACTCATCTGCATTTCATCCTTCACTTCTTTGATTCCGTTGAGTGCTTCATTCGAATGATTTTTTTCTAATTTCTTCAGCAGCTTTTGGGCTTTCAAAATGACAATCTGAGGCATTCCAGCCATTTTAGCCACATGAATACCAAAACTATGAGCGCTTCCTCCTTTAACCAACTTTCTAACAAAAAGAACCGTGTCTTTCAATTCTTTGACGGCTACATTATAATTTTGAATTCTTGGCAAAGATTCGCTCATCTCATTCAGTTCGTGATAATGCGTGGCAAATAAGGTTTTCGGCTGCGTGGGATGTTCGTGCAAAAACTCTGCAATAGCCCAAGCTATTGAAATTCCATCATACGTACTTGTACCTCTTCCAATTTCATCCAAAAGCACTAAACTGCGATCTGAAATATTATTCAAAATAGAAGCTGTTTCATTCATTTCGACCATAAAGGTTGATTCTCCCATCGAGATATTGTCACTTGCCCCTACTCTAGTAAAAATTTTGTCTACAATTCCCATTCGAACACTCTCTGCCGGAACAAAACTTCCCATTTGCGCCAAGAGAACAATTAAAGCCGTTTGACGCAAAATAGCTGATTTACCAGACATATTAGGACCCGTAATCATAATCAATTGCTGCGTTTCTCTGTCCAAGAACACATCATTTGAAATATAAGGAGTGCCAACAGGTAATTGCTTTTCAATAACAGGATGTCTGCCTTCCTTGATTTCTAATTCGAAACTTTCATCAAGTTCAGGGCAAACGTATTTATTTTCAATAGCTAATTGGGTAAACGAGCACAAACAATCTAATTGTGCTATCAAATTAGCATTCATCTGAACTGGTTTAATATACGTACCAATCCATTGTACTAATTGCTCAAATAGTTCGGATTCTATTTTATGTATTTTTTCTTCGGCGCCTAAAATCTTCGTTTCATATTCTTTCAATTCTTCGGTAATATAGCGCTCTGCATTAACCAAAGTTTGTTTACGAATCCATTCTTCAGGAACTTTATCTTTATGCGTATTTCTAACTTCAATATAGTATCCAAAAACATTGTTGAAGGAAATTTTCAATGATGAGATACCTGTTATTTCAGATTCCCTTCTTTCTATTCCTTCCAAAAACTCTTTGCCTGAAGTAGAAATGGCACGCAATTCATCTAATTCGGCATTAACACCTACAGCAATCGCATTTCCTTTGGCAATTGCCACAGGGGCTTCTTGATTCAAGGTGGTTTTAATTTTTTCGCGCAATAAATCACAACCGTGCAAATTATCGCCAATCACTTTCATTGCTTCTTGTGGACTTTGTAAAGCCAACGATTTAATTGGCAGTATCGCGTCCAATGATTCTTTTAAATACACCACTTCTCGCGGCGATACTTTTCCAGCTGCAATTTTAGAAATCAGACGCTCTAAATCAGAAATTTGCTTGATTTGATGTTGTATGTTTTTTAAAATCTCTTGATGGTCTTTCAAATAAGCTACCACCTGGTGACGGCTTTGAATTTTAGTAGAATCTTTTAAAGGCAAAGCCAACCAACGTTTGAGCAAACGACCTCCCATTGGCGAAAGCGTCCTGTCAATAACATCGAGTAAGGTTACCGCATTGGGATTATAGCTATGATATAATTCTAAATTACGAATCGTAAATCGATCCATCCAAACATAAGCATCTTCAGCAATACGTTGTATAGAAGTAATATGTTGTACTTTGTTGTGTTGTGTCTCTGACAAATAATACAAAATAGCTCCAGCCGCAATGATTCCTTCTTTCAATTCTTCAATTCCAAAACCTTTCAAAGAAACTGTTTGGAAATGCTTTGTTAAAGTTTCAAAAGCATAATCTTCTTTGTACAACCAATCTTCCAAATAAAAGCTATGATAATCTTCGCCAAAAGCTGCCTTAAAATCGTTTTTGTTATTTTTTGGAACTAAAACCTCACTTGGATTAAAATTTTGAAGCAATTTGTCAATGTATTCTACATTGCCTTGAGCGGTTAAAAATTCACCCGTTGAAACATCTAAAAAAGATATCCCAATACTCTTACTGTTAAAATATATCGATGCTAAAAAATTATTGACTTTAGCTTGTAATACTTCATCATTCATTGAAACACCAGGTGTAACTAACTCAGTAACACCTCGTTTCACAATGGTTTTAGTCATTTTAGGATCTTCCAATTGATCACAAATGGCAACACGTAAACCTGCTTTGACTAATTTAGGCAAATAGGTGTTTAAAGAGTGGTGTGGAAAACCAGCTAAAGCGGTTTCGGTTTCAGAACCAGCACCTCTTTTAGTCAACACAATTCCTAAAATCTTAGAAGCTCTTACCGCATCTTCTCCGAATGTCTCATAAAAATCTCCTACACGAAACAACAAACAGGCATCAGGATATTTTGCCTTGATTTCGTTGTATTGTTTCATTAACGGAGTCTCTTTAACTACTTTCTCTTTCGCTGCCAATATGTTTTTTTTAATCAATTAAAATATGGAAGCGAATTTATAGATTTTATAGCGAATAAAGAACTGTTATGAAATTTAAAGCATTTTTTAAGTAAAATTTAAGAGCTAATTTCTATTTTTTTTCTAGATTTGTCTTTTATTTTTAAAATTTAATTACAGAATTATGAAAAAAATATTCGTTTTAGCCTTATTAGTTTTAGGAACTATAGCTACTAATGCACAAGAAACTTCTAAAAAATCAAAACCATCAGCAGCAAAAGTAACTGGAGCTGGAATGGTGTTTGTTACTGAAACTATCGATTACGGTACAATTGCACACAATTCAGATGGAAAACGTGAATTTGTTTTTACTAACAATGGTACTACACCATTAGTAATTACTAACACACAAGGATCTTGTGGATGTACTGTGCCATCTTCTCCTAAAGAGCCTATTGCTCCAGGTGCAAAAGGTGTAATTGGTGTTAAATATGCTACTGATAGAGTTGGTCCTTTTACAAAAACAGTTACTGTTAGTTCAAACGCAGCAGGACAACCAACAAAAGTATTGACTATCAAAGGAAATGTAGTTGCGGCAGCTGCTAAAAGCTAATTATTTTCTAAATAAATCATAAAAGCTTCCATAGATTCGGAAGCTTTTTTTTTACCTATTACTTTTACAATAAAATGAGAAAATTAGAAAACAGCGAACTCGACAGAAAATCTATTGAAGATTTTAAACAATCCGAAAAAACACCTTTAATTCTGGTTTTGGATGACATTCGAAGCTTGCACAATATTGGTTCGGTTTTCAGAACCGCTGATGCCTTTTTAATTGAAAAAATCTATTTGTGTGGCATCACTGCAACTCCGCCCAATAAAGAAATACATAAAACCGCGCTTGGCGCAACGGAGACTGTAGCTTGGGAACATGCTGAAAATGTGCTAGACGTAATTCAAAAACTAAAGTCAGAAAACACCAAAACTTTTGCTATCGAACAAGTGGAGAGTGCTATTTTTCTTCAAAATTTTGAAGTAGAAAACAATCAAAAATACGCGCTGGTTTTTGGTAACGAAGTTTTTGGCGTAGCCCAAGAAGCTGTAGCGCTATGTGATGGAGCCATTGAGATTCCGCAATTAGGAACCAAACACTCTCTTAATATTTCTGTAAGTGCTGGCATTGTAGTTTGGGATTTGTTTAAAAAATTACATTTTAGAAAATAAATTCGCCTAATCAGTTGAAAATACTATATTTATAGCATGAAGAATAGAAATACCTCACACTTCTTTATACTTCTATTAGTATTTGGAATTCAATTTGGATTTTCAAAGGATTTTCCTATTGATCCATCTACCAAAAAATTGGCAATTAACACAGCCCCATCAATTACAGCCACTGGAAATATTTTGTATTGTCCGCTTTCGCAAACCAAAATTGTTTCAACAGTAACGATAACTCATGACCCAACAGAATTAACTACAGATGCAGTATATATTCAAATTGCTTCCGGATATGTGATAGGTGAAGATCAATTAATACTCACCAATCCATTATTACATTCAACAATTACAACTTCTTGGAATGCCGCAGAAGCAAAATTAACACTTTCAAGCCCTACAGGAATTCAAATTAATTATTCTGATTTTGAAGCAGCTATTAAAGATGTGGTGTATTACAATTCCAATCCTTCTCCTTCCGGAATTAGAAATTTTTCTATCTCTTTAGGGAATGGGAAAGCTAACTATTTGCCACGAAACGGTCACTATTATGAATACGTTCCTAGTTTAGGTATAACTTGGACTAATGCAAAAGCAGCTGCTGCTTTAAAGACATTTTATGGATTACAAGGGTATTTAGCTACATTAACTGCAACTGATGAAGCACAATTAGCAGGAAAACAAGCCCCAGGAACAGGCTGGATTGGCGGTACAGATGAAGCAACTGAAGGTGAATGGAAATGGGTAACTGGACCTGAAGCGGGTACGGTTTTTTGGAATGGCTTAGCTAACGGTTCTACTCCTAATTTTGCATTTTGGAATACTGGTGAGCCTAATCAATCTGGAGAAGAGGACTATGCTCACATCACAGCTCCTGGAGTTGGATTCCCTGGTTCTTGGAATGATTTACCAAATGCAGGAGGAGGTGGGGCTTATGCTCCTCAAGGGTATATAGTAGAATATGGAGGCATGCCCGGAGATCCAATCCTTCAAATATCAGCTAGTACTTCAATAAAAATGTCTCAACTGACAGTTATACCTCCAAGTGCTATTTGTTTTGGAGAAAAAACAACCTTACAAGCAAGTTCTACATCGGGAACAATACTTTGGTATGATGCCCCAATTGGCGGTACATTATTACAAACTGGAACCAGTTTTACAACACCTGTACTAAATACCACTACCACTTATTATGTTGATAATGGTTGTGCTACAAGAACTCCTATGATTGTTTCAGTAAATCCATTACCTAATATAAATCCTGTCGTGATTCAAAGACAATGTGATAATGACCAAGACGGTATTTTTGTTTTCAATACAAGCACGCTTGAATCAACTTTATTAAATGGACTGACCAATGTTGTTGTGACTTATTTTGATTCCTTAGATAATCCTTTAAAAGATTCATTTGGAAATTTAATCACCAGCCCATTTCCAGCAAGTTTCTCGACTCGATCACAAACTATAAAAGCGGTTGTGACAGACAATAGTTTATTGAAATGTGCTAACAAAACTAATATTCAATTTATTGTGGACGATTTACCAGAAGCATTTTCCGTTCCATCCACAATAACTACGGCTTGCGATGATGAAACAATTCCTTCAAATCAAGATGGAAAATTCCCATTTGACACATCAAATATCGAGGCTACCATTTTAGTAGGACAAACAGGAATGAAAGTAAGTTATTTCGATAAAAATGGTAATCCATTATCAAGTCCACTTCCTAATCCTTTTATAACCAGTAGTCAAAATATTACCGTTAAAATAGAAAACCCTGTAAACACAAACTGTTTAGCAACTACAACTTTGAATTTTGTTGTCAATCCATTACCAATTGTCAAAGACATTACCATTGTTCAATGTGATACAGACTTAATTGTCGACGGAAAAACATATTTTAATTTAACAGTAAACAATGCTGAAATTTCAAGCAATTTCGCAAATGAAATTTTTACATATTATACTAGTCTAAATGGCGCCACCAATGCTATTCCAACCGATTTAATCCCTAATGAATTGGCTTTTGAAAACACTACTCCAACTCAGATGGATGTTTGGTCAAGAATCACCAACAAATTAACAGCTTGTTCAAGTATTGCCAAAATCACTTTGAAAGTGCCTGCCACTAATATTGCTCCTACGTACAAAATTCCTTTCCCAGCTGTTTGTGATGATTTTTTAGATGTTAATGGTAATAATAATGGTAACAATAATAACCGTGATGGAATTACCACTTTTGATTTTTCATCAACAAAAGGAACCATATTAGCACTACTCCCAATTAATCAAACTTATACTATAAATTATTATAAAAATGAATCGGATGCATTATCAGAATTGAATGTTATTACCGATATTTCAAATTACAGAAATATTGGCTATCCCAATTCGCAAGACATTTGGATACGAATAGACAGCAATATAGATAATGCATGTTATGGTTTAGGCCCCTATTTAACATTAAACGTAGAAGCTTTACCTACTGCAAATTCCGTAACAATTCCGAGACAATGTGATGATAATAATGATGGAATATTCCTGTTCAACACTTCTTCTATCGAATCTGACATAGTAAAAGCACAAAATAACGTATCGGTTACTTATTTTGACCAAGCCAACAATCCACTTACAGATGCTTATGGAGTAGCAATTACAAGTCCATTCCCACCCACCTTTGCTTCAAAATCTCAAACTATAAAAGCGGTTGTAACCAATAATTCTACACAACAATGTTTTGACGAAACCAGTATCACATTTATAGTGGATGATTTACCCCAAGCATTTCCAGTTCCTTCTAATTTAACAACAGCTTGTGACGACGAAGCCGATCCCGCTAATCAAGATGGAAAATATGGATTTGACACCTCCACATTTGAAACAACAATCCTTGCTGGACAAACCGGAATGACTGTTCAATATTATGATCAAAACAATACTCTTTTACCAAGTCCACTACCCAATCCATTTATAACAGCAACACAAAATGTGACCGTAGTAGTAGAAAATCCAATTAATCCTAATTGTTCCGCAACTGTAATACTTCCTTTTGTTGTGCATCCAATTCCAAATATTGAATTGAACTCAACCGAATTAATCTGTTCCAATATACCTACTTTTTTTGTGACATTAGACCCCGGCATTACTGACAATTCTTCCGTTGCTGATTTCAATTACAACTGGAAAAAAGATGGAGCTAGTCTCAATATAACTGCTCCAACAATTGGTGTTAATTCAGAAGGAAATTATTCTGTAGAAGTGACCAATCAATTCGGTTGCAATAGAACACGATCCGTCCAAGTTACTGCTTCTAATATTGCAACTATTACTTCAATAGCTATTTTAGATTTAGTTGACATTAACTCTGTAACAATCAATACCACCGGCACCGGCGATTATGAATATAGCATCGATTACTTAAACGGACTTTGGCAAGATTCTAATTTCTTTTCAAGTGTTCCAGGAGGCATTCATCAAGTAGTAGTCAACGATAAAAATGGATGTGGTTTTGTATCTAAAGAAATTACAGTTTTGAGTATTCCAAAATTTTTCACCCCAAACAACGACGGCTTCAACGACTTCTGGTCTGTAAAAGGAATGATTTCCTATCCAAATGCTGAGTTACGAATTTTTGATCGATACGGAAAATTACTAAAAGAATTAAGACCAACAAGTATTGGATGGGATGGTACCTTTAACGGTCAAGAATTACCCTCTTCCGACTATTGGTTTGTATTTAAAATGGATGCAAATACTCCCGAAAAGAGAGGTCATTTTACTTTAAAACGATAATCTATTTTGAATTAATCTTATTTTGAATTTCATTCAAAATAAACAAATAATCTTCGTGATTTTTTACAAAATCACGATCAGAAACATCGATAATTAAAATATTCAAATCGGTTTGAGATTTGATATAATCCAAGTAACCTGTATTGATTTTATCTAAATATTCTGCTGGAATTTCTTGTTCATAGCTTCTACCTCTTTTTTTGATATTTTGCAACAAACGCTCTGAATTTTGGTACAAATACACATATAAATCAGGCTTTGGCATTTCCTTGTAAATGATATGAAACAAATTGCTGTACAATCGGTATTCATCATCCGCCAAGGTAATTTTTGCAAAAATCAAGGATTTGAAAATATGATAATCGGCTACAACAAAATCTTTGAACAAATCAAATTGCGATAAATCATCCGACAATTGTTTGTATCGATCGGCTAAAAACGACATTTCCAGAGGAAAGGCATATCGATTTTGATCTTTGTAAAATTTAGGCAAAAATGGGTTGTCTGCAAAACGTTCCAAAACTGATTTGGCATTAAAGTCTTCGGCTATTTTAGTAGCCAAAGTAGTTTTACCAGCACCAATATTACCTTCAAAAGCAACGTAATTAAATTGCTCTAAAACTATTTTTCGCAATGGACTTTCTAAAGTTTGAATAGCCTTACAATCACTTTCATCATCACAAGATTCAAGTAATTCCATAACCGATTGATTTAAAATGGGATGAATCCATTCTAAATTCAATTCCAACATCGGTTTTAAAACAAAAATTCGTTCCTGCATTAATGGATGAGGAATTTCTAATTGTTCTGTCTTAATAATTTCACTGTCAAAAGCTATAATATCAACATCGATAATACGCGATTGGTAGCCTGAAGTTTCAGCTCTTTCCCTTCCCATCAGCTGTTCAATTTGCAATGCTTTTGCTAAAATTACTGCAGCTGAATCAAAAGTGTGCACCAAAAGAGTCACATTATAAAAAGCATCACTATCAAATCCCCAGGAAGGGGTCTCATACACTTTAGAAACTTTAACAACCGTAGCCATCTCATGATGAATCAGTTGCAAACATTTTTCAATATTTTGCAAACGATCCCCTTGATTAGTTCCAATAGATAAAACGACCTGGTGCTGTGATTTCATAACGGCTGCAAATTAACTAAAAGAATGTTATATTTGTGTGAGGTGTTAATAACTAAATTTCCATTTAAGAAATTTAATTATGTAACATTTTTATCCCAAATACTACTTATTAAAAAACTTATTATTATGAAATTTTTAGGAAATGTATTAGCTACAATTGTTGGTATTTTTGTTTTTACCCTATTATTCTTTTTCGGAATAGTATTTATTGGTGCCATTTTTGGCAGTGATGAACAAAGCGTTAGTATTAAAGAAAATTCGGTAATTGAATTGAATTTAGCTGATGTACAATTTGATTATGCTGGAAAATTCTCAGACCCATGGGTAACCGCATTTTCAAATGAAAAACAAATTGGATTGACTGATGTAATTTCTGCAATCTCTGCAGCAAAAACTGACGTTAACATTAAAGGAATCTCTATTTTAAATAACTATTCTTCACTTGGAATGGCACAAAGTAAAGCTATAAGAGATGCTTTGGAAGATTTTAAAAAATCTGGAAAGTTTGTGATGGCATATGCTAATTCCTATTCTCAAAAAGAATACTACCTTAATTCTGTTGCCAATACCATTTACCTGAATCCAGTAGGTGATTTAGATTTCAAAGGATTATCATCTGATTTGTTATTCTTCAAAGATTTTCAAGACAAAACAGGTGTTAAAATGGAAGTCATTCGACACGGAAAATACAAAAGTGCGGTGGAACCTTTCCTTGAAAATAAAATGAGTGATGCCAATAGAGAACAAATAACCGCCTTACTCAATTCTATTTGGAATTCAATGGTAACTGACATTGCCAAAAGTAGAAATCTATCAGTTCAAAAACTCAATGAAATTGCAAATGGTCTTTTAGCAAGAACACCCGGAATGGCAAAAGCGAACAAATTAGTAGATATTGTTGCTTACGAGGACGTTTACCATAATGCTATAAAAAAGTTATTGAAAGTAGATTCAAAAGACGAATACGAAACCGTATCAATTGCTGATTATACACAAAATTTTGTTACAACATCTATACCGTCAGATGCAACTGATGAAATTGCTATTATTTACGCACAAGGTGATATTGAAAGTGGAGAAGGTGATGTCGATGTCATAGGAGAAGGTGCTATGCGACGTTCAATTCAAGAGGCAAGAAATAACGATGATGTTAAGGCGATTGTTCTTCGCATTGATAGTCCAGGCGGAAATGCCTTAACTTCTGATTTGATTTGGAGAGAAATTGAATTGACTAAAAAAGTGAAACCCGTTGTCGTTTCCATGGGAAATTATGCGGCTTCAGGTGGATATTATATTGCGTGTAACGCAAATAAAATTTTTGCAGAAAATAATACCATTACTGGGTCGATTGGCGTTTTTGGAATGTTCCCCAATTTTAGTGGTTTGAGCACAAAAATGGGAATTCATTCTGAGCAAGTAAATACACATCAAAATGCAGGAAACTACAACCCGTTTTCACCTATAGATGAAAAATTTAAAGCGGTCACTTTAGAAGGAGTTGAGCAAATTTATAAAACATTTATCTCTCATGTGGCCCAAGGAAGAAAAATGACTATAACGCAAGTCGATGCTATTGCGCAAGGTAGAGTCTGGACAGGTTCTGATGCATTAAAATTAGGTTTAGTTGATAAAATCGGGGGATTAGATGACGCCATAAAAGAAGCTGCTCGCTTGTCTAAAATCAATAATTACAATACCAAAAACTATCCGGAATTTGAAAAGAATTTTGAGGAATTCTTAGAGAATTTTCCTTTTGCCAAATCTAAAGAACATTGGATTAAAGAAGAAATTGGTGATGAAAATTACAAAATAATGGAACAAATCAAACGTATACAAAGTTACAAAGGAATTCAGGCAAGAATGCCTTTTGAGATTACAATTCAATAAATAAAAAGCTTCCATTGGAAGCTTTTTTTATACCTCAATTTTTACAACATAGCCTTCTGAACTTCGAACATTAAAAACAATGCCTCCTTCAAAAAGCAGGTATTGTCCTTTTATTCCTATGAGCCTACCTTGAAAATTAGGGGTTTTATCTAAACTTAAACTCGTTACTTTGGTCGGATAGTCTAAAATAGGATAATGCATTTCGTATAAATCAATTTTCTGATTGTAAAAATACTCCTGAACTTCAGTTGGAATTAAATGTTCAACTTTTAATCGCTCAGCAATCAAATCAACCGGTTCGAAAGTATTAGTCAACATTTTTCTCCAATTCGTTTTATCAGCATAATGATTTTTCAAAGCGACCTCTGTAATACCCGCCAAATAACGATTGGGTACCTCAACAATCGAAATTGCCTGATTAGCACCTTGATCAATCCATCGAGTAGGCATTTGTGTTTTTCGGGTAACCCCCACTTTTACCTCGCTTGACAAAGCCAAATACACTATATGCGGTTGCAATTGCACTTTTTCCTCATAAGCCAAATCGCGATCTGCTATTCCTAAATGAGCAGTACTCAACTCTGGTTTCATTATCCAATCACCAACCGCGGGACTTGAATAAAAACAATCATAACAAAAACCTTGGCGAAATATTTTTTTCTTCTTCCCACAATTCAAACATTGAAAACCTACAAAATTGATTTCCATTGGTTTACCCAACAATTGGTTTACATTCAAAAAGCTATCTTCAAATACAAGATAATACTGAATTGGATCTCCAAATTCAGTTTGCATTTTGGTTAAAACTCCTTCGTATGTCATTTGAATTATGATTATTGATTAACGGTTTGTGAATTCAGATTAGAAATATAACATTATTTATTTACAACTCCCATCAATCGGATTTTTAAATGAATCTATTTTTTATGAAAAAAAACACTATTTTTGATACTGATGCAAAGTTAGTATTTGTCCATCTATAACCAAATCTTAAATCTAGAATCAGCATTCTAAAATTATAAATCGTCATGCCCATACCAATTATTAATTCTATTGCTTCTTGGGTTTTAAAGCAACGGATTCATCAAATCGAACTTTTCTTAAAGTACCCCAACGAAGTACAAGAGGAATTATTGATGAATTTGATTCGGCGAGCAGAAAATACAGTAATAGGCGCTCAATACGATTTTAGTTCCATTACCTCTTACACCACTTTTTCTGAACGAGTTCCTGTGTCTAGTTACGAAGAGTTACAACCTTTAATTGAGCGTACGCGCCAAGGCGAACAGAATGTTTTTTGGGATACTCCTATTAAATGGTTTGCAAAATCAAGTGGAACCACCAATGCAAAAAGTAAATTTATACCGGTAAGTAACGATGCTTTAGAAGATTGTCATTACAAAGGAAGTAAGGATTTGTTGTGTTTGTATTTGAATAACAATGAAGATTCTGAAATGTTTTTAGGAAAAAGCCTTCGCTTGGGTGGAAGTTCTCAAATTTATGAAGACAAAGAAACTTTGTTTGGCGATTTATCTGCTATTTTGATTGAAAATATGCCTATTTGGGCTGAATTTAGTAGTACGCCTAGCAATAAAATCTCATTAATGAGTGAATGGGAAAACAAGCTTACTGCGATTATCAACGAAACCAAAAATGAAAATGTAACGAGTTTTGCAGGTGTTCCTTCTTGGATGTTGGTATTAATGAACCGAATGCTAGAAGAAACAGGCAGAGGGAATTTATTGGAAGTTTGGCCTAACTTAGAAGTCTATTTTCATGGAGGAGTCAGTTTTGAACCCTATCGTGAACAATACCAAAAACTACTACCAAAATCTGATTTTAAATACTACGAAATATACAATGCCTCGGAAGGTTTCTTTGCTATTCAGGATTTAAATAATTCTAGCGATTTATTATTAATGCTAGACTACGGCATTTTTTATGAGTTCATACCTATGGATACTTTTGGCACACCTAATCAAAAAGTAATCCGCTTGGCAGAGGTAGAATTGTTTAAAAACTATGCGGTTGTAATCACTACAAATTCCGGATTGTGGCGTTATCTAATAGGCGATACCGTTCGTTTTACCTCATTGAATCCGTATCGAATTCGAGTTTCGGGTAGAACTAAACATCATATCAACGTTTTTGGCGAAGAACTAATGGTTGAAAATACCGATCAAGCAATTGCCAAAGCCTGTCAACTTACCCAAACAGAAGTAGTGGATTATACCGTAGCTCCTATATTTATGGATGGAAAAGAAAAAGGCGCTCACGAGTGGATGATTGAGTTCAAGAAAAATCCAACTGATCTAGTTCATTTTCAAAAAATATTGGACGACACCATTCAAAGCCTCAATTCTGATTATGAAGCCAAACGCTATAATAATATGACTCTAAATCCTTTAGTAATCAATGTAGCAAGAAAAGATTTATTTTATGATTGGCTTAAAGAACGAGATAAATTGGGCGGTCAACATAAAATTCCAAGATTGTCCAATCAAAGAGAGTATTTAGAGCAATTGAAAAATTTACAATAAAAAAATGCGCAACAATAATTTTGTTGCGCATTTCAATTTTTTATATTAAATGAACCTATTCCTCCATCATATCGATATGCCTATCATGATAACCTAACAGGTATAAAACACCATCCAAACCTAAACTAGAAATAGACGTTGCGGCATTTTCTTTTACTGTAGGTTTGGCGTGGAACGCAATTCCTAAACCAGCTAAGTTCAACATCGGTAAATCATTCGCTCCGTCACCCACTGCAATGGTTTGGTTAATATGAATTCCTTCTTTTTCAGCAATAGCTTGAAGGTATTCGGCTTTCTTTTGACCATCTACAATTTCGCCAATATAGTTACCCGTTAATTTTCCGTCTTTGATTTCCAATTGGTTGGCGTGAACATAATCAATGCCCAACTCCTTTTGTAAATATTCTCCAAAATAGGTAAACCCTCCAGATAAAATAGCGGTTTTGTAACCGTAATATTTCAAAGCTCTCATCAAACGATGTGCTCCTTTGGTTATCGGTAAATTGATGGCAACATTGTGCAGGACTTCTTCACTCAAACCTTCTAACAAAGCCATACGTTTTTTAAAACTTTCTTTAAAGTCAATTTCACCATTCATAGCTGATTCGGTAATCGCGCGTACTTGTTCACCTACTCCAGCTAAATCAGCTAACTCATCAATCACTTCGGTTTGAATTAGCGTAGAATCCATATCAAAACACACCAAACGGCGGTTTCTACGGTACATATTGTCTTCTTGGAACGAAATATCAACATCTAATGTTCTTGAAATTTCCATGAAACTAGCCGTCATAGCTGCTTTATCTTCAATGATACCTGTTACCGATAATTGAACACATGAACGCGGATATTCTTCTTTCTCCACTACCGATGTTCTTCCTGTTAATCGGATAATAGAATCAATATTCAAATGTTGGTTTGACATGATTTTGGTTACCGCAGCGAGTTGAACAGCTGTTAGCTCTTCTCCTAAAATATTGATAATATAGCGTTGTTTGCTTTGTGCTTTTACCCAACTTTCATAATCGGAAATAGAAATTGGGATAAATTTTACTTTAATTCCCAATTCATAGCCTTTAAACAACAAATCTTTCAGAACAGGTCCTGAAGATGACCCAGTTTTAATTTGGAATAAAATCCCTAACGAAAGGGTATCGTGAATATCGGCTTGACCAATATCCAAAATAACAGCATCATAATTAGCTAATATAGAAGTTAAACCCGCTGTTACACCCGGTTTATCTTGTCCCGAAACTTTTAATAAAATTATTTCTTTATCTTCTGCTGTCATTTAGTTGTATTATTAGAATTGTCAAAAATCGTTATTCTATCTTTTCTAAAAAATTAAATTGCATTTTATTTATGAACGGGTTTGCAATTTAAATTAAAAAACCTGTTCAAAAGAACAGGTTGTCAATTTCTATTTTTCTATGAAGCTATTTCCAAACGCTTCAATAAATTTTTATTCAAGGTTTCTTTAGCATAATCTACATCAATCGCTAATTTTTTATCCTCAGAGCTTGGTAGTTCATACATAGCATCGGTTAAAATAGCTTCGCATAACGAACGCAATCCACGAGCGCCTAATTTGTATTCCAAAGCCTTTTCAACGATAAAGTCTAAAGCATCATCTGTGATAGTAAATTCGACCTCATCCATCAAAAACAATTTAGCATATTGCTTAATCAAGGCGTTTTTCGGTTGGGTCAAAATGGCACGTAACGTACTTTTATCCAAAGGATCCATGTGCGTTAATACTGGTAAACGACCTATAATCTCTGGAATCAAACCAAAATCTTTAATGTCTTTTGGAATAATGTATTGTAGCAAATTGTCTTTATCGATATTGTCCGCATTTTTCGAAGTACTATACCCCACTGCTTGACGATTCAAACGTTTCGAAATGATGCGTTCTACACCATCAAAAGCACCTCCTGCAATGAACAAAATGTTTTGAGTATTCACCTCAACAAATTTTTGATCGGGATGTTTACGACCTCCTTTTGGCGGCACGTTGACAACAGTTCCTTCCAATAATTTCAATAAAGCTTGTTGGACACCTTCGCCTGAAACATCTCGAGTTATTGATGGATTATCACTTTTACGAGCAATTTTATCAATCTCATCAATAAATACAATGCCTCTTTCAGCTTTAGCTACATCATAATCAGCTGCTTGAAGCAAACGGGTCAAGATACTTTCGACATCTTCTCCCACATAACCCGCTTCCGTAAGCACCGTTGCGTCAACAATGGCCAAAGGAACGTCCAACATTTTAGCGATAGTTTTAGCTACCAATGTTTTTCCTGTTCCGGTTTGACCTACCATGATGATGTTACTTTTCTCAATCTCCACCTCATCGTCTAATTGCTGTTGCATCAAACGTTTGTAGTGATTATATACTGCCACCGACATTACTTTTTTGGTTTGGTCTTGACCAATAACATACTGATCTAGAAAAGTCCTTATTTCTTTTGGCTTCTTAAGAATTAAATCTCCAACCAATTTAGAACTACCGCTTGCTTTTAATTCTTCTAAAACAATTCCATGCGCCTGTTCAATACACTTATCACAAATATGTGCATCAATACCTGCAATCAATAAATTGGTTTCTGGCTTTTTTCTACCACAAAAAGAACATTCTAATACTTGTTTTGCCATCTATTTTAAATTGCAAAGTAACAAAGTAAGAAAGTTGCAAAGTCCAATACTATGGAACTTTGCAACTTTATCCTTTGAAACAATTTTTTATCCTCTTACTAAAACTTCATCAATCATTCCGTAGGCTTTTGCTTCTTCAGCAATCATCCAGTAGTCGCGTTCGCTATCTGCATGTACTTTATCAAAAGTTTGTCCAGAATGGTGTGAAATAATGTTATACAATTCATCTTTCAACTTCAACATTTCGCGTAAGTTGATTTCCATATCCGTAGCAACACCTTGAGCACCTCCTGAAGGTTGGTGAATCATTACTCTTGAGTGTGGCAATGCCGAACGTTTTCCAGCAGCACCTGCACATAACAAAACTGCTCCCATAGAAGCCGCCATTCCTGTACAAATTGTAGCCACATCAGGTTTGATGTATTGCATGGTATCATAAATCCCTAATCCAGCATACACGCTTCCTCCTGGAGAATTCAAATAAATTTGAATGTCTTTTGAAGCATCAGCACTTTCTAAGAATAATAATTGTGCTTGCACAATGTTAGCAATTTGATCGTCAATTCCTGTTCCCAAGAAAATAATTCTATCCATCATCAATCGTGAAAATACATCCAATTGAGAAATATTCAATTGACGTTCTTCGATGATATAGGGAGTCATATTTTTTGGCGTCATTGCCCCTACGATTTTATCGTAATACATCGCATTTACTCCTTGATGCTTTGTAGCAAATTTTCTAAATTCTTTACCGTAGTTCATTTTTTTAAGTTTAAAAATTTAAAGTTTAAAAGCTTAAAGTTACTCAACAAGAACTCTAACTTCAAACAAAATAAAGAGCGCCAGAAGAAAATTCTTTTGACGCTCAAATATACTTAATTTTTTAGAAATTATTCTCCGTAAGACGCAGCAATAAATTCTTCGTAAGTAACTTCTTTAGTCGTTGGGTTTGCTTTTTCTTTGAATACTTCCAATAATTTAGCAGCAACTACTTGATCCGATAAACGTTTAACTTCCTCTTGGTTCGATAAAACTCGAGCCACAATTCCTTGAACTTCTTCGTCAGAAGGATTTATTTGCCCAAATTGTGCCATTTGTTGTCTGATGGCATTGGTTGTAAATACTTTCAAATCTTCGAAAGTGATTTGAATATTGCTTTCAGCCATAGCTCTACCTTCAATCAATTGGAAACGCAATCCTCTTTCAGAACGAATATACTCTGCCTCTGCTTCTTCTGCATTTAATTTTTTCTCTCCAACAGTTTGCAACCATTTTTTCAAAAATTCAGCAGGCAAATCAAATTTCGTGTTTTCAATCAAAAACTCCGTTACATCACCTAATAATTTTTGATCTGCTTGTTGCGCGAATTGGTTTTCAGCATCTTCTTTGATTTTTGCTTTCAATTCGTCTAAAGTAGCTACGCTTCCTTCTCCGAATAATTTATCAAACAATTCTTGGTTCAATTCAGCCAATTCAGTTGAGTTAATAGACTCAATAGTAAAGTCAACATCTACTGCCAAAGAGTGAACGTCGTCGTGACCTACTTTAAGGTAGTCCATCAATTGGTGATCGTCTTCAAATAAACCTTTTGTGTTTACAGTAACCACATCACCTACTTGTTTTCCGATGAATTTTTTAGCTGTTTTTTTATCTTTAAAAACATCTAAAGCCAAAACCGTTTTATTATTGATTCCTTTTTCTTCATTCGAAAAAGTTCCTGTAACATCATACCCTTCAGCAACTACTTCTTGTGGAATTGCTTTTCCAAATTGTTTTTGGATACGCGCTACTTGACCGTCAATTAATTTATCATCGGCTTTAACGATATACTTTATGATATTGTTTTTTGCTTCTAAGTCCAATTCGAAATTAGGTACTAAACCAATTTCGTATTCAAATACTAATTCTTCAGCATCCCAATCCAAATTATCGTTTACTTTAGCTAATGGAGTTCCCAAAAGATTCAATCGTTCTGACTGAATGTAACGCTCTAAAGCTAGATCGATTACTTTTTTAATCTCCTCTTGTTTGATTGCTTTTCCGTATTGTTTTTCAACCAATTCTTTAGGAACTTGTCCTTTTCTAAATCCTTTTACGGTAGCCAAAGGCATTTTTTCATTGATTCTTTTTGCCACTTGTCCTTTGTAATCCATATGAACTACAGTCATGACAATCGTTTCAGTTACAGCATCTATAGCTACTCTTTTGATATCCATCTTGTTGTTTGATTTTAATAATAAAATTGGGTTGCAAAATTATAAAAATTTTACAACCCAAACAAGTTTTAATGCTATCAATAAATTAGGTTAAAACTACTCTAGTATTCCGTATTATTTAGAACCTCCAGTTAGCTTATACATAATTGATTGAGAAAGGGACAAGATGATGCTAAACAAAGTTGCCGTCCAGAACGAGTCTACATGAAAGCCACCAACAATCTTAGTACACACCAAAATCAATATTCCATTAATCACAATTAAAAATAAACCCAACGTAAAAATGGTAAAGGGGAGTGTAAAAAATACCAAAACGGGTTTAATAAAAGCATTCAACAATCCCAAAACTATTGCAACTGTTAGCGCTGTTACGACACCATCTACACGAACTCCTTTCATAAAATAAGACAAAACCATCACTAAAATGGCAGTAACCACTATTCTAATAAATAACTTCATAACTCTATATTAATTTAAATAAGACAAACTCAATTGATAAAATAAAGCGGGATTTTCGGCATGAAGCCAATGTCCTGCATTTGGTATTGTTTCGAAGATAGCATTTGGAAATTGCACTTTTATTGCTTCAAAATCTTCGTCCAAAATATAATTCGAATTTCCTCCACGAATAAAAAGTGTTGGTTTTTCAAAAACTAAATCAGCGGGCAAAGGAACGCCAATTTCGGTAATTTTTTTATTAAAAACGGCCAAATTAAATCGGAAAGCCAATTGTCCTGGCTCTTGCCAATATAAATTTTTTAATAAAAACTGACGCGTTCCAAAATCAGGAATGTAGTGAGAAAGAGTTGCTTCTACTTCATTTCTGGTTGGTTTTAGAGCAAAATCAACAGCATTCAGACCAGCTAAAATATCTTGATGGTGTGGTGCATAATATTTAGGTCCAATATCAGCTACAATTAATTTATCGACCAATTCAGGGTAACGAGCAGCTAGAAGCATCACAGTTTTTCCGCCCATAGAATGACCTATTACATTAATTTTTTCCAAATGATGTTCTTGGCAATACTGCACAATATCTTGCACCATTAACTCATAACTGAATTCTTCGGATTGAAAACTGCGTCCGTGATTGCGTAAATCCAAAATATGGACTTCAAATCCTTCGGAGGCAAATTGCACTCCTAATGTTTTCCAATTGTCAGACATCCCTAAAAATCCATGAAGAATCAAAAGTGGCTTGCCTGAACCTTCTATTTTTGAATATAACATTTATAATATTTTTAATAATTATTCCACAAAGAATTGTGAATATTAAACTTTGAGTTTCACTTTGAAATCTTAGCGCATCTTTGTGGTACAAATCTGTATCTCGAAGATTATTTCAGTTTGTTCAAATACATATTAACCACATTATCCAAGCCTAAATACAAGGCTTCGGAAATCAATGCATGACCAATGGAAACTTCTAATAAACCTGGAATATTTTGTTTAAAAAATTGAATATTATCCAAACTCAAATCGTGTCCAGCATTAATTCCTAATCCCAATTCATTCGCTAAAACTGCAGCCGTTACATATGGTTCAATTCCTTTTTCGTTCCCTAAACCGTATTGATGTGCAAAGGCTTCTGTGTACAGTTCGATTCGGTCAGCGCCTGTTTTTTTGGCACCTTCAATCATTTCGAGAATGGGATCCACAAAAATTGAAGTTCGAATGCCATTGCGCTGAAATTCCTGAATCATCTCAGTCAGATACGCTTGATTTTTTACCGTATCCCATCCTGCCGAAGACGTAATTGCTCCAATAGCATCTGGAACCAAAGTCACTTGTTCTGGTTTACATTCCAACACCAAATCAATGAAATTATGTTGCGGATTTCCTTCTATATTATACTCCGTGTACACTATCGATTTCAAGTCACGCGCGTCTTGGTAGCGAATATGACGCTCGTCGGGACGCGGATGAATGGTGATGCCTTGAGCTCCAAATTTTTGAATATCAGTAGCTACTTTTAATAAATCAGGTACATTTCCGCCACGGGCATTACGTAAAGTTGCTATTTTGTTGATATTTACACTTAACTTTGTCATAAAATTAGGATTGGTTTTAAAAAACTATTTTGCGAATACAAAAATACAAAGTTAAAGGTAGGAGTTTTTGCCTTTTTTTGATTATTTTGCATTAACTATTGAGGATTGATTTTATGACAGCGATTACAGACTACATTAACAACGACTTTAGAGCCATTGACAGCCAAGAAACTATTCTTGCCGCACAAGACTTTTTTATGGATGCTTCTTTTTCTCATTTTCCAGTTTTGGAAAACGGAATTTACATTGGTAGTATTGTAGCTGACGATTTGGAAACTTTTGATACTGACAAAAAAGTAGGTGATTACAAATATACTTTGGAGCCTTTTTTTGTGAGAACCAATATGATTTGGTTAGATATTTTGGAAGTTTTTGGCAAAAATCATACTACTATTGTTCCTGTTTTAGATGAAAACAACCATTATGTGGGATATTATGAACTAGCTGACATAATGAAGTTTTTTAATGAAACGCCCTTTATAAAAGAGGCTGGAGGCATCATTATTATAAAAAAAGCAGCAATAGACTACTCTATGAGCCAAATTACTCAGATTGTAGAAAGCAATAACGGAAAATTATTAGGGCTTTTTGTTTCTGATTCAAATAATGAAACTATCGAAATTACAATCAAAGTGACTCTTGGCGTAATGAATGATATTATTCAAACCTTCAGACGTTACAATTATGAGATTATATCAGAGCACAATGAAGATAATTACATCAATAATTTAAAGGAACGTTCTGATTATTTAGACAGATACCTTAATATTTAACTTAGCGTTAGACCGAAATAAAATGAAAATAGCCATCTACGGACAATATTACCTCAACAGCACCGAACCAATTATTAAAGACATTTTTGTTTTTTTTAAAAAGAATAACGTTGAACTAATTATAGAATCGGCATTTCTCGAAATGTTGTTTGAAAAAAATATTATTCATGAAACCTACCAAACATTTTCTTCTCACACCGAATTAGATTCGAGTTTTGATATGCTAATTAGTATAGGTGGAGATGGAACTATTTTGAGAGCGGCTACATTAGTTCGTAATTCAGGTGTCCCTATTTTAGGAATTAATGCTGGAAGATTAGGATTTTTGGCTACGGTACAAAAAGAAAATATCGATTCCTTTTTGCAATTTGTTATTGACAAAAAATACAGTATTTCTAAACGAACACTACTTAGCTTAGATTGTTCACCTGAAAACGAAGCAATAAAGGACATCAATTTTGCAATGAACGAAATCACAGTAAGTAGAAAAGATACTACCTCGATGATTACCATTGAAACCTATTTAAACAATGAATTTTTAAATTCGTATTGGGCAGATGGATTAATTATTTCGACTCCGACGGGTTCTACTGGATATTCAATGAGTTGTGGCGGACCAATTTTAACTCCAGATGTAAAAAGTTTAGTTATTACTCCTATCGCACCTCATAATTTAAACGCTAGACCACTAGTTATTCCTGATGATACAGAAATCAAACTTCGTGTAACTGGACGTGAAGATCAATATTTAGTTTCGTTAGACTCACGTGTAACTACAGTTAAAAACGAATCCATTTTAATCATTAAACGAAATCCATTCGGAATCAATATGATTGAAATCGCTGAAGAAACCTTCTTAAAAACCCTGCGAAACAAATTACTTTGGGGAGAAGATAAAAGAAATTAAATTCTTGACATACTATTTCACTTGTTTTATTCGTTTTAATCACTCTCCAATTAATCAGATATACTAAACTGATTTTCATAATGAGGGAGAAAACACATTTACTGTAACGAGCATGAATTCGGGTTCAGAATTCTTATATTTGCACACATTTTTAATTCATTGATGAACAAAGTTTTTCTTTTACTATTAAGTTTCTTTTGCTTTGAAACATCCCAAGCTCAAATTAACGAGTTAGGTTTTTTTTTAGGTGGCAGTAATTTTATAGGGGATGTTGGATCAACCACATACATTAATCCAAATAGTTCAGCAGTAGGATTACTTTATAAATGGAACAAAACACCTCGCCACTCTTGGAGATTTTCATATATACAATCCAAGTTAGAATCAAAGGATGTTAATTCAGATGAGATTAGAAGAATAACCAGAGGGCTTTCCTTTCAAAACACTATAAATGAACTTTCGGCAGGTATTGAATTCAATTTTTTTGATTTTGACATCAATAATCCTTTGGAAAGAAAAATTACTCCCTATGTTTTTACAGGGCTGAGTTTAAGTTTTTATGACAGCTTATTTTATAAGTACGGACAAGCCGAATTTGACTCAAAACAAAAAACTATTGCATTACCCATAATTTTAGGTGTAAAATCCAATTTAACTTCTAATTTTGTGCTAGGTTTGGAAATAGGTGCTAGATATACCTTTGTCGATGATATTGACGGGAGTTCTCCCAGAAATGAAAATTGGCTCCCAATCCAATTTGGAAATAATAACAATAAGGATTGGTATGTGTTTTCGGGCTTAACCTTAACCTATACATTTGGTAATAAACCCTGTTTTTGCGCAGAATAAAATGGATTTAATTAATAACATTGACAAAAATAAACTTCCTAAACACCTCGCCATTATTATGGATGGGAATGGTCGTTGGGCTAAACAAAAGGGCTTTTTAAGGGCTTTTGGTCATGAAAGCGGAACTAAATCTGTAAAAAAAATCATTGAAGCATGTGCTAAATTAGGTATTGAAAACTTAACTCTTTACGCGTTTTCTACTGAAAATTGGAACCGACCAAAATTAGAAGTTGAAGCTTTGATGCGTGTACTAGTCAATTCATTAAAAAAAGAGTTACCTACACTGGAAAGCAATAATATAAAAATGAATGCTATTGGGAATTTAGACCAATTACCCGTAACAGCACAAAAAGAACTACAAGAAGTAATCGCGAAAACAAAAGACAATACCCATTTGACATTGACTCTTGCATTGAGCTACGGTTCGAGAGAAGAAATTGTAAATGCAGTCAAAAAAATTAGTGATAAAGTTAAAAATAATATAATTTCAATCGACAGTATTGACGATTCCATTATAAATGAGCATCTTTACACGCAAAATTTACCAGAGGTAGATTTATTAATACGAACT
>JACCEA010489391.1_pt1 | contig 23464 bp, 29 predicted proteins | sample 7449851 | NCBI WGS metagenome assembly JACCEA01 (sample SAMN15323453, study PRJNA562643) | freshwater metagenome | isolation source: river surface water | place: USA:Blue River Watershed | collected 2017-08-18 | reverse complement strand
GTAAGGAATTATTAAGAAAAATCACCAAAAGTAACTGTGAAACTGACTGGTATTTACCCTAGGGACAAGTGATTGCCTTGATAAATCAGGCGTTCAAGCTGATTCAAAACCCATGCTTGATTTAAGGGATTTGCTCTAAAAGAGTCATACCGACAAGATGGTCAGATGTAATTGTGACTTTTTCTTTTATGGCACGTTTAGCAATTTTCAAGACTTGCTTATCTTTGCTGATCAAAGCAGATGGTCTAAGACTATAGGCCAGATTAATGAAAACTTGATCATCTCGATCTTTGCATTTCCATGGTGCTTGGCAGAGCTCATCATCAGAAACCATTCTTGCCCATTTTTTCCATTGCCCGCTGATCAGGTCTTGCTGATTCTTATCCAAAGAAAATTGCTCACGTCCAATAACGTCTAAGAATTCTGCAAAGGTTTTTTCTGTGGCAACTGCGTCGAATTGCCTGGCATCAAGAGCTGCTCGCAAAGGATGAGCTCGCTCATCATCAAATACCAAAATATCTAAAAGAATATTGGTATCTAAAACAATGGTTGGCTTCACTCCACCGTAACGCTCGAGTTCCGAAAGGGGGTCACTGCTTTCTTCCATCGAGGATCTTTTTTTTTGATCCTGACTCCAGCTTCCTTCCCTCCCTTAACAAGTGCGTATCCTTTTGACTTTTGTTTAGGGTCTTTCCAGCGTATTCCATCTTTCACTATTGGTAAGTGGAAATGGAGTGTCAACTGGTGCTCATTTACTTCAGGTAAATACATAACGGTGATCTTCTCAATCAAGCCTTCTAAGTAAGCCTTCTTGTCTTCCTCACTCATCTTGTCGATTTCAATCAACTCTTCGCCAAACCTAGCAACCCAGTCCACCCACTTTTTATTAGTGTTATTTCCAACAAGTTCTAGCTGGGTATTCGTCAGTTCAGTTTCAACAAGATTAATCTTTTCTTTAACTCTCTGGACGCCAAACTCATAAACCTTCTTGGTAATTTCGCCCAAACGGAAATTAGCCTCCAATCCACCTTGAGCCTCTTGTGCCTGACTTAATTCTTTCTGAAGTTTTTTTATCTTTACTTCCAAGGCTTTTATTTCAGCTTCAGAACGAATAGCGCCCACGCCCTGCTCTTTAAGAATCCTTCTCTTAACTTCTTCTTTTAGCAAACTAGATTTGGAATGAATTTTTCCAACCATCTCCCAAACCAAAGCATTCGTTTCGGGAATGTTTAAAGACCGAGCCATTCCACAACCTGTTCCACGCTCCCAAGGTGTTTTAGTACCACCCTCTTTAGCCCAAGTTCTTTCTTTATTAGGACAGTAATAAAGATTCTCGTTTTTACTTTCTTTTGATCTAGCTCCAAAAGGACGTCCACAATGTCCACAGAACATTAAGTCCCTTAACAAATAAAACTTCTTAGTTCTATTCTTCTGAGGTGTTCTTGCTATCTCTCTTGTTTTTAATTGCTGAACCGATTTCCAAGTGAGTTCATCAATAATGGCTGGGCAATTAACCTTAATAACAGTCCCACTCTTTTTATCTTCGTACTCATACTTACCGATGTAATGTGTATTTTTAATTAATGCTTGAAGAGAGCCAATAGTCCATAAGCCTTTTGCTCGTCTTGGAACAACACCCTTTGAATCAAGCAAACGCTTAACGTCCAAAGTGCTCTTTCCAGCAATACTTTCCGCAAAGATCTTCTTCACCCATTTAGATTCACTAGGCTCAACTACCAATCTTTTATCAACTATCTTGTAACCAAAAGGAGCAGGTCCACCGTGCCAATAGCCAGCCTTAACTCTGCTCATTTTTCCAAGACGGGATCTTTCAGCTCTAGCGGAATTCTCAAACTGAGCAAGCGCATCAAGCATTTGCTTAAGCAACTTATCGCTCGGGTTAGATAAATCAAATTGCCCATCTTTTGTATAGACGGTAACTTGATGCTTATCGCAAATAAATCTAAAGCTCGAAGCTACATAATCATTTCTAGATAAACGAGATTGGTCATATATCCATAAATGCTTTACTTCGCCATTAACAATAGCGTCATATAAAGCTGACAACACAGGTCTATCTTTAATGTCTTCGTGGTGAGAGCTCTTGCCGCCTTCGTCCCATTGTTTGTAGTCGAGCTTTAATTCCTTCGCTCGCTTAATTCCCAAATCTAATTGAGTCTTTAACGACGTTCCCTTGTCTCTTTGGGCAACAGTAGAAACCCGAGTGTAGATATGAAGTATCTTTCTCGGATCTATTTCTATAGTTGCTTTTTTAATCATTGATAATTTTTATTGGTAATTATTTTGAACTAGTTTATTGTTATATTGACTTCATAACAATGAAATTAATATGGCTAAACATACTCATAAGTGGACTCCAGAAAAAATAGCTGAGTTCACATATTCAGCTTTACTGGATATGAAAGCAAAAGCGCTTGCGAATGACGCAACTGATGTTTTAGCAATGTGTGAATTCGAGCTATCCAAGCGTCCACCGCCACCACCAGTAGATCCCAATGCTAGAAAGACTCGTGCTTCAGGAACAAGAAAGAACGGTAGAGCGCCTTCAGTTATTGCCGCCGAAAAGGAACTAGACTCCGCCCTAGAAAAACTTGGACGAGCTCTTCTCGAGAAATACGATCTATCAGTTGAAACAGCAAGAAAACTTTCAAAAGGCTTCAAATACTCCCCACACTCTTTTAACGGCAAACCTAAAGTTGGTGGCGCTAAGTTGCTAGGGCGTGTGGCAGTTAATAAAGCCCTCTCATACCGTCTTAAAGAAGATGTTTTTGCTATCGCTGGAGTTCTAGAACACGATGCGCCAGTCGAGAATATGACTTTTATGGTTCTAGCTCCTAGTGAACTATTAAGCAATCCAATCCCCATTAAAGAACTTATTCCAAGCCTTCAAGAAGAAGACTCCCTCGGCAATATTTCTGTCGGTCAACATTTCAATAACTTTGATGATGCGGCTGAGCTGTACGCCTCGATCATCGACCGCATAGCTCCTAAAAAGGACTAATTCGCTACACATTCAGCAACCAAACAAAACCCGCTTAGGATCGCCTCATCAGCGCCAACAGCGGGCATTGTTTCAGCATATTTCTTAGCCTCGTAAATATTCAACATCGGCTTAAAGAGTTGTTTCACCACTCCAGTTCCATTTGGAATTCCCGTCCGACTATCTGAAACCAACTTAATCCCAAATTCGTTCACGGTAACGGTACATTTCTCGTTTCCAGCCTTGTAGAAGCCCTTATAACCAGCGTCTATCTCAATTTTTTTAGTAAATGGAGAAAGAATCATTTAACTTCCTTTTGGAACTACTGTCGGTCCAAGTTGCCATTGTTTAACAGGTCCATATAGCGACTCTATTAACTTGCGAGCTTGCCAAACATCGTTAGCCTCAACTCGAACATTAATTAAAGAACCACCTACTGCTGGTTGAATTCTTGCTTCGTAAGTATTTTGAATAGACATTAGTTCTCCTTAAACAAAAGTTGAAACTGTTGAATGCGACATATGAATTCCATATTCCTTACCAAGCCAGCTAGAAATTCTCCTAAGGCTCATACCTCTACGCTTCATATCTTTCATTGACTGGATGATCGCTTGTTCTTCAGGATTCTTTTCGAGCTTTTCATCAACCACCCTGTAACCGAAGCGGGTAAAGCCTCCGAGGAACTTTCCTTCCGACTTTTGAACTTGTTTAACTTCCCTAATTCGGGTTGCTATACGCTCACGCTCGAACGTCGCAAACGCCGAAAGAATCGTAAAGATCACGCTACCAATTCCATCATTAGTAACGTCTCCGCCTAAGTCTATGAAGTGAACGGAAATGCCCCGCTCTTTTAATTCGTGAAGCGTATTAAGCGCATTTCTAGTGTTTCGAAAGGCTCGATCTAATTTTGAAAAGATAAGAACGTCGCCCGCTACGAGCTGATTAAAGAGCTTAGAGCCCTCAGGACGCCGTTCGAATTCTAGGCTCCCGCTCACACCTTTTTCTGTTATGAAGTTCTCTGGCGGAATTTCAAAGCCTTTAAGAACCGAATATGACTGGATTTGCTTTAGCTGAGTGTCTAGGCTCTCGCCCTCGTTAGCCTGTTGAAGGGTGCTAACTCTTACATAGCCGTAAATTCCCATAAATCTCCCTAAGTGTATGATTTATATGGTAATTTTACGTTTTTTATGAATTAAAAGCAAGGAATATCAAGCACTTAACCCCTAATTAGTAAAGTTCGCATTTATAAAAATTAACACTACTTTGATGAAATTAGATTACCCTGTGAAAACATAAATCAACTATGAATTGCCTATGCTTAACGAATTACTTGAATGGATAAAACTAAATGTTGAGTGGGTATTTTCGGGGGTTGGTCTTGCGGCAATCGGGATAATTTGGCGCTTCTTCTTTAGAGAGAAATCATCATCACCCGAAGTGCTTAATAAGCAAGTGACTGTTGCTGGAAGCATCTCATTAAATTCTGACTCGATACAACATTCAGGGCGAGATATTAATGTCACACACAATTATGGAGTATCAATCAATGAGGTAAAAGAATTGGTTGAAATCTTTATGAAGGAGAATCTTCCTAAACTACGAGAAGAAGCAAAACAAGAGGCAAATAATAACGTTCAAATTTTTATTGACCAACTTCAAGAGTCCTTATCTAAAAGCCTATCCAAGGTGAACCCTCATAAATTTGCCGACCCTGACATTCAAAGTAGCCTGAATGATGCCGTTCTTGAAGTTGCCAAAAAAGGTAAAAAAATTGAGGTTGAGCTATTAAGCAAATTGTTAATCGAAAGAGTCTCTGAAGGTAGCTCCGATTACATTTCACTAGTTGCGAGCGAAGCAATTAAGGTACTTGGAAAATTAACACCTGAACAAATCAACTTTCTCACATTAGTTGTTTTTATGAGATACACGGTTATCAACGGTATTACCTCGCTTGAAGGCTTGATCCCTCTTGGAAATGAGGTATTAAGCCTAGTTGGAAATATAGAGCTCTCCGTAAATCAGAGAACTCATCTCGAATACGCTGGATGCGCAAAAGTTTCTGACTTTATGACTAATAAAGCAGTAACAATTTGGAAAAATTCTTATGGATTCCTGAAAGACGTACCTGAGAACGAGATCGAGGAAAAAATTAACAAGCTACCCGTTCTGAAACAGCTAACTGATCTATTTGATAAGAACCAGCTAGGTCAAATCAGCCTAACCTCTGTTGGGCAGTTAATTGGTCTAATAAACCTATCTAGAAAAGTTCCAGATTTAAATTATTCAAACTGGATTAAATAGATTATAAATCAATAAGTTACGTCACTTTTCGTAAAGTCTGCTTTCTAGCGAACTTTACGGTCGTTCGACTCGTTACAGCGAATCTTACTTATTAGTATTCTTAAACTTAAGGAGTTTGATAATTTCTAGATGCTCTGCTTTTGAAAGACTAAAACAAGTCCCCCTAAACAACCTTCTGACAGGTTGACACCTTGAGGTAATTGGATTGGACTTAAGCTCGGTATTTGTAATTGGAAAATCGTAAGTACTTATTGTTTTGAACTCCGTATAAATCTTCGGATTGCCAAATCTAGCTACCGCAGAAGCATATGAGGCACATTTACCATTTTGAGATGAATCGATTTTAGTAATTTCAAATAAACCAAATATGCCTGAGTTTTTGAATGACGATGAAGTCGCATACAAAAAAACCTGATCCCCTATTTGACATTCGCTGTCAATACAAAACCAATTATGCGTTCCACTATTAATATTCTCATAAACGGAAACAACAGAAACCACTCCCAACCAATACTTCAAAAGATTCTCCATAAAATATATTAAGAATGATTAAACAGATTATCATCTATATAAAGATAAAGACCAACATAATATGACTCAAAAATTGTCCCCCAATGAGATTAGAGATATTACAGCTCTATTAGAAGCTGGAAAAACGTTGCCTGAAAAATATAGATTTGTTTTATTTGGTGACAATAAAAATATAGAACTAGTTTGGGATGGAAAAACTAACGCTATTACAGATGTTGCTCTTCCATTTCAAATTATTGAGCAAGTTGACGAGCCAAGAAGCGAGAGTTTAATCAAACAACAAATGGATTTGTTTGATATGAGAACAGGGCGCCAACTTAAGGGATGGAGTAACAAACTTATTTGGGGCGATAACAAATTTGTATTAGCCTCCCTTAAAAATGGGAGCATCAGAGAAGAAATTCAAAAAAATGGTGGCATTAAATTGGTATACATTGATCCGCCATTTGATGTTGGAGCAGATTTCACATTAACGGTAGATATAGGTGATGAGCTTTTTGAAAAAGCACCGAGCGTTCTTGAGGAAATTGCTTATCGAGATACTTGGGGTAAGGGTGAAGATAGCTTTCTTTCAATGATTTATGAAAGACTACAACTAATCCACTCAGTAATGTCTGAAGATGGCAGTCTTTTTCTACATTGCGATATCAGAACAGTGTCAAGCCTAAAGACGATTTGCTCCGAAATATTTGGTCAGGAAAATTTCAGAAATCAAATAACTTGGTTGCGGACTTCGGCTGGAAAACCAACCTCAAACAACTTGCCAATCAACTCTGACTATCTACTTTGGTTTACCAAAACCAATGACTATCAGTGGTCTCCGATGACATCTGAGTTAACCAATGAAGACAAGGAAACTTTTAACAAGGATGACAACGATGGGCGTGGTCTTTACAACACACAACCAATCATAAATCCCGCATACAGACCCAACTTAATTTATACATATGTTGACCAACAAGGTAAAGAGTGGGCGCCACCAAAAAAGGGATGGCGGTTCAATGAAGAAAGAATGAGAGAGCTTGAAAAACAAGGTCGGCTTTACTTTACTGAAAACTCAATTAGAGAAAAATACTATCTCAGCGAACGGATGGCTAAAGGTAAGCAATTAAGCAATGTTTGGACAGATATATCTGGCAACTCTGTTGCCTCTAGCTCTGAAGGAGTTGGCTATCCAACCCAAAAACCAGAGGAGCTATTAAAAAGAATTATCAACTCCTGTACAAAACCTGGTGACATAGTTGCTGACTTTTTTTGTGGCAGCGGAACGACTGCTGCCGTTGCTGAAAAACTTGGTAGAAAGTGGATCACATCAGACCTAGGAAAATTTGCCGTTCACACCACAAGAAAAAGATTGATTAATGTTCAACGAGAATTAAAAAACTCTAACAAAGATTGGCGGGCATTCGAAATATTAAATTTAGGAAAGTATGAGAGGGGTCTGCTAATGGCTAAACATACTGGACTAGAAAGCGACTTACTTTTGGATGAAATTCAAAAGCAGAAAGACTTTGCTTTTGAGCAACTCATTCTCCAAGCTTATTCAGCGGAAAGAATTGATAGTTCCCCTGTTTTCGTGGGAATTAAATTTAATCGCTATGTAGCTATTGGACCAATTAATTTACCAGTCACACGCCTCTTTGTAGAAAGAGTAATTGAAGAGTGTCGCAGATATGAGTACACAAAAGCAGACATACTTGCTTTTGAATACGAAATGGGACTTTTCCCTAACATTCAAAATGAAGCAAGAAATGTTGGCGTTGATTTACAACTCAAATATATTCCAAGAGATATTTTTGATAAACGTGCTGTTCAGGCTGGTCAGGTCAAATTTCACGATGTCGCCTATATTGACGTAAAACCAATCCTCAAAGGACACTCTCTTTCAATTGAGTTAACTGAGTACAGCGTGGGCTATCAACAAGACAGCGTTGAAAATGCTGAGGTGGATATCAAAAAGGGTGACTCTAGAATAGTTATCGATCAAGGGCAGGTCGTAAAGATCGAAAAAAGCAAAGAAGGGATAGTCAAAAGAACTCAGCTCACTAAGCATTGGAGTGATTGGGTTGACTATTGGGCTATTGATTACGACTTCGAAAATAGAAAAGAGATAGTGAACTTCAAAAATGAGGTTACTGGAGATCCAGAGTCTAGATGGACAGGCGATTATATTTTTGAGAACGAGTGGCAAAGTTTCAGAACTAAAAAAGATAGAAAACTCGAATTGATTAGCACTCCCAAAGAGTTTCAAAGTGGCGAATATCGAGTAGCCATTAAGGTTGTCGATATTTTTGGTAATGACACAATGAAAGTCGTTACCTTGAAAGTGGGTAAATGAGATGGCTGTTGATAAAGACTTTCCGAAAAACCCTTACACCATTCTAGATCCACATATTCGCTGGAGACCAGGGTCAGCCGATGCCTCTGAATTGCCTTCATTAATTGCTCCGTTAGTACATAAATTACGACTCGCTGTTCGTGATTGGAGAAACCAAGGCTATGAGGGTGCGAGTAAAACAAGTAAGTCCTTATTGAAATGGTGGTTCGAAACTGAGCACCCCACAGAAAGGGCTGACGGTACAACTTGGAATTTTCAGTATTACTACGCTCAACGTGAAGCTGTAGAAACTGTCATTTACTTAGCTGATGTAGTTAACGCTTATGATGCTGAAGCATTAATAAATTTTGATAGCCAAGGTCTTATTCGATCTGAAGATTTTTCTGAAAGTTGGACACGCTATGTGGTCAAAATGGCTACAGGCAGTGGAAAAACGAAAGTGATGTCTCTTGTTTTGGCTTGGAGCTATTTTCATAAATGCTATGAAGTTGATAGCCCATTTTCTAGAAACTTCTTAGTCATCGCTCCTAACGTAATTGTTCTTGAACGACTTCGTACAGACTTTGATGGGTTGAAGATATTCTTTACCGATCCTGTTTTACCACCCAATGGTTGGGAGGATCGTGATTGGGCAAGAGATTTTCAGCTCAAACTCCACATTCAAGATGACGTGAGGCTTGTCAATCCCATTGGAAATATATTCTTAACAAATATTCATCGAGTCTATGAATCGAAAGACAAGTTACCGAGTATTGATGATGATAATTTGATGGATTATTTCTTAGGAACTAAACCAAAGCCAAAAAATAATAAGGGTGATATAGAGCTAGAGGATATTGTTCGAGATATTGATGAGCTAATGGTAATTAATGATGAAGCGCATCACGTTCACGACTCCAAATTAGCTTGGTTTACATCTATTCGTGATATTCACAATAAATTGAAGCTGAAGGGTTCACGTTTGTCTCTTCAAGTTGATGTTACAGCTACACCTAAACATACCAACGGTGGAATTTTTGTTCAAACAGTTAGCGACTATCCACTAGTTGAAGCTATTACACAAAATGTTGTGAAAAAGCCAGTTGTTCCTGATGGTCCAAGTAGAGCCAGATTGGAAGAGCATCAATCTTCGAAGTTTACGGAGAGGTATTCAGACTTTCTAAGACTGGGTGTTGAGGAGTGGAGGAAGGCATTTGAGGATCACAAAAAACTAAACAGGAAGGCTGTGTTGTTCGTTATGACGGATGACACGAAGAATTGCGATGAAGTCAAAGAGTGGCTTGAACAAAATTACACGGACTTACGAAATGCTGTTTTAGTTATTCACACTAATAAGAGTGGTGATATTAGCGAGGCTACTTCAGGGAAAGCCAAAGAGGAGCTAGATCTCTTACGGAAACAAGCAAATGCTATTGACGGATGGGACAGTCCTTTTAAGGTTGTTGTTTCTGTCCTTATGTTAAAAGAAGGTTGGGATGTTCAGAACGTTACAACTATTGTCGGACTTCGCTCATATTCAACCGATTCTAAGATTCTTCCTGAACAAACGCTCGGTCGTGGCTTGAGAAGAATGTATAGGGGTAGGGATGACCTTATTGAAAAGGTTTCTGTTCTTGGAACACCCGCATTTATGGATTTCGTCGAAAGCATCGAACGTGAGGGCGTTGAACTTGAACGTAGATCTATGGGAGCGGAAGCTAAAGCCATTGCTCCATTGGTGATTGAGGTTGATCGAAACAGTAAGAAAAATATTGATGAATTGGATATCGAGATTCCTAAACTCTCACGACGCTTCAATCGAAACTACAAACGTCTCGAATCTATTGATGTCTCTAAACTTTCAACAACACGAATCCCTTTCAAAACCTATTCAGAGGAAGAGCTACGTCAAATCGTTTTCAAAGAGATTACGACTGGTGACGTTAGTCATACTACTGAATTACCTACGACTGGAGATATTGATAGTACCCAAGCAATTGGTTGGTTCACTATGAAAATAATGAACGACTTGAGACTAGTTGGAGGGTATGACGTTCTCTATGAAAAGCTGAAAGAGTACGTGAGAGATTATCTCTTTGATAAAACGGTGTCTCTTGAAGATCGTTTGACTATGAGAAACCTAAGTGAAGGAAACGCTACTTCGCTAACGCTTGAGTCCTTTAAGAATGGAATTAATAATTTAACGATTGAGGACAGTGGAAGTGCTCAAGTTATCGACACTATTAAACTAAAAGAAACAAGAGCATTCCCAGTCAATGATCAGGAATACGTAGTTTCTAAGAAATGTGTCTTCAATCGAATTGTTGGTGACAGTCATCTAGAGTTGAGATTCGCTAATTTCTTAGATGAATGTGATGATGTTCTTTCATTCGCTAAGCTTTATCAAAGAATCAACTTCAAAATGGATTACGTTGATAAGGAAGGAAAGATTAGGGACTACTACCCTGACTTCATTGTGAAAATGAAGGATGGAAGGATCGTAATTGGTGAAACTAAAGGTCTTACTGACGTTGATGTCCCAATTAAGATGAAGCGTTTACGGTCTTGGTGTGAAGACATCAATGCTAGTCAGTCGGAAACTAAGTTTGACTTCATCTTTGTTCCAGAAAAAGAGTTCGATGATCTTTTGTCTAGCTATGTTGATGGAATTATGAAAGGTAAGACCAAGACCTTTGATCACGCTTTAAACCTTTTTGATCGCTATAAAAAAGACATAGATGAGGTGTGAATGATTTAAAGCGCTTGTAGTTTGTGCTAGATGATCGCTTTATGAGGTGACTTTTTTTGTTACTTAACAATAAAAATTTTGCTAAGTTATTTGCCGAAGTTAGGCTTCTCAAAAAACTATTGCTTAAAAATCAAAATGAACTTGAGCAAATTAAGAAAACCCTAGTAAATAAGGCTAAGTCAGCCCCTCGTGGTGCTTATGTTCACATTGGAACTTCTTATGAATGGGGAACACCGACCATCAGAATTAGTCCCGCTAATTGGAAAAAGATTAAATCGGGGGTTCATTTAAAAATTAGAGGTCAAGGCTGGCGGTTTAATGATTATTTTGATGAAGTTTCAGATGACCAGTTCTTTAAATGGGACTATTGGGAATTTAATAGTAGCGCCGAGCACCCTCTAATAGTCACAATGAGAGATAAAAAGTTCGGCGATGAGGTTATCTATGAGGGTGAATTACATTCCTCAATGATTGAAGAGTTCAGAATTAAGCCAAAAGAAGAAAAATAACCCCTTAAGGAAAGACGCCCTTTCCTGTATTGGCAATAGACTCAGCCACCCGCTTTTTATATCTACTCACCGTAGAAGAAATTGTTCTTCTCAAATCAAACGGTATTTCACCGCCTTTATATTGCTCGAGTTCCAATTGGAACTGGGGTAAAGAAACACCGATTTCCCACAGAGTCATTTCAGGATTCGCCTTTGCTTGGTCATAGACCTTTAAACCTATCTGAAGAGCCTTGATATTAGGCTGTCCTTGAAATTGATATTTCGCCTTACTTAACTTGGCGTACTGCCTACCTTTTTCGCCTGTGTGATGGGCTTCTAGGATTTTTCTAAATCTATCAACCAAAAACTTTTGTGGAAGACTCAGAGGAACACTCATAACAAGTCGCCCTTCATCCACCAGAGCCTTTTCACCATTTCCTAAAAGAGTAATTCGATCTTCAGTTGTTGGATTAGAAAAAAGAGTGGCTCCACGCTCACCTTCATTCCACCACTTTTTGAAACTATCTCCTCTTACATCTCCAAAGTCTTTGTAAAGCTCTGATAACTTTCCCTTACCTTTTGACTCACAAGTTTTTAAATAATCCTCGTTACGCTTTAAGTAAGCCCACCACAAGTAATAAACAGTGTCTTCCCAATTTCTTGGCGTCTTCGGTTTCTTATCAGTTCCAAAAGTTGGGTGTTGATAAGGGAAATGGCGAGGAGGTGTTTTACGGATCTTTTTCATATCAATATGTTAACACTTTAAATACTTAAATTATCTTTAGAGTCTACGAAACAGCGAAAACCTGTCAAGCTTATGTTATTGGGTAACCAATGCTATTAAGGTGATTTTGCTATTTTTTATGTTAACACTAGGAGATTTTTATGTTGAGAAATAAAACGAATTTAGAACTTCTTTTTAATGCCAAGACAAGTCAATCTTATAACGAGATGCTGGGGGCAAAGCGAAAGTACGAGCAAGTACTTAAAGAATTTATTTTGGAGTACGTCGCCTCTGAGGCTGAAATTGGTGAGGCTTTTGTGGACGCCCTTGGGACTCTTAGAGAGGCTTATTTTGATGACCCTTATGTCGAAGACTACGAGGTATACAACACGATTCTTTTTAATCGAGTGGATGAGATTGAAGAGGGTGAAGCTGCTGATATTTCAGAAGAAGTGTTAACAGTTTAAATACTTAAATTAATTTTAGAGTCTACTTTTATAGGGATAAATTTTATAATAGAGGTATCGATTGAATAGCTCAAAAGGCTCATTAAATCGTGGTTTTTCATTTATTAATTAACTCAAAAGGAAATTATATGAACAATACTATTGTTAACACTACAGAATTAAATAAACCTGTAATCACAAATCCTGAAGTTATTGGATACGCCAATACATTCAAGTCATTTTTTATCAAAACTGCTGAAAATGTTCTTGAAATGGCTAGAGTAGTTTCTACAGCTAAAGTTAAGCTAGGAAATAATCAATTCCGTGAATTTTCATATTTAATTGGATTTGACCCTAACTCCAGCACCTTGAAAAAGCTATTGGCAATTGGCAAGAATTACGATGTTTTAAGCAAAAACATCACGGCACTTCCAGCCAACTGGACTACGCTTTATGAAATTTCTCAGCTTCCAGAGGACAAGTTCATTGCCGCTATAGATAAAGGCGTAATTAATCCAAATGTTCTTGGCAGAGATGTAAAAGCATTAATTGATCCAACAAATAGCTCTAAATCAGTGACCTCAAAAGTTCCAAGTGGAACTAAAGGAGATGTTGATTCAGGCTACCGACTAACAATACGTCTAAGCTCCTCACCCGATAGAAAGACTGTTGATAAATTACGCAAGATTATTGCGGAATGTAAGTTAATTAAAACTGCCGAGGTTGAGTGTAGTTCTTTAGAAGAATTTCTAAAGCCTGAAGTTATTGAAGCTGAACCTGTGACAGCTTAAGGAGATTTATGAGCTCCTCAACCACCCTAGATTGGGCAATCAAGCACCGTCCAACTTCTATGGATGATGTAATTTTGCCCAAGCAAATTGAAAACCGCCTTCGGGCGTTTTCAAAAAACTCAGGTGGCTTGTCGGTTCTTTTCCACGGCTCTCCGGGCTGTGGAAAAACAACTGTAGCCAAATTAATTAACCCAGAAAACACATATTTCATCAACTGTACGATCAATAACTCTATTGATCAAATTCGCCAACTGGAGCGCACTTGCTCTAGCTTGACCTTGAGTGGCGAAAGAAGACTTATTTTGCTTGATGAGGCTGACTATCTCAGCAAGGATGCTCAGGCAGCTCTTAGGGGTCTAACTGAAGAGTATGCCGTTGCCAACGATTTTGTAATGACTGCGAACTATCCAGATCGCCTACTCGATGCTATTCATTCAAGGTTTCTTTCTGTGAATTTTGAGTTTATGGATTCAGAGGAAATGCGAGATCGAATAGTGTCATTTTTAGGTGGCATTGCCGTTAAGGAGGGATTTAAACGTCCCTCCAACGCCGTACTAAAAACAATTGTTAAGCGATCTTTCCCTGACATAAGAAATATGTTGAAAGCGCTTCAATTCGAGATGCTTGAATCGGAGGAAATCAATGGTCTCAACTAGTAATGGTGTTTTCAAAAGCTACTGCTCAAAACATCTACAAAGTAAGTTAATGAAGTTTAAAGCTCAGGTTACTTATATCGAATCTACCCTTATTGAACTTGGGCTAAGTCCTGATAAATTTGATTTGGGGCGTGATGATGGGCATCAGTTTTTTGAGTTTCATATTGGAACGGCAGACGATACAAAAATGAGATTGGTAGAAGAAAACTATGACCTCCTAGTAAATAAAGCCAATACACCTTTAGTAATGTCGATGGTTCCCTACATTTGCGACAACTGTGAAAACTTACATCTTTGTTTTTATATAAAAGCGCTATCGGTAGACAACCCATTTAGAGCGGGTGACCTTGAGCATCATCTTTATTACTTTGAAGATGATGAATCTGTAATCAAACATTAAAAGGAAAATATGAAATTTTCGAAAGAAACAATTAATCACCTTAAACATTTTTCAACCATTAACCCAAATTTTATTTTTAAAAAAGGTGCTCAACAGAAAACGATTGCTGGCGCCAAAAATCGAGTAGTACAAGCGACTCTAGACACCATCTTCCCTGTAGACTTTCCAATTAGAGATTTAAGGGGACTATTAAAGGCTCTCTCTCACTTTGATAACCCTGATGTCAAATTTACTAGATCGCAGTTAACCGTTTCAGGCAAAGATGGAAAAATCTCCTTCGCACCAAGCAAGCGAAGGGATTTAATCCTCCCAAGCAAGGAAATAAATTTTCCAAGAGCGGATATTGAGTTTGAGATTTCTAGCGCCCAATATTCAACTCTTATCAACTCTTTAAAGAAACATTCTTTTTACTGCGTTCGCCTTGAAGGAGATGGTAATGAGATTAAGGCAATAACCTCACCTACTTATAGAGGGGAATATGTGTACGAACAACTATTAGGCAAAACAAATAAAAGATTTTCTTTTAGATTTTTTGTTTCAAATCTATTGTGCCCAATAGATGATTACACCATCTCATTAAGCTCAAAGGGAATAGCGAGGTTTAAATCTAAAAACTCTGATTACACTTCATTTTCGGCTATTGAACATCCAAGACCTGTATAACTTCAGTTATGACTCTCCTCTAAGGAGAGTTTTTTCTATGACTAAATAGTTTTACGAATGCTTTACGTGATCTCGTCTATGTTGTACCTGATGAACTACTTGATAGTCGCCTTGATAGCGCCTAATACTTTATGGATCTTGTTTAGCAATAAGCTCCATTACACCCTAAAGAAAGGTAATCAATGATTGACTCTTTAAACAAGCTACCAACAAATGAATTCTACAGACGATATGGTGATGAGATTATTAGAAAAACAATAGCGTCATCTGCCTATCTGCGCCAAACTGAATTTGACTGGGTTTCTAATAATACTGAATGGGTACCTTTTGTTTCCACAGTTACTTTTAAGAATTTAAGAGGCTACGAATCCTCTAACTCAATGGAAAAGGCTACAAAGTATGAGTACAACAAGCGGGTATTAAATAAAATTAAGAAAAGATTGTGTAGATCAATTACAAAATGGGACTATTTTTTACCTATCCAGTATTCACAATATGAGTATGAACAGGGAAGCTTTTTTAAGCCAATCCCGAAAGACAACACTCCACACCATATTCACGGTCTTTTTGCTGTTCGCCGAGAGGTAGCCTCAAGAATCTATGATTTTTCGCTTAGAAAGCTCGATAGAAGGGTTTCTAAAGACTTACGATCAATCTCAACCGTATCTACGTTCAAAATTGAACCATTAAGGGTAGAGGAGACTCAGAATTGGCTTAACTATATGTCCAAAGGCAAGGTGAATTCTGAGCTTTTTTGACTACAAACGAAGAGCAAGTCCTAAGTTTCCAAGTTAAATCTTTTACCATCAGAAGAACAAACATAAAGCTCCTCCCTGACGGTGAAGCTCTCTTTGAAATCTAGATCTTCTGCTCCGTAACTCAGGTCAGCGACCACTCTAATTATTCCGGTTGGAAGCACGCAGTCATCTGAAATCAAACTCAATTTAGAGGAATCAAACTTTGTTTTGATAGTTAATGACTTTAGACCTTTTTTACACCATTTTTCAAAGATTAAATAATATGACTTTGTTTTCTTTTTTGGACTAACTAAAGGTTGAGAACTAAAAATTGACGAATTCTCTTTAATGAAATTTTCAACGCACTCTATTTGTTCTTTCAAGTCGGCACTAACAGTAAAATTTGCGCTTGAACTATCGAAGATAAATCCATTTATCTTCGAGTCACCCATAATTCGATCTTCAAGCTCCATCCAAGCCTCAGAATCTTCCAAAGTTAGGTCCTCTTCTTCACCAGCCGCTATTGAAGCAAGCTCTTCAAATTGATCCCTTGAGATATCCAAATACATACATTCGTACATATCTCCAAAAATTGAAATTTCAGTTGGTTGTACTTTCAGATTCTTTGGTTTAGGGGGAGACTTTTTAGACTTTTCTACAGAGGTCTTTGATTGAGCTTTCTTATTAGGTTCAACCTTCTTTTTACTAGCAACACTTTTCTTTGGTGCTACTTTTTTTAAGGGAGTTAATTTTTTAGGCATCTTATTTCCTTTTTTTATATTTATACCAAATTAAACGTAAGTAAAAAAACGCCTAAATAGAAAAGCCATTAAAAAAGGGGGTTTGCGCTTATGTCTTCATCGACAAGAAATCAAATGCTAGGAATTAGAACGACAGAGAATTTTGTTAACAAATTTGATGAATTATGTGACCGACTTGGTTACAACCGCTCGGAGGTTGTTAGATATTGTTTAAAACGGTTCTTAAATGAACATTGGAACAACTCAGAAAATTTTCAACGTGCCAGAAAGGACTTATTTTGATTTTAAGTTTCACCGAATGGCTTCAAAGTTAAGAAATCCAAAAGAAAAGGAAGAAGAATGGCGAGCAATACAGTAATCAAGGAAGTTCAGAAATCAGGTATGACAATTTCCAAGGAAAAACTGATCGAAATGATCAGAAAATCATCTCAAACGACGTTCTCTATATTGCAGAGCCCTAATTCTAAAGAAGCTGTAGTGGTTATTTAGCTAAGCTAAGCCTACTTAATCTCTTCAAGACTTATCTGCCTAAGCTCACTTAAGGCAGATTGAAACTCCAAAATTATTTCACTCTTGATGGGATCACTGATAAAGCTTGCATTGAAGTCATCAATCTCTTTCAAAATCAATCGCCACTCATCTAAATATTCAAACTGCTCTGCACTGGTGCTTTCGGGTCTGGTAAACATCACCATTTTGCGTTTTTCATCGTAGAGAGTTTGACTAATCTTGGCTAACTTATATCTTTCAGTACTGCTTTTATCCTTTAGCCAATAATCAATGGTGAGCTTGATATCCTCAAAATGACGTCTGGCTTTGTCTCTCAACTCTTTTTGCTTTTTCTTAGCTTTTTTATAGAGAAAAAACAGGTAAATTAGAACTGCTAAAACAATTACCAAAAAAGTATTCATCGTTTTCTCTCAAACCTAATTGAATAACAATAGCTCAAAATTTGTCTAATTATGGGGTTAACAATATCCCCTCTTATCTTTTCTTTAAGCCTTAAACGGTTCTTCTCGAAATCTAATTTAGTTATTTATCAACTACTTCTTAAGAACTGGAAGGTTTTTGATTGCTTCAAATTGTTCTTTAGGAAATTTATCCTTGATAGGCTTAGGATTTTCAAGGGGCTTAATTCTTGACCTAATTTCATCAAAATTTGAATTCTTCTTTGTCACTTCAGATTGCTTATCTTCTTTTTTTGTCTTCATAAAACTCCGACCGTCATAGCTTAAGTTTATAAAAAAGTTTTTTTGATTTATATCGCATTACTCCAAAAATCTATTGACATTGAGCCAATCGATTTGTTATTAAGTTCCTTTTAGGAGAGTTTATGTCAACAATGGGTCATATTTATCATCAGTGTCCAAAATGCAGTAAAACACTGGTCAGTTTTACAGAATTGAGTTATTTTGAGGCAGCTGGAACCCCAAAATTTTCTGATGGCATATATGAATACTTCGCTCTTTGGAATTCTGGGTACTTAAAAGAGTGTCCAGAGTGCAAACATATTGATATTCCTAGCAATTTTCGAATTCCCGATGACGCAAATTTTGATTATCAATCTGCTGATCCGGGATTTCTTAACAGCTTAAGGTCAGTGTGCTCCTCAAGAAAAATTGACAATTGGCTGGCTAACAACAAAGTTTCCCAAAAAATCGAGTTCAACATCAGGTTCTCAGCTTACAACAGAGAAAGAGTCAAAGATGTCGAAATCAAGCGTGAAATGCTCAATAGGCAAAAAAACTCAAAAAGACTCTTTGAAATTGCATTTTCATCTTCAAACCCTGAATTACTGTTTCAAACAACTGAAATATGTCGTGGCTCTTGTTTAGTATCAGAGGCTATTCGCCTGATAACAAAACTTGAACGTGAGTTTCCAGACTGGAATCCTAATTTAGTCAAAGAAGTTAAAAGCCTTATTGGGCAATCTAATACTGCCCCTAAAATGATTAAAAAAATTGGCAACGAAATTGGATTGGCAGATATTTAATGAAACTTAACCCCAACAAGTACGGCTTGAATGAAGGTTTATTTCCCTGTAATTCTATAAATGGTGAACTTTCAATTAACTTACCAGTAAGCTCACTAAAAAAAACTATTTTCCTAATTCAATCTAGGAAAATTTTTTCAGAGCAAAATTTTGGCGCAATCAGTGGTGGAGCATTAATTGGGTTTATTGTTTCATTAATGATTGGATTTACCTTTTTTAAAACTACTGATAGTGCCTTAGCAATATCGCTTGTTGGTTTAACTATTGGTGCGTTCGTTATTCAACAAAAAAGATCAACTGCTCAAGAAAACATTGACTACCAAATTGCACAAAGCATTTCCCTACCAAGTGATAGCCAGGAGCTTATTAAAGCAAAAGCAAAACTAATTTGTTATGACTGGAATAAGTTCTGCTCATTATTTAATGAGATTCAAAACCAAATAGACGGACTTGAGGAAATTGGCGTTAAGTGGTGGCTATCTAGGACTAGCTACGAACTAGAAAATGCAGTTGCTAATATGTTTAAAAGACGTGGCTTCAACTCTTCCGTTACGCCTGGCTCAGGAGATGGTGGCATTGATGTAATCGTAGAAAATTTCGAAAATCAAAATTTATATATTCAGTGCAAAGGGTGGAGCAACAAGGCAGGTCCACAAATTGTCAGAGAGTTAGTAGGATCATTAAATGTTATTACTGATACAAAGGCTCAGGGAGTTGTTTTTTGCTCCAAAGGCTTTACTCAGGGGGCACTTGATTATGCCAATCAAACAAACATTCTTCTCTGGACTCCTGAAGATCTAGTAATGATTGCCGAAAAGTATCATTAATATTTATATGCTGTGACTATTTATCTTAGGACTTAGTCGATAGCCTACCCAAGATTTCGGTATCTCATTGATTTGACTTACTAGGTGTCTCTAAACTCTGCATCCGGAAATCTTTCATAAGTTGTTTCTACTTCTGGCTTAGGAGCATTTTTTCTTTCTTTTCTTTTTTCTTCCTCGTTTCTAAACGCTGCTTGGTCATTTTTAAAGTCCTCGGCAAAAGAGGTAAGTTTTTTAGGATTCATACACCCAACAAATTCTAGCTCTTCCATTTTTATTACCCATCTAACACTAATTAATTTTGTTTAGGCGACCAAAGCTTTATTGGTCCTCTTTCTGTGTATGACGACCAACTATTCAGCGTTGAATTCTTAATAGCAAATCTAATTGCTTCAAGCATCGATGCGAAATTTAATTGTGGTTCACCTGTTATTGGATCAAATGGATCTTTTTTTGTGAACTCTTTATATTCCCGACATTTTTCTTTTAATAAATTTTCTAAGGGAATAAAAAGGTAATCTGTAAGGGTGAATGTTATTTCATCCACATTCCCTCCCTTATCTTTAGGGAGCGTTACTTTCGCCCCGTTCATAACTTCCAAAATATTCGAGAAAGTCCAAATTGGTTTTTTTGTCTCAGGGTCATAGATCACATTTCCATTTCTTTCGGACTCTTCGCATAGCTTTTGTAAAACCATATATAGATCATTAAAAACTCTTTCATTTAAAGTGATTGGGTAAGCATATGTTGTCATTTAAAGTAATTCCTAAAAAACAATTTTCTCTCTGAAAGAAGATTCGGCTCAACTGAAATTTGCTGAACGATAGGATCAACCGACTGTATCTTTCTTGCGTGTAATTTTGCCGACCGAGATGAGGGTAAGCCAATTATGCGAGCCGAATCAATTACAGCTTGAACGATATAAGGCTTTGTTACCCACTCTATAGACTGTTCCTTGTTTATGTTAGCAGGCGTCACAATTGCTAAAAGAGCTATTCCACAAATCATACATCCTCCATTTATGGAGTCATAGTATGTTTCTATAGGCTCATAACTTGAGCTTTATCTATGACTGCGCTACCAACACATCGATTCAATACAGATTTAAGGTTTTTACTAACTCATCTTTAACCCTCTTTCGTAAAATTGCGGGTGCGATGACTTCTACTTCCGATCCGTGCTTCAAAATATCCATTACCAGTTCAGGATCTTGGTTGTATTCAAACTCCAAAACGTAATATCCATCTTTATCAAAACTACCAATCTGTTGTTTATGCCAAGTCTCTGCTGAAACCCATCTAGCCCTCTCTGGGGTAAACCTTAACTTTGCTTTTTGAGTCGACTTTCCTGAAAAAATTCCATAGCTTTCGCCAAAGTATTCATCTAAACTTTTTTCAGCTATTTCATCTGCTTTTTTATCAAGAATAATTACTTTGCGTATTCCATCCATTGAGAAACTACGTAACTCTTTTCTCAGATGACAGTAGGCATCCAAATACCAATTATCTCGATAGTAAATAAGTCTTTGAGGTGAAATCTCTCTTGATGTAGTTTGATTGCTACCTTTAGCGTAATAGTCGATATTTAACCTATTTCGTTTTAATAACGCACTTCCTACTTCCTCAAAATGCCCCGTAGAACTTTTTCTAGCAGACATACCAAAAACTTTTAACCGCTTTCTCAACTCTTTTGTGGTTGTTTTGCTTCTCCCCAAAATTCCATCAATAATATTTTGAAGTGGCTCTAGATGAGGTCCAAGCAATCCTCCTTGATCGATACCCGCCAGTAGCGATTGCGTAATTACTAGAGCAGTTGCTTCTTTTTCGGAAAACCATAGCCCAGGAAGCTCAATCTTTTCCCCTGCCGATGATTTTGATTCAAATTTATACCCACCATCGATCCGGTCATAAACAATATTGGCATTCATTCGGCTACGTAAATATTCCAAATCTCTTTTGAAGGTTGCTTTTGAAATTTCTAACTCCTGAAGAAACTTTTCCAAAGGAACACAATGCCTTGCTTGAATCAAATATTTGATTCGATGTAGCCTTTCCATATCGCTCATAAAAAATCCTTTAAGTTTTTCTTATTTTCTAAAAGTATAGGCTCAGCTAATGAGCCACTAATTGACTATCTTATTCATAAGACATTTAAAGGAGGCAATATGAAATTTTTATTGGTTTTACTGACTAGCGCTCAACTTATCTTTTTTGTTCAAAAGACTAATGCTCAGGCTCTCAATTTTGATAACAGTCCTCTTAATTACCAAAACAGCCCCCTTAACTACCAAAATAGTCCTCTAAACCCTCAAAACAGCCCCCTGAACTACGAAAACAGTCCATTGAACCCCAACTCTACCAATGGGGTTTATGACAACCGAGGCAACCGTATCGGCTATGAGGTTCAAGCTCCAAATGGGGTGACGAATTATTTTGACAATAAAGGTAACAGGATTGGTTATTCACCAAGTAACAAAGTTCAATAATCCTGATTAAGTAAGACAAGTTTTTTAAGGATAATTTTTGGGGGTGCCTTTAGTCGGGCGTCCCGAAGCTTACGTTTTTTGTATATTGAGAAAACGCTTTCGGTGCCCAGATTTAAGCCCCTTGGAGAATGAAATCCCCTTGATATTAAAAGATCAGCAATTGCTTTAAAAGTTAGAAGCTCTCTATCTCTTAGATCAATGATTAGCTCAGATAGTTTATTTTGATATTCAGAATATGCGCCAATCATTAGTGACTTTGTTCGTAACTCAATCTCAAAGCGAACTGTAGCCCTTGAATTACAGCTACCCCCTTTGAAAGTTACTCCACCGTCACCGATTTTGCGAGATTGCGTGGCTTATCGACATCAGTACCTCTTGCGCATGCAGTGTGATACGCCAGCAATTGAAGAGGGATGACATGCAAAATTGGTGACAAATCACCATAGTGCTCTGGCATTCGAATAACATGAATGCCATCTTCAGCGCGAATTTGTGTATCACTGTCTGCAAAAACAAATAACTTTCCGCCACGTGCTTTTACTTCTTGCATATTCGACTTGAGCTTTTCGAGCAATGCATCGTTGGGTGCCACTGTCACTACTGGCATTTGCTCTGTGACCAATGCCAATGGTCCATGCTTTAACTCTCCAGCAGGATAGGCTTCAGCATGAATATAAGAAATTTCTTTTAACTTAAGCGCACCCTCAAGGGCGATTGGGTAATGAAGCCCGCGACCCAAAAATAAAGCATTTTCACATTGAGCAAAAATTTCGCTCCACGCAATGATTTGCGGTTCAAGAGCTAGCACTGCATGAATGGCTGACGGAAGGTGACGCAAGCGATTGAAGGCATTGCGCTCTTGCTCAACGGTTAAACATTTTTTGTTTTTTGCCAAGGTCAGAGCCAATAAATACAGCCCCACTAATTGAGTCGTGAAAGCTTTGGTCGAAGCGACACCAATCTCTGTTCCAGCATGCGTTAAAAATTGATACTTTGTTTCACGAACCATGGCACTGCTTGCCACATTACAAACTGCCAGAGTCTCTTGATGACCCAAAGATTGCGCATGTCTAAGTGCGGCTAACGTATCGGCTGTTTCACCTGATTGAGAAACTACCACCACCAATGAACGAGGGTTAGGTACTGTTTTGCGATATCTATATTCACTGGCAATTTCAACTTGAGTGGAAATGCCAGCCACATCTTCTATCCAATATTTTGCTGTGCTTGCTGCGTAATAACTGGTACCGCAAGCCAAAATCAAAACACTGTCAATATTCTTCCAATCAACTTCGTTTGCACCAAACAAACTTAATTCTGCCGACTCTGCATGACCCAAGGTATCTGCAACAGCTCTTGGCTGCTCAAAAATCTCTTTTTGCATGTAGTGCTGATATGGGCCCAAATCAACTTCAGCACTTTGAGTTGGCACTGGCTTTTTAACTCGATCTTGAACTTTCCCAGTCACATCGGTGATGATGACTTGATCTGTTGTTAAAACAGCAATGTCACCCTCTTCCAAGTACGCCATCATGCTCGCGTGATCAGATACAGCCAATGCGTCTGAAGCTAAGAAGTTTTCTTGATCACCATAAGC
>JACCEA010992564.1_pt1 | contig 23477 bp, 18 predicted proteins | sample 7449851 | NCBI WGS metagenome assembly JACCEA01 (sample SAMN15323453, study PRJNA562643) | freshwater metagenome | isolation source: river surface water | place: USA:Blue River Watershed | collected 2017-08-18 | reverse complement strand
TCTTTTTAGAAATACACTAAGTATTTTATCTAATTAGTTCAATCCATCCTTTGATAGTCGTCGGAATCTCATCTGTTTTTTCCAATCTTTGCAAAGTGACCGTTGAAACATAATAATAAGTTCCGACTGGAAGTTCGACACCAGAAGAAGTTTTTCCATCCCAATTCAAAGACTCCCCATCGGATTCAAACACTTTTAAGCCATATCGGTTATAGATTTCGATAGATATTCGTTTGATAAATGCCTCACAATAGGTTGGACTGAAAGTGTCATTTTTTCCATCAGCATTGGGGGTAATCACATTAGGTAACTCTACAACAGGGCAATTATCTTTACAAATAGTGTTACTTATGCTACTTTCCAGATTTAGGCTATTGACGGAGGTGATATAATAGCAACCAGCAAAACCCTCTTGGATTGGCTTTTGGTGATTGAAACTATTTTGAGCTGACGAAACAGAAGCGAGTAATTTTGGCTGTTCGCCTTTGTATCGGGCAAAATAAATGTTGTATTTAGCAATATCGGATTTACAAACATTATTTGAAGATACGGTTGGAATTCTCCATGAAAAAGTGTTTGTGATGCTTGACGCATTGCAAATAGAAGCTCGGTCAATTTTTCCGCAATCCAACGTTTCATCGGAAAATATTGGAGGACAAGGCGGAGAATTGTCGAAAGGTATGCCACAAGCCACTTGCGAGAAATTATAAAGTAGCCCAAATTGAGGAAATCTTGAATAAGAACCAACGGTTTCGACTTTGTAACAATAACTAGAATCTACCATTAGCTGGAGTGAGTCAATGCCATCATCTGGAAAATTATCTTTTCCAGTATCAATGTATTGAAAAGTATTCACAGATTGCACGGTTACTTCTGCAATGATATTGAACGACCCTGGCTTACTTTTGCTTTCACGATAAATTCGGTGGGTTCGATTTGTATTTGTCCAAGGAACATTAGCTTGCCAATTCAGACGAATCTTTTGAGCTTCCGAAAAGGTACTCAATCTGACACTACTAGCAATTTGACTTTCGCTCAAAACTTTATCTTTTTCATATAAAAAAGCCACTTTATAAGTATAGCCATTCAAAGTTGTATTTAGCCCCCCCTCCATGAGTACGGTATCGGCAGAGGCAGAAGAAAGCTGCGTAGGAATACTCTGTACCAATTCGAAATTTCCTCCATTGATGCCCAAAGCCCGATAGAGCTTATACTGATAAGGTCCTTTATAAAGAGTTGAGTCAAAACTAATAGGACGAGTCCACTTAACATTAATTTTTCCGGCAAAAGCATCGGTTTTTTCGACAGTCACATTGGTAATAACCGAGGCAAACTTAGGAATTACACTGCCAACACAAGCCTCATTGGAAGGAACGCTCGACATTGTAACAAAATTAGAAGTCGATAAGTTGGCAACAATGCTATAACTATAGATGATTCCTTTCGATACTTTTGTGTCTAAGAAAGAGGTATCATTGACCGAAACCCTGGCAATTTCCACAAATCCCAATGAGGCAGGTAAACCAAGCTGACAGTTGGAGGGGATATAATTTGAACAACCCTCTTTTCGGTAAATAATCAGTTCCGCTTTAGAAACATTACAATCAGGGTATTTTTGCCATGAAAGATCGACACCCTTATCAGAAGACAATGCTGTTAGTCCCCTTGGTCTTGGAGGAATAACCTTAATTTTTACGGTTTTTATATCGGTCATTTGTACAGCAAATCTACCGGGATAATCTTCAACCTTAAACAAAACATCGTAAGTTTGCTCTCGTACATGTTTGCAATTGGTATTCCATAAAAACGATGCTTCGGCCGGATTTTTCTGAATCTGATTTTTTGGAGAAAATACCGCCGCACTTGGAGCGACAAACTCAACATTCAGTCCACCAGCATCTAAATTATAGACACCGCTATTGGAAGTAATTTTTATGTTATTATTATCCCTATCATTTGCTTTTACGGTGAATTCGATTTTTTGTCCAGCTTCGACACATAATTGGGCAGGAACAGTCAAAATAGGTCTATTATTAGGAGTTTCTACCACTATAATCTGCATATCTCTAGTAATTTCGCCGATTTTTGAATATTGCCCATTTGTTCCTTTTCGCCATTCTTCGATAATAAAAGCAACATTGATTTGGTACTGTGTAGTGGACCATTTGCCAGGAGAGTCCCAGATTAAATCACCAGTAATAGGGTCGATTTTGAAAAAAGAAGCACTTTTTCCGTCTTCCGTTAATGCGTTTTGCCCGAGCGAGGCAGGGTCTTTATATCCTTGGATAAACTCGCCTTGTCCGGTACCTTCACCTAAATCCCTTTTGGGAGTACTTAATCGATAAGACAAACTATCTCCATCAGCATCGAAAGCACCTGGATTATGAATGAATTTTTTGCCTACCCCAGCAGTATCAATCGGGATATTCAATAAAACAGGAGTATTATTCAATCCCAATGCTCCATTGACGACAATGGTCGTTTCGACAAAAAAGCTAATTTCATCTGTACGTCCAGGAAGATTGACCGTATTGGCATTTCTGTTGGGAATCGCACAAGTAATTTTATATTGTCCTTGAGCCGGAAAAGTGAAAGTGGTATCATATACATTACACATGGTTGCGGGATTTATTAGTACTTTCTTTTTTCTGGAAACCTCATAGGCAGGCACACCACTGACACCAAAATATATTTTGACTGTATTCTGAGCATCATTCGCTTGAATTCCATTGATTTGGTCGGTATAGGTGGTAAGCGTAACTTTATAAGTAAGACTAGTTTTAGAAATTCGTTTGGCTGTAATTTCCCCAGCCCGAATGTGCGTAGCAAAAACATCCGAAAAACGAGACAAACAAGCAATAAATATTAGAAAAAAGATAAATTTGGATAATTTCATATAAATATAGAGTAAGGAATTGCATAAATATAAACGAAAAAAAATACACCTTTGATAAAAATATATCAGATTTTTTTAAAACATAAAGAATAAGCAGATTGTTGAAAAGAAGCATCAATAATAATTTATCAATAAAGTGAAAATTTTTATTGATTCTAAGCTATTTGTGGCTTACTTTTGGGGGTTGAATTAGTTGTACTATTCAAAGGAATGTTCAATTCTTTAATTAATTATTAAAATTATTAGATAAGGCTATGTCTTGGCTCACAAAAACATTATCAAGTTCAATCGGAAAGAAAGTCCTTATGTCGCTGACAGGTCTTTTTCTTTGTACTTTTCTATTAGTTCACCTAATAGGTAATTTACAACTTTTTAAGAATGATGGCGGGTATGCTTTCAATAAGTATGCCGTATTCATGACGACATTTCCTCTGATTAAGGCCGTTTCGTACGTAAACTATGCCTTGATTTTATTTCACGCTTTTTGGGGATTGTATCTTGAAAACAAAAACAGAAAAGCTCGACCGGTATCTTATGCCGTTGTGAAAAACTCATCTACATTTTCTAGCCGAAACATGGCTATTTTGGGTACAATTTTGCTGGTGTACATTGCGGTTCACATGGGAGATTTTTGGTATAAATTCCATAATCAGCCTTTGCCGTATATGCAATATACCGAACAATTGACAAGTGGAGCCGTGACAGCAACACAAATGCCAGAAGGATACACGCAGGATACCAAAATTGTGGAAATGAGTGATGCGGCAGAAAAAACGCATACCATCATAGTAAAGGATTTATTTGGCGAAGTAAGTAATGCCTTTCAAAATCCATTATTAGTGGCTTTTTATTTATTGGGAATGTTAGCAGTAGCCTATCACTTGTATCATGGATTTCAAAGTGCTTTCCAAACATTGGGTTGGAATCACCCTAAATACACGCCACTTGTAAAATTTATCGGAACATGGGTGTTTGCTATCATTATCCCTTTAGGTTTTGCGGCTATGCCACTATACTTTTATTTAAAACAGTATTTGGCATAACCTTCGATAGAATAGTTAATGTTCGTCATTTAAGTATAATTAAGATTTTCAAATTGTAGAATTTTCAAATTTAGACTACTATGTCAAATAAATTAGATGCCAAAATTCCTGATGGTCTTTTATCGGACAAATGGACAAAGTATCGCTCGACTGTTCCTTTGGTAAACCCTGCCAATAAAAGAAGTTTAGAAATTATTGTGGTGGGTACTGGTTTAGCGGGTGCGTCTGCAGCAGCAACTTTAGCCGAATTGGGTTATAAAGTCAAAGCATTTTGTTTTCAAGATTCTCCTCGTCGTGCTCACTCGATTGCGGCACAAGGGGGTATCAATGCTGCCAAAAACTATCAAAATGATGGTGACTCCGTTTTTCGTTTGTTTTATGATACAATCAAAGGGGGGGATTACCGTGCTAGAGAGGCAAATGTACACAGATTGGCTGAGGTATCTGGAAATATCATCGACCAATGTGTGGCTCAAGGGGTTCCGTTTGCTCGTGAATATGGTGGCTTATTGTCCAATCGTTCGTTCGGAGGAACTCAAGTACAAAGAACGTTTTATGCGGCAGGTCAAACTGGGCAACAACTATTGTTGGGGGCTTATTCTGGTTTGGAGCGTCAGGTGGGTATCGGTAATGTAAGTATGTATGCTCGCCACGAGATGTTGGAAGTGGTGATGATTGATGGAAAAGCGAGAGGAATTATTGCTCGTAATTTAGTAACAGGGGAGCTGGAGCGTCATTTCGGACATGCAGTTTTGTTATGTACTGGAGGGTACGGTAATGTGTTTTATTTATCGACCAATGCCATGGGAAGTAACGTGACTGCTGCTTGGAAAGCACATAGAAAAGGAGCAAATTTTGCCAATCCGTGTTTTACACAGATTCACCCGACTTGTATCCCTGTTTCGGGTGATCATCAGTCAAAATTGACGTTAATGTCTGAGTCTTTAAGAAATGACGGAAGAATCTGGGTTCCTAAAAAACAAGACGATAAGCGTGCCGGAAATGATATTCCGGAAGATGAAAGAGATTATTATTTGGAGCGACGTTATCCTGCATTTGGAAACTTAGTGCCTCGTGATATTGCTTCTCGTGCTGCCAAAGAGCGTTGTGATGCTGGATATGGTGTAGGAACTTCAAAAATGGCAGTTTATTTGGATTATGCGTCTGCCATCGAAAGGTATGGCAAAATTGAGGCAAATAAAAAGGGTATGCACAGCCCATCTTCTGAAGAAATCAGAGAAATGGGTAAGGCGGTAGTAAAAGAAAAATATGGTAATTTGTTCGATATGTATAAGCAAATCACCGGAGAAGACCCTTATGAAGTGCCAATGAGAATTTATCCGGCTGTTCACTACACAATGGGTGGGCTTTGGGTTGATTACAATCTAATGACAACCATTCCAGGTTTATATGCTTTGGGTGAAGCTAATTTCTCTGACCATGGTGCAAATAGATTGGGAGCTAGTGCCTTGATGCAAGGATTAGCAGATGGTTATTTTGTAATTCCTTATACTATTGGTTCTTATTTATCAACAGAAATTCGTACAAAAGCGATATCAACTGACCATCCAGCATTTGGAGAAGCGGAAAATGAGGTACAAGAGAGAATTAATAAATTATTGAACATCAAAGGAAAGCAATCTCCAGAATCATTCCACAAACGTTTGGGTAAAATTATGTGGGATAAATGTGGAATGGCTCGTAATGAACAAGGTTTGAAAGAGGCAATAGAAGAAATTCGTGCCTTGAAAAACGAATTTTGGTCAGATTTACGTGTGATGGGAGAAGCAGATGAATTCAATCCTGAATTGGATAAAGCAGGTCGTGTGGCTGATTTTATCGAACTAGGAGAGTTGATGTGTATTGATGCCTTGAATAGAAATGAATCTTGTGGAGGGCACTTCCGTGAAGAATATCAAACGGAAGACGGAGAAGCTCTTCGTGATGATGAAAATTATATGTATGTAGCAGCTTGGGAATATAATGGGGATAGCCAATGGTCATTGAATAAAGAACCTTTGGTGTACGAAAACATTAAAATCGCTCAACGAAGCTATAAATAATTATTTGTCGGTCTTCTCCAAATAAATAGAAGACCGACTTATTCCTTACAACTCAATAAAAATAAGTGTTTGGCTTTTGTACTGAAGTTTAAGCAACTATGAAAAATCTCTTTTCATTAACCAAAATTTTAATAATTACAGCCGCTTTAGGTACAATAGGCTTGTTGATTACATTGGCATTTTATAATTGCCCATCTGTAGCAGATGATTTTTGTTTTTCGGCAACAGCAAAAAATTTTGGTTTTTGGACTGCCCAAAAAATGTATTACAATGGATGGAGCGGTAGGTATTTGTCGAATTTTATTTTCCATATCAATCCATTGGTTTTTACACAAAGTAGGGTTGCTTTTGTGATTTTTCCAATTTTATTTTTGCTAATTTTCTTGTACAATAGCTTCTTGTTTTTCCAAAATACTTTCAAAGATATTCTGGACAAACAAATGGTGTTCTTTGTAACTCTTGGCTTTTTCTTGTTGTATTACTTCAATATTGAAAGTATCTACGAAAATATCTATTGGTTTAGCGGAAGTTATACGTTTATTTCTGCAAATTTGATGATGTTATTGCTTCAGTTACTGATGCGTTATTGGAGAGGCGAGGAAAAAAAACAGTATTGGTTTTCCTTGAAATTCGCTGTTTTGCTTTTTTTATTGCTTGGTTCAAGTGAAGTAACGATGTTGTCTGTTTCTTTGATAGTTACTTTACTCGTCGTTTATGATTACTATAATAATAAGCAACATTTACATATATTTTCTCCAATGTTATTGATTGTTTTATTGGGAAATTATTTGGTAATTAGTGCTCCAGGAAATAAAATAAGGCAAAAACAAGACCCCGAATTGCTTGATGTCATTATCAAAACTTGGAATGCAATGTCTCATTTTTTTATAGAATGGACTTTGGGCTCTCCAATATTGATAATCGCCACTGCGGCATTTGTTCTGATAATTAAAGATTTGCCGAAACAAAAAATATTCAATCTGCCTATTTGGTTGGTTTTTGGATTATTTGTATGTTTGTTTGGTTTTTTCTTTTTTCCGACTGCTTGGGGCTTGGGATTAACACAACCCCCTCCTAGAGTACTGAATATGATTTATTTGTACTTTTTGTTGGGTTGGTTTTTTATGGTTTGTGTGATTCTGAATCAAATTCAAATTCCTGATTTTCAGGCACATGCAGTTTCGGTGATATTACTTTGTATGTTTTTTGCAGTAGATATGTACAAATGTGCCAATCTAAGAAAAATGTACAGTGATTTAAGAATGGGGGCAGCTGCCAATTATTTGAAAGAATACAAAGAAAGAGTTCATGTTATTGAAAATACCAAAGAAGAGGTAGTATATCTGAAGCCATTTAAACATAAGCCTCATTGCTTATATGCCGAAGATATTAACGATAATTCTAATCACTTATGGAATAAATGCTTGGGCTTGTATTTTAATAAAAAACAAATAAAAATTAAGACTTTAGAATAAATTATGAATATTACACTCAAAGTTTGGCGTCAAAAAAACAAAAAAGCCAAAGGGGCTCTCGAAACATATTCTCTTGCTGATATATCTGAAGATATGTCTTTTCTTGAAATGTTTGATGTTTTGAATGAAAATTTGGTCTCTGAAGGAAAAGAGCCAATTGCTTTTGATCACGATTGCCGTGAAGGGATTTGTGGCATGTGTTCGATGTATATCAATGGTCGCCCTCATGGGCCTTTGCAGGGGGTTACTACTTGTCAGTTGCACATGAGAAGCTTCAAAGATGGAGATACAATTGTAGTAGAGCCTTGGAGAGCTGTTGCTTTTCCGGTTATAAAAGATTTGGTGGTAGATAGATCTTCTTTTGATAGAATCATTGCGGCGGGTGGATATGTTTCGGTCAATACTGGTAATGCTCAAGATGGAAACTCTCTGCCTATCCCTAAAGATGATGCAGATAAGGCATTTGCCGCAGCGGCTTGTATTGGCTGTGGTGCTTGTGTTTCGGCTTGTAAGAATGCCTCTGCAATGCTTTTTGTGTCGGCAAAGGTTTCTCAGTTGTCATTGTTGCCTCAAGGACAGCCTGAAAGAGAAGATCGTGCTTTGAAAATGGTGGCTCAAATGGATGCAGAAGGCTTTGGAACTTGTACGAACACTGGAGCTTGTGCGGCAGAATGTCCGAAAGAAATTTCTTTGGAAAATATCGCTCGTCTGAACCGTGAATATCTGAGTGCAAGTTTTGGCTCGACTAATGCTTAAAATAAACAATGAATGCAAAAAAAGCTATCCATTTGTGGGTAGCTTTTTTTGTATTCGGAATAATGGAGCATTGTTTCACTATATTCATTAAAAAAGCTCTTTCCTAAGAAAAGAGCTTTTTTTTGAAAAACGCAATCGTGAATTATGCTTTAAGGGCATTTTGTAATTCTTCCATTGGTACCATCTCTTCTTTGAAAGAATATGCACCTGTTTTTGGAGATTTCACAGCTTTGATAACTTTTGCGAAGTTTTTTCCTGCTGATTTATCACGAAGCGTAGCGACTACTTTCTTTGCCATTGCTTTTAGTTTTTAAAGATAAAGAGACAATTGAACGTTTTGATAATTCTTTTACCCCAAAATTATTTAATTTCTTTGTGAATCGTATGAGCTTTCAAAAATGGATTGTATTTTTTCAACTCCAAACGACCCGTTGTATTCTTACGATTTTTAGTCGTTACATAGCGAGACATACCTGCTACACCACTTGTTTTTTGTACGGTACACTCTAAAATTACTTGTACACGATTGCCTTTCTTAGCCATTGTTTTACCTATTTAATGATTGGCTTTTATTGATAAGCAATCAAATCAAGCCAAATTGATATTTTTTAATTAAACTCAAAACTTAATTCCCATGTATTTTCACGGATACAATCCTATATTTGGGGATGCAAATTTACAAATTTGTGCTATATAATTCAAAATTCTTCTATTTTTTTTTAAAACTAATTTGTGTTTTTTATTCAATTGATGCCATTTGTGATTATTTGTGATTGAAAATAGAAAATAGACTTGCCCGAAACCGCAAATTTTTCCTTTATTTTGTCTAAATTGCTTGCCCATTTCATGGAAAAAATCGTAAAAATAGATTCAACAAAAATATAAACCAAACTATGAAAAACTTGTCAATCAAACTTGTATCAAGACCAATCGGAGTTCCTACTGACGTTTGCTGGTTATTGGAAGAAAATAATGTGTCAGAATTGGCCGACAATCAAATTCTTGTTAAAGTTCAATATTTATCCATTGACCCTGCCATGAGGGGGTGGATGAATGAGGGGAAATCCTATATTCGTCCAGTAAAAATCGGGGAGGTAATGAGGGCTTTAGGGGTCGGAGAGGTGATTGCTTCCAAAAATCCTGATTTTGTAGTAGGGGATTATGTCAGTGCAGCGATGGGGGTACAAGAATGGGTGGTAATGGACGGAAAAGATGCCGTGAAAATAGATACTTCCACGATTGATGCTCCTGTTTATTTGGGTACTTTAGGAATGTCGGGTTTGACAGCCTATTTTGGAATTTTAGACACAGGGCAGCCCAAAGAAGGGGAAACTGTCGTCGTTTCGGGAGCAGCAGGTGCTGTGGGGAGCGTTGTCGGACAAATAGCTAAAATCAAAGGTTGTCGGGTTGTTGGAATTGCAGGGGGAAAAGAAAAATGCGATTATGTCGTCAATGATTTAGGGTTTGATGCTTGTATAGATTATAAAGATGGCGATTTAAGAAAAAATCTGAAAGAGGCTTGTCCAGAAGGAATTGATGTATATTTTGATAATGTGGGAGGCGAAATATTAGATACTGTCTTGGGCTTGATAAATTTCAAGGCTAGAATCGTTATTTGTGGAGCTATTTCTCAATATAATGCAACCAATAAAATTGTTGGGCCGAGCAATTATTTGTCTCTTTTGGTCAATCGAGCGAAAATGGAGGGGATTGTGGTTTTTGATAATGCTGCCAATTATGGAAAAGCAATCAAAGAAATGGCAACTTGGGTATTACAAGGGAAGCTCAATAGTAAAGTTTATGTAGTGGAAGGAGGGGTTCGAGCATTTCCTGAAACATTATTGAAATTGTTTCAAGGAGAAAATATTGGCAAATTAGTACTTAAATTATGATTTTTCTGCCAAAAATAGAAAAACTTATCAATGGTATCGCTCTTTTACAATCGAAGGGCGATGCTTATTTTTCGGATGGATTGTTCCCTTCATTTCGACAAAATAAATACTTGAATTACTCTCGTCGAGATAATAATATTTTTTATTCTGCTTCCATCATTTTTATTTTGAATGAGCTTCAGGGAAAATTACCTTCTCGTTTGAATGTAATTATTGAGCAAATATCTAAAAAAGTCGTCGATAACTATCCTAATTTTCAGAATAAAGATGGATTAAAAACATATAATTTTTGGCAGACAAAGCCATCCAAACATTTTTCAAACGGATATGTTTTTCATCGATTTGACCACTTTAGAATTCCAGACGACATAGACGATACAGCCTTGATATATCTCACCAATCCACATTCGTTGGAGGAGGTCGAATGGTTAAAAGCTAAACTAAAAGTTCATGCGAATTTGGCAAATCGGAAAATCAAAAATACGCCGAAACACTACCGTCATTTAAAAGTCTATTCTACTTGGTTTGGAAAGAATATGCCTATTGAGTTTGATGTGTGTGCTTTGTGTAATTTGATGTGTCTATTTGAAAAATATCAATTTCCATACAATGAAAATGACATAGATACCTATCAATTTTTAAGAGAAGTGATTTTGCGTAATGAATTTGTTCAATACCCGTTCAAAATATCTCATAATTATGCTTCTTCGGCTATTATAATTTATCATTATGCGAGATTAATCGGGACTTATGAGCCGAGGGCATTGGATGGCTGTAAAGAATTACTGATTGAAAGGGCAGTTCACCTTTTAGCTAAAACGGCGAATGAAATGGAGCAAATAATTCTTGAAACATCATTGCTAAAACTGACTAAAAGTGACCATTTATTGGTTCAGAAATACAGAAAAAGGGAGAAATATTCTCCCTTTAGATACTTTATCGCAGGTTTATTAAGTTCTTATGAAAATCCTTTTTTATATTTTTTTGCGTCGTTTGCCTTTACTCAGATGTCTTGGCATTGTGACGCTCATGAATTGGCATTAAGGGTAGAAAATCTTGTCTTAAAGTCAATATATTCTCATCGGAATACCCCTACGGTCTAAAAATTGTTTCAATTCGGGAATTGGAATTTCTTTAAAATGAAATATACTTGCCGCAAGGCCCGCATCTGCTTTTCCATCTGTAAAAACCTCATAAAAATGCTCCATAGTACCCGCACCTCCAGAGGCAATAATTGGAATATTTGAGTTTTCAGAAATTTCGGAAGTTAATTCAAGGGCAAATCCTGCTTTTGTTCCGTCGGTATCCATCGATGTAAGAAGTATCTCACCCGCTCCTCTATCTTCCACTTCTTTTGCCCATGCCAAGGTATTCAAATCGGTAGGTTTACGCCCACCATGCGTATGAACAATGTGCTGTTTTGTTTCTGACGCAGTTTCTATGTATCGGGTATCTATGGCAACAACGATGCATTGAGAACCAAATTCGAGAGATAATTCATTGATTAGTTGGGGATTCCGAACAGCGGAAGAGTTGATGGAAACCTTATCAGCCCCAGCATTCAATAATTTTGAAACATCATTCACAGAGCCAATACCTCCCCCTACACAAAAAGGGATATTGATGGTATGAGCTACTCTTTTAACCAATTCCAATAGCGTTTTTCGTTCTTCAACAGTTGCCGTAATGTCTAAAAATACCAATTCATCAGCCCCTTGTTTGGCATATTCTGCAGCCAATTCGACGGGGTCGCCGGCATCTCTTAAATTAACAAAATTTGTTCCTTTGACGGTACGACCGTCTTTGATGTCTAAGCAAGGGATGATTCTTTTGGTAAGCATTTTTGTTTGATTTTTATAGAAAATGAATAGGATTAAGAAAATCTTGTTTCGATTTCTTTCAAGGAAACTTTTCCTTCATAGATGGCTTTTCCGACAATCACTCCGAATAAGTTTAGGGAAGCTAATGCTTCGATATCTTGCATAGAACTGACCCCTCCACTGGCTATGATGTGTAAATTGGGTTCTTGGGCTTGAATTTTTTGGTAAAGTTCAATGGAAGGACCTTGAAGTAATCCATCTTTGGCTACATCGGTGCTGATTGTATATTGGATACCTTTGGAAGACCATTGATTGATGAAATCATAGACAGACAAACCTGAGTCTTCTTCCCAACCACTGACGGCGATTTTTTCGTTTTTAGCATCAGCTCCCAAAATAATGGCATCACTACCGTATTGAGTAAGCCATTTCTCAAATAATTGTGGATTTTTGACGGCAATACTTCCGCCCGTGATTTGCTTTGCTCCAGCATCAAAGGCTGACTGAATATCTTCATCAGACTGAACCCCTCCGCCGAAATCGATATGCAAAGAAGTATGCGTAGCAATAGTTTGAAGGACATTCAGATTGGTGATTTTTTTATTTTTCGCTCCATCTAAATCGACTAAATGCAAACGTTTAATGCCTGCACCCTCAAACATCTTGGCAACTTCGAGTGGATTTTCGTTGTAAGTCTTTTTTTGAGAATAATCTCCTTGCGTAAGCCTTACGCATTTACCGTCGATGATATCTATGGCAGGAATAATTTGAAACATAATTGAATGATTTTAGATAAAATATTAAATATTCATGAAATTCTTAAAAATTTGTTCACCAGCATCGCCACTAATTTCAGAGTGAAACTGTGCCGCAAAAAAGTTTTCTTTTTGAAGAATCGCAGAATATTTTAAAATATAATCGGTCTGTGCAACGGTATATTCACACAAAGGGGCGTAGTATCCGTGGTTGTAATATACATATTCGCTCGGACGTAATCCTAAACACAAAGGGTTTGCCCAATCCAAAGTTTGATAGGGCGTAATATTATTCCAACCTGTTTGCGGTACTTTAAAGCCTTTTACTTTGGGGAATCGTAAAATAGGTACATCAAAAACCCCTAAACAATCGGTATTGTTTTCTTCCGAAGAGCTACAAAGCAATTGCATGCCAACACAAGTCCCCAAAAATGGTTGTTTGAGAGAAGGAATTACTAGGTCAAGCTTGCTTTCTCGAAGACTTTTCATGGCAGTAGAGGCTTCGCCAACACCTGGAAAAATGATTCTGTCTGCTTTGCTGATGATTTCAATATCATCGGACAATTGATAATTTGCTCCGATACGTTCAAGTGCATACATGACAGACTGCACATTGCCAGCATTGTATTTGATGATAACGACTTCCAATGGATTAGGTATTTTGAAAAACAAAAATAATCAATCAAGCTAAATATCTTGAATATTCTACAAATTTACTATTCGAAATATATTTTGACTGTATTTATTTGAAAAACCATATTTTATCTTTTAAATATTTAATAATGATTTATTTTTCTTTGTCAATCGCTACAATTTATATAAATCTTGAGGTTTGTGATGCTTCATGAAAGTGGTTTTAAGATGAAATGATATTATGTTGTTGTTTTGAAACCTTATTTATCAAAAATCCGTTATTTTTTCATTCAGTTTTTGTTTCATTTTAAATTAATTATAATGGCTCGTACTTTTGGGTTTGCTTTGATGGCAGTCTTCTTTGTGCTGATAGATTTGTATGTTTTTCAGGCAGTGAAATTAGCAATGCGAACAGCCTCTCCGGCTACGCAACGTTTTATTACTTATGGATTTTGGGGTTTTTCGGTACTTTCGGTAATATCTGTTATTTTGGTTTTTACCTATACCCCTATGGCGGCCCCCATGAAAGCCAGTTTCCGAACTTTTTTAGTAGCTGGGATTTTTATCATTTATATATCCAAGATTTTTACAGTTCTTTTGATGTTTATTGGTGATATTATTCGCTTTTTTAAATGGATTGGACAATTGTTTCAGGGTAATGAAGTGCAAACAGAGGTCGCTCAGGCAGCTACGAATGTAGCTGAGGGAATTAGTCGGTCGGAGTTTTTGGCCAAAACAGCATTGGCTGTCGGCGGACTTCATGCGGGAGGAATGGCTTGGGGGATTTTGTCTGGAGCTCATGACTATCATGTTAGAAATGTAACTTTGCGGTTGAAAAACTTACCCAAACAATTTGATGGAATGAAAATTGCTCAATTGTCTGACATTCATTCGGGTAGTTTTTTTAATAAAACCGCTGTTAAAGGGGGTGTCGAAATGCTTTTGAAAGAAAAACCAGATATGTTCTTTTTTACGGGGGACTTAGTTAATAATGTAGCTCCGGAGGTTAAAGATTATATCGATATTTTTTCTAAAATTAAAGCTCCTCTAGGAACTTTTTCTACCTTAGGAAATCACGATTACGGAGATTATACACAATGGGAATCTCGTGAAAAGAAAGCCCAAAATCTAAAAGATTTGATAGGAGTTCATAAAACGATGGGTTGGGATTTGTTGATGGATGAAAATAGAAAAGTAACCGTAGATGGCGAAAGTATTGGCGTTTTAGGGATTCAGAACTGGGGTTCAGGAAATTTTGCCAAATACGGAAATCTGGAAAAAGCACAACAAAATGTCGATGACGTGCCAGTGAAATTATTGTTGTCACATGATCCGAGCCATTGGAGGGCACAAGTATTAAATCAGCATAAAGACATTGATGTAGCGTTCGCAGGCCATACACACGGCATGCAATACGGGGTTGAAATTGGAAATTTCAAATGGTCTCCGGTTCAATTGAGGTATAAGGAATGGGCAGGATTATATGAAGAAAATGACCAAAAATTATATGTTAATCGTGGATTTGGTTATATCGGATATCCTGGAAGGCTAGGGATTTATCCAGAAATTACCATTTTTGAGTTGAAACAAGCATAATTGATAAATCGGGAAGAATGAAGGCTCTTCCCGATTTTATTTTAAATCCATCCTCCTTCTCTATATTTTCGACGAACGAATGCGTTGGCTTCATCAAAATTTGTTATTTTCATTTGACTGCCGTCCCACAAAAGTTTTTTTCTGCCGATAAATTTATTTTTTGAGTCTCTCAATAAAAACGACCTTACCGCCAAATTTCCCATTAAAACTGTTTCTGTAAGAGGTCCAGCTTGGTCGAAAGAAGAACTAGTGTAGGTTCCATACCCTGATTTACAAGCTTTTACCCATTGCTGTTGATGACCGTTGGTATCGCCGTCCACCAAAGCACGTTTGGGTTGGGGGAGTTTGTTAGATTGCAATTGCCCGTCTATGAATATTTTAGGATTATCGCCAAAAAGTTCACAAGCTAAAATTCCTTTTTTGCCGATGAATAAAATCCCCCCATCAATGCTAGGAAACACTTTTTCGTAGTCGCACCCTTCAGGAAGCCTAGGTCGAATTCCTCCGTCGTACCATGATAGATTTAGCTCTTTGTTTTTACCATCTTGAGTCACTGGAAATTTAAAATGAATGGCAGAAGATGGCGGACAAACATCATCAAAGAAAGCCTCTTCAAAAAAATCTTTATAGACTTGCCCGACCGAACATTCAACGGAGCTTGGATAACCCAAGTTTAAAGCCCTAAATGGAACATCCATAAAATGACAACCCATGTCGCCTAAAGCACCCGTTCCAAAATCCCAGTAACCACGCCAGCGAAAAGGCATATAAGCTTCGTGATAATCCCTCATTGGGGCAGTTCCCAACCATAAATTCCAATCTACTTCTGATGGAATTGCTTGTTTTTCATTTTTATCTTTTGGAGATTTTACACCCTGAGGCCATACCGGACGATTGGTCCATACCTCAACGCTCTGAATTTCACCTATCACGTGTTGTCTGATAATTTCTTCGGTAATTCTTGTTCCTTTGCCGCTGCTTCCTTGATTTCCCATTTGGCTTACTACTTTAAATTTAGAAGCTGCTTCCGTAAGTTTACGGGCTTCCCAAATATCGTGAGTCAAGGGTTTTTCGACATAAACATGCTTTCCTAACTGAATGGCAGACATCGCAATTGGGTAGTGCATGTGGTCTGGGGTAGAAACAATCACGGCATCGATATTATCTCGTTCGGACTCGAGCATTTTTCGATAATCTTTGAAATACGGAGCATTCGGAAATTTTGCTCGGTATTTTACCGATTGTCTATCATCGACATCGCACAAAGCCACGATGTTGTCGGTGCCATTGCTATAAGCTTGTTGGATATTAAAGTCAGCTTTTCCGCCACAGCCCACAGCGGCAATATTTAGTTTATCGCTAGGGGCAACATATCCTTTTCCCAACACATGCCGAGGAACAATATAAAATCCTAAAGAGCTGACTATGCCTTTTTTTATAAAATCCCGTCGAGAGTTGATAGATTGTTTGTTTTTTAGTTGATTCATAGGAAGAATGGTTGAATTTTTAATCAATTTACACAATAATTACGATTTTTATCTAAAGGAAAGGGTTAAGTTTTTTAAAATTATAGCCAAATAAATCATTGATGATTCAGCTAGGGTGAACAATATTTTGTAGCATAGAAGATGCCCGAACGATGAGTTTCGTTTTTAATATTTTAGTTGGAAAATGCTCCGCATATTTTTCTGGCTCTTCGATGCGTTGGATTAATAGTTTGGTAGCCGCTCTTCCCATTTCTTTTCCAGGCTGCGAGACAGTGGTTAAGCCAGGCGTTACGACGGTTCCGATTTGCCAATTACTAAACCCTACGATTCCAATATCCTGAGGTATTTTTTTTTTCATTTTTTGGGCAGCTTGCATAGCCCCAATAGCTATTTCGTCGGTAATTCCAAAGATAGCATCAATGTGTGGCTCTCGATGTAAAAGCTCTTCAGTAGCTTTTCTGCTGTCTTCGATAGAGATATTATCCAATTGAACGACTAATTTTTCATTTTTGCTTAAATTATGTTTTTTTAGGGCAGAATAATATCCTTTTAGTCGTTTTTGCGAGCTGTGGTTTACTAAATTATCTTGTATATGTGCGATTGTTTTATACCCTTGAGTGATTAAATGCTCTACAGCTCCCATTGCACCCGTGTAGTCATCAACCACCACTTTGGGGGCATTTACTTTGGTGATGTCTTTATCAAATAAAACAAAAGGAATATTATTGTGGCTTAGTTGCTCTAAGTGAGAAAAATACCTTGTATGATTTCCTACACATACGAGCAGCCCATCGACTATGCCCGACGAAAATAATTCAACGGCTTTTAACTCTTTTTCATAGGAATGTTCTGTAACATTTATCATCACCTGATAGGAATGGCTGTATGCTTCTTCTAATATTCCGTTGATAATCGATGCCATATATTCATGGACGACTTTGGGTATTACTACTCCAATTACAAAGTTGTGTCGAGAACGTAAGTGAGAGGCCATGAAGTTGGGCTGATAGTACATTTCTTTTGCTAGAGATTTGACTTTTGCTCTAAGTTCTTCACTTATTTCTATTCTATTTCTTAAAGCTCTCGAGACTGTAGGAGTAGAAATTCCGAGTTTTTCTGCAATGTCTTTTAGACGGACTCTTTGTTTTTTCATAAAATATTTTTTTTAGCAATCGTTTACGTAATCGTTTGCATTATAAATAACTGATAATCAATATTATAAATATGTATAAATACTTTTTTTTATTTTTTTGCTCGCATAACTTTGCCGTAATATTACAATTTTATTTAATAATAATGAAATTTTAACTAATCTCTAAACATGAAATCAAAACATTTACTCATTGTATTCTTATGTTGTTTGGGCATCTCGAATGCTATGGCACAATCCATTATAACCGGAAGAGTTAAGGATAAAAAAGGCGACCCGCTCATTGGGGTAACGGTTGCATTGAAAGGTTCTAAAATTGGAACTACGACAGATGCGGAAGGGAAGTACAGTCTTAAGTTAGGGGCATCTTCGTCTGCGAAAGTTTCGTTGAGTGCAGTAGGATATAAAACTATTGCAGAGGATATCAGATTAGATAGAGAGCGTATCGAAAGAGATTTTACTTTAGAAGATGATGTCTTCAATTTTGAACAAGTAGTTGTAACAGGAACTAGCACAACTCGTACTCAAAGAGAAATGGCGGGTTCTTTGACCCAAATGTCTGCCAAGCAAATTCAGGCAACATCGCCCAATTCAATGGCAGATATTTTACGTTTTATTCCTGGGGTACACGTTGAAGGGGGTGGGGGTGATGTTGCCTCAAATATATTTGTAAGAGGCTTGCCTTCGGGGGGACAATATAAATATAATCCTATTGAAGAGGACGGAATGCCGGTGCAATCCACGGGATATTTAACTTCTTCAGCCCAAGATGTTTATTTCCGTTCGGATTTGGGCATTGCCAATATGGAGTTTGCTCGTGGAGGGTCTTCCACCTTATTCGGCATGGGGGCTCCTTTGGGGGTATTTAACTATATTTCCAAAAAAGGAGGGGCAGAAAGCGAAACGGAAGTGAAGTTGAGCGGAGGACAATATAATTTGTACCGATTAGATTTTAATACTGGCGGAGCAATGAATGATAAATGGAAATATAATTTGAGTGGATTTGCTCGATACGACGAAGGTCCATTGGTGACGGGTTCTCCTTCGAGAGGGTACCAAATAAGAGGAAACGTGACTCGACAAATAGAAAATGGATACATTCGTTTGTATTTCCGTACCTTAGATGATAATGCACAGTTCTTCTTGCCATTTCCGCATGTAAAAAATACCACAGATGCTGCTTTAGGAAACAATGGACAAGAAATCACAACGCTTAATACTCCTTATGGTGGCACTTTCTCATTGGTTAATCCTTTAGGAACAATCATGGGGTCGCTTGGCAATGGTGTCACGGCTAAAGGTAGCTCTTTCATGTTGGAATTTGCAAAAAGTTTCAATGGTTGGGATTTGCAATCAAAAACTCGTTTGTCAAGATTTGAACATAAATTCGATTTTTGGTCTCCAGGAAAAACATTTGAAATAGATGCCTATGCTAAGTCGAAAAATAAAAATCTTAAGAGTTATACCTATACTTATGCCGATAATGGAATGCCTTTGAACTTATCGAATGGTGCCAATAACGGTAAAACATTTGTTACAGAAGAAAGCTTGACCTTGAGAAATCGTCCGATGAGTGATTATGCCACAGATTTACGATTGACGAAAAAGTTTGTGAAAGGCTCAAGTGAGCATAATATTACCATTGGGGCATTTGGTGCCGTTACTCGTCAATTACAAGATGAAGTAGGAACGGGGGTTTTGGTAGAGTTAAATGATCAACCCCGTTTAGTTGATTTAACGATTGTGGATGGAAATGACCAAGCAACTAAATTTACCAAAGCGGGTTTCCGTCAGAATGTGGCTGGTAGAACGTATAATACATTCGAAGCTAATAAAATAGCTTTTTATGCAGGAGATGAAATGGTATTTAACAAGCTTCGAGTAGATGCTGGCTTGCGTTACGAAGTGCAGCAAGGTGTGATTACGGTAGGAGAAGCAGCCACTTATACGAATCCTTCGGCAGCTACCATGGCAGATGCTTCTTATCGTTGGTTGACAGGGAAAACAACGTATCGTAAAATCAATTCTGATGATTACTCGGTGGTATTGGGAACAAACTATGAAGTAAGTAAATCTACTAATTTGTATGCTTCTTTTACAAAAGGATTCTATTTTCCAGAATTGAGAACATTCTCTAATGTTAGTCGTGATAAAAAAGGGAACTTTATTCAGGCTGTGCCGACACAAAATGAAAAAGTCTATCAGTTAGAAGGTGGTGTAAAATATGCCAAGCAAAAACTATCGGGAACGGTTGCTTTGTATTACAATACAATTAAAAATCGTTTGCAAAATGATATCATCAGCGGATCGGATGGGGTGTTAAGAGAGATTACCAATGCCGTTGGTTCGACAACAACGTATGGTACAGAGCTATCTTTAGCATACCAAGTAACTTCAGGCTTAATTATCGATGCGAATACTACACTTCAAAATCATCGATACGATGAGTTTTTCAAAACGCTTCCAGGTGCAGACGGTACATTTGGCACAAGTGATGATTCAAAAATTGATTACAAAGGTAATTGGATATTACGTCAACCTAAATTTATGCTCAACGGAGGCATTAGCTACGACAAAAAGAATTGGGATTTAGGTGTGATGTATAATTACGAAGGCAAACGCTATGCAGACGATCAAAATAATATTGAAATGCCTGCTTATAGCTTGGTCAATATGAGAGCTGCCAGAAGTTTCTCAATGGGAAATAAACAATCGGTAAAAATAGGATTAAATCTTTATAATGCCTTTAATAATAGGGGATTAACCGAAGGAGACCCTCGTGTTGCTGATACAAGTACCATCACGAATGATCCTTTCTATAATGCTCGTCCAATTTTACCAAGAAGACTTACTGCTTTTATTAGTTTCAAATTTTAAAATTTAATACGATATTCTCAGACTATCGGTATATATGCCAATGGTCTGAGAATCTTACTTGATATGAATCAAACAATCAATATCCAACAATTGTCGCTAACCGAAACTCTTCGAACAAAAAGTGAGGAGGTTTTGAAACAAAATTGGCGAAATGGATTTACTGTCCCTTCTTCCAATCTTTATCCATTTCAGTGGCTATGGGATTCTGGTTTTATTGCCATGGGCTGGTCTTTCATCGATATGAAGAAAGCAAGACAAGAATTAGATACATTGTTACAAGCACAATGGAGTAATGGTTTTTTGCCACATATTATTTTTCACGACGATAATGCTGAAAAGCAATATTTTCCAGGAGCGGATTTTCAAGGAGCTCATACTCATTCGTTTGCCCCAAAGCATGTCAAAACATCTGGAATTACCCAACCCCCAGTATTAGGATTTGTGTTAGAGTATTTGTTGGAAAAAGAAGACGATATTGAATTAAATCGACACTTTTATGTCAATGCAGTCGAATCTATCTTTAAATTCCATCAATATTTGTATCAAAATAGAGACCCACGCAAAGAAGGGTTAGTTTATATTCGACACAATTGGGAATCTGGAACAGACAATAGTGCTGCTTGGGATTCTATTTGGCAAACTTATACTCCGCCGACGTACGATGTTCAGAGAAAAGATACTGCTCACGTGAATCAGGCACAAAGACCAACCAAGAAAGATTATAATTATTATTTACACCTCATAGAGTTATCGAAAGAATGTGGCTACGATGAAGAAAAAATGTACGAAAATTTACCTTTTTTAGTACAAGACCCTTTGTTTAATAGTCTTTTAGTAGCTTCGAACGAAAGTCTTGTTCGAATGGCAGTGGAGCTTGATTTACCTCACATAGCCGAGCAATGCAGTATCTGGAGCGATTGGACAGGCAATGCCATCAATCGAAAACTTTACGATGAAGAATTAGGTTTATATGGATACTATGATTTAAAGAACGAAAGGTTTATTTCCATTGCAACAGCCATGGGCTTTTCGCCTTTATTTGCCGGTATCGTTTCGAAGCAGAGAGCTATGAGGTTATTGAAAATTATCGAAAGTTCGGCATTTTCTGGAGAAGACCAAAGTTTGTTTCTTTGTCCGAGTTTGGCTATCAATCATCCTGAATTTGACCCTAAAAGATATTGGAGAGGGCCCGTTTGGTTGAATATCAATTGGTTATTGTATAAAGGATTTTATAATTACGGATTCAAGAGTGTGGCTCGTGCAATCAAAAATGATTCTATTCGCTTGGTACAACAGAATGGTTTTTTTGAATATTTTAACCCGATGCCGGATGAAAATGAAGTGAATGGATACGGTGGACAAAATTTCTCTTGGACTGCCGCTATTATTTTAGAGATGTTAAACTAACCTATTAATTATTAGTATCTTATGAATTGGCTCGATTATTCGATTATTGTTGTTTACATATTGGTAATGCTTTCAATGGGGTATTTCATGAGAGACCAAAGTTCTGGTAAAAGTTATTTTATTGGAGATAAAAACTTCGGATGGTTTACACTTTTGCTCTCTACCATGGCAACACAATTGTCGGCAATAAGTTTTATTTCTGCACCTGCTTTTGTAGGCATGAAATCGGGGGGAGGTATGAAGTGGCTGACATTTGAGTTTGGCGTTCCGTTGGCGATGATATTTTTATCGGTCGTTATTACTCCTTATTTATACCGAGCAGGAATTGTAAGTGCGTATGAATTTTTAGAAAGAAGGTTTGGGCGTTCTACTCGATTATTGATAAGTTCTGCTTTTTTGCTAAGTAGAAGTTTCAGTACAGGGGTTGCTGTTTATACCGTAGCTTTATTACTCGAAAGTGTATTCAATATTCGATTTTGGGAAACAATAGGCATTATATGTATCATTACGCTTCTTTATTCGTTGAAAGGCGGCCTGAAAGTAGTGGTTTATACAGACGTAATCCAGATGTTTATCAAATATTTTGGAATTGTGATATGCTTGGGTTTTGCTTTGTACAACATTGGAGGATGGGACGAATTTCTAAATCATCTCGACAAAGAACGCACCCAAGTAATTAATTTTTCTTCTTGGGGATTTAATGGCGATGCTTACGGCTTTTTTCCAATGTTGTTTGGGGGCTTTGTTTTGTATGCGTCTTATTATGGGTGCGATCAAACTCAGGTGCAACGCTCGCTTGCCGCTCAGAGTCTTGCGGAGGTGCGTAAAATGTATATGTTAAACGGAATAGTAAGATTTTTGGTAACATTTACCTATTGTATTACTGGTCTGGTAATAGGTACATTTGCTTTAATGTCGCCTTCCTTTAAATCTATGATTCCAATAAATCAGCCAGATAAAATGTTACCGGTGTTTATTCTGAATTATCTGCCGAATGGGATTATAGGCTTAGTAATTGTAGCTATTTTTGCGGCGGCAATGTCTTCTTTAAGTACCAACGTGAATGCCCTTGCTGCCGTTACAATGGAAGACTTTATTGATAAAAAGCTAAAATTGAATGATAAAAAATATTTGCTCTATTCGCAAGTCTGTGTGGTGTTTTGGGGGAGTGTCTGTATCTTTACTGCTGCTTTTGCAGGAGATATTGCAGAAACTGTCATTGAAGCCATCAACAAAATAGGTTCTGTATTCTATGGACCAATTTTAGCAACTTTTACTTTGGCGATAGTAAGCAAAAAAGTAAAGGCTCCAAATATGAATTTAGGCTTAATTGTAGGGGTATTATTTAATATTTATCTGTGGAAATTTCAACCTCAAATCTTTTGGTTTTGGTGGAATTTTCTGGGCTGTGTCATAACCATGGCACTTGCTTACTTTTCGTCTCTTTTAAATACCGACGCGGCTTTCAGCAATCAATTGGATAAGACACTAAAAATAATAATTTGGGATAGAAGTACATTTTTTTTACTCTCTTTTTTTATTATAATTGTACTTTTTAGTTTAAGTATTCCTTTTTGGCTATGAATGTTTTAATTGCTCCAGATAAATTTAAAGATGCGGCTTCGGC
>JACCEA012357637.1_pt1 | contig 23480 bp, 27 predicted proteins | sample 7449851 | NCBI WGS metagenome assembly JACCEA01 (sample SAMN15323453, study PRJNA562643) | freshwater metagenome | isolation source: river surface water | place: USA:Blue River Watershed | collected 2017-08-18 | reverse complement strand
GTCCGCATGGGGCGCTGGCGTTACCGCGTGACCGGGCATGGGAGAAAAGAATGAGGCTCCCAGCCCCAACGGACACCTATGACAGGCAGAGTGAGCAGCAGTTCCGCCGCTCACTTGAGACGTCGATTGGCGATGTCGAGCGCAAGCTGTCCACACTCCTGACAACACAGGGAACACTCGCAGCAGGCGCTCAAGACATCGCCCTTGCGAATGGTGTGAATAATAACGTAGCCGTTGGGTACGCAACATATGTGCGCATCACAGGGCCAACAGCCGCATTTTCGATTTCTGGGTTTGACAATCCAGAGAAGGGCCGCGTCCTCATTCTGAGGAATACAACCGGCCACACTATGACCATCACAAATGACAGCGCGCTATCGACGGCGCAAAACCGCATCTACACGCAGAGCGGCGCGGACGTCACTTTGCGCGGCTCTGGCGGCCAAACAGCGATTCTTCTCTATGATGCCCCACAGCAAAGATGGGTCCTCTCTGCTAACGAGGGCGCGGCGGGGATGGGCGTCGTTGCAACACGCGCTGAAATGGCCGCAACGCCCTCAACGTCATTCGCTGCGATCTTCCTGACAGAAGCGGGCCGGGAGGGCACGTTCACCTGGACGTCGTCCAATGTGTCATCGCTCGTGACGTATGATACCAATCAGGCCGTCTACATCGCGCCCGCTTCAGCGCCAACAGGGGCCTCTGGGGCATGGGTGCGCGTCTTCACGAACGGGCTCAGCATCGCCTGGGCCGGGTGTGTGGCTGATGGCACCACCAACAACAAAACCGCCATTCAGTCATGCATCGACGTCATGTGGGCGCGGGGCGGCGGAAATGTTTTCATCCCAGAGGGCATCTGGGGGCACTCAGGGGATTTGCTCCTGCATCAGACCGTGTGGCTCGTGGGTGAGGGCGCAGCCTATGTGAACCTCTATTCGAGCACGGATTTTGCTGTTCGTGGGTCTGTTTTGAAGCTGCTGACAGGATCAAACACGTCAAGCATCCAGGCACGTTACAAGGCTTATGGCGCTGAGGCCTTGGTCTCGCCAGACGACGTGCGCCACCAGGGCGGCTTGCGTGACCTCGTCATTTGGGGCAACAAGTCCACGCTGTTCAACCCATCGAGCATTGTCACCAACACAGCAGGCGGTTCAGGCGGGCACGGGCTTGCCGTTCGCGGTGTGTCCAACGTCTTTGTGAACCGCGTGCTTGCAATCCGGTGCGCGGGCGATGGTTTTAATATTGCCTCGTATAACTATGGTTCAGGTGCGATTTCGCCTAACAACATGATGTGGACAGACGTCCAGGCCCTTGGCAATGCGGGGAGTGGATTTGATCTTTCTGGCGGAGACCAGGACTTTCACAAGCTGACAGCGGGGTACAACCATCTCTCTGGGTTCATCGTGTCCTCTGGTGGCACGTCATTTACAGGGTGCCGCGCCTGGAACAATGAATCCAACGGTTACTATATCGGCGTGCATCACGTCATGATGATTGGCGCGGATGCGTATGATAATTCCGGGGCCGGGTTTTTCATCACATCTGGCGCGTACGGTATCGAGCTGCGCGGCGTGCAAGCCACACGGAATGGCGTCGATACAGGCCTCACAGCTGGTCAGCGCTCAGGCGTTTTCATCGGCACGTCCAATCAAATCGTCATTAGTGGCATGTTCATTGATGATGCTGTTTATGGCCCAGAAACGCAGCAATATGGCATCTATAACAACTCTGACAGCAACGCTGTAAAGTACGGCTCTCTCACATTTTTTGGAAACGTCATCGCAAGCTTTGGCGGCGCAACAACTGCTGCCAAACGCATGCCGTGCATCCAGAGTGTCAACACGACAAACCAGTTCACCACCAGCACGTCCTATGTGTCGAGCACGGTTTCAGCGACGATCTACCCATCCAGCGTGGGCGCCAGCATTCGCGTGACGGTTGACGCGACAGTTGGCGCTTCTGCCGCGCTCATCGCGAGCCTGACGCTCTATCGAGATGCGGTTGATTTGACGCCTGTTGGTGTGAACGGGTTCCGCGAAGTTTATGTGCCGGACACCAGCACAGTCATGCCTGTGTCGTTTACCTTTGTGGATAGCCCGCTGACGGACGCAGCGACAACGTACACGCTCTACTGGAAGACAAGCGCGGCAACGGCTCGTCTTGGGCGGCGTCAGTTGGATACCACCATCGACGCCCCAACTGTCATTACGCTGGAGGAGGTCTACGCATGATTTACGATGGCCTGAAGAATTCAGCGCAACCCGCTCTCCAGCCTGGACGGAGCGCCGCCACAGCCTCTGTCTTTTCGCCAGCAGTTCAGAATCCGGGCGCCAGCCCGGCCACAGGGGGCACACCCTTGGGCGGCCTCCCTCAGGGGTTGGTCCCCTCTGGGGGAGGTGCTTTTTCTCAGGGGGCCTTTGCCCCTGGTCAGACGCCCGTTCAGCCTGTGCCGTGGGCCATGGGCGGAAACCCCATCATGCAGCAAATGATGGCCGCTAATGGGGGCTCTCCAATGGCAACAGGGGCTTTTGGGGCCTTGAATTCGCAGGCCCAGAGCGCTCTATCTTCTCCCATTGGGCGGTTCGGCGGGGCCAAAGGACGCTAAGCATGAGCACACAGACATCCCAGGACCGCAGGCAGGCTGCGCCAGATGTATCCCTGGCAGAGCCAGGAGACATCGTTGGGCTGTTGGAGACCATGCGCAAGGCGCACGCCCTGCTCTCCGCTGACATGCCGTTCCCAGAGCCTGATGTGCCCTATTGCATGCAGGCGATGCTTGATCAGATTGCCATGGGGCATGTGTTTGTCGCGCGCTCTGGCGGGCGCATCGTTGGCGTGATTGCGCTGGCCGTTCATCGTTGGCCATGGACAGCCCCCAGCAATACAGCGGGGCACTACCTGACCAATGAGCACTTTTGGGTGGACCCAGTCTATCGCCGTTGGGGCACAGCGCGGCGCCTCTTGGGTGAGGCCGCACGCCTCTCGGACGGGCTTGGCATCCCATTGATGATCGACATGTCATCAGGCGGGGCTGACGCGCCCCTCAAAGACAGGTTTGTCAAGACTCAGGGATTCATGTATGTGGGGGGCAAGCACTTTCGCGCGCCCCGCAAAGCGCACTAACGGCGTATAGCGCCCTCTTCCTCCTTTTCTCTCCTCCGTTCCAGCGTGTGCCGCATTCAGCGGCGAGGACAGAGGATTGAGTCATGGGCGGCGGCAAAACAACCACAACACAGAAAAGCACGGTTGAAATCCCGCAGGAAATCCGTGATCGCGGCACCAAGATCACGAACGCGGCGATGGGCAACTATTTTGACCCAAGCCAGAAGCATGAGACGTTTAATTACAATCAGTATCAAGGCGTTGGCAAGGACACCACGGGCCAGCTGAACAACTTCCACACGCAGGCTGGCAACCAGTATCAGAACGCCGCGACGAGTTACCAGCCCTACATTGACCGGGCGAATTCTGCGATTACGAGCGCCGCCAACGGCAGCAAAGCGCAGAACGTCAACGGGCCGAATTTCACGCAGGCCAACGTCCAGCGGTTTATGAATCCATACCAGGACTTGGTCATCAACCAGGGCCTGTCTGATATCTCGCGCGGCCTCAACACGCAGCGCTTGCAGAATCAAACCTCTGCGGCGCGCGCGGGTGCGTTCGGCGGCGCTCGTCACGGCGTGATCGATGCAGAGAGCCAGCGCACAGCCGCTGACACAGCACAGCGCTTTGTGGGCGAGCAGCTGAATTCTGGCTATGGACAGGCCGTCAATCAGTACAACACAGATTTCAGCCAGGGCCTGCAAGCCACGTCGCTCAACAACGCCGCAGCGGGCCAGAATTTCACGCAGGGCGCGACGTACAGTCAGATTCTTGCAAACCTGGGCCAGCAGCAGCAGACCCAGCAGATGAACGCTGGCGACAAGCTGCTGGGGCTGGGCAATGTCAAAACAGCCCAAGAGCAAGCCCAAAAAGACAACGCCTACAATAAGGGCTACCTCGACAAACGCGGATACCCAATGGATATCTACGAGCGCTTGGCGGCCATCAACGCCATGCAGCCCGTCAATCGCACATCCACGACAGTCGGCACAGAGCGCAGCAGCGGCGGCTGGCTGGGCCCGGCTCTTGGGGCTGGTGCGCAGATTCTTGCGGCGGCCTCTGACGAGCGCGCCAAGGAAAACATCGCAGACATCGATCCAGAAGAGGTTCTTGGCGCCTTCTCGCGGGTTCCGCCAAAGAGTTACACGTACAAGCAGGAAGCGCTCGACGCCCTGCCAGAGCTGACGCGCCCCGGTAAGCGCACAGGGTTCATGGCGCAGGACCTGGAGCGCGCTTTTGGAAAGCCGTCTGGACCCACCATCAAAGGCGTCAAGACCGTTGATATCGCGGAAGTCATGGGCAACCTCGTGACGGCTGTGCATGGGCTTGAAAAGCGCACGCGCGGCTTGAAAGTGAGGACGTGATGGACAACGCCCTCCTTGACATTATCAAAAAGTTCGAAGGCTACAATCCAAAGGCCTACCCGGATTACAAGCAGCATTCGATTGGATATGGAACGCGCGCGACAAGTCCCAACGAGGTGATTGACCGCGCTGAGGCAGAGCGGCGGTTGCAGGCCGAGGTTGGGGCCGCCCGCAATTCTGTCATCCAGTTTGCCCCACATGCCCATCCCGGCACCCAGGATGCCCTCACGTCGCTTACGTACAATGCTGGGCCAAAGTGGCAGGGTGCTGGCCTTGGCAATGCTGTGAAGTCTGGAAATTGGGACGACGCCAAAAGGCGGTTTATCCAATACAACCGCGCAGGCGGAGAGGTTAACCCAGGCCTTGTGCGGCGCAGACAGGAAGAATTGAAACTTTTCGGCACGCCCTCTGGCGCCTATGCGCAGGATTCCCAGCAAGACCCCAGCGACGCCCCGCCTGTGTTGCAATCTGGGTTTGGCCGCGAGAGCGGCCCTGGCGCCATGCCGCCAGCGTCCTCACCAGAACCTCCAGGCCTGATGGCGCAAGTCAAAGCTGCTGCCGCCAAGCCTCTCTTTACGACGCCAGAATTCACGGGCGGCAAGAGCATCACGGGCAAAGACATCATGAGTGGGGTTAGCTCAATGGCGTCCATGATGGGCAAGGACGACGAGCAGACCAAGGCCCGCTTGAGGCAGAACGCACAACGCGCGAACGCCGATGCTCTGGGCCAAAGTGAGCAAGCTCAAGTGCAGGCACTACAGTCTATTTTGGCCCGCCACAAGCGCGGGGCCTTTGCCTAACGGAGAGTTCACGTGGCCAACTGGTATGACTTCCTCGTTCCAAATGCCGTGGGTGACGCGCGCAAGGACATCGAGCCGTCCGTGTCGCAGTATCGCGGCACAAATGGCCGTCTGGACCCGAACGCTATCATGCCTCTGGTGCCAGACGAGGAAAAGCCTGGAGCGGAGCTGGCCATCAAAATTGGCGAGATGCGCCGCCAAGCGCTGGATAATTATTCCAGGCCAAATCCTCTGACGTGGAATCAACATCTGGCAGGCGCCCTCCAGGAAATCTCCGTGCCGATCGCCTACGCGCAGGGCAACCGCTCGTATGCTGAGCATATGATGCCGAATACTATTCTCAAGAAGCATCAGGCGCGCACCACGGCCTGGGAAGACGAGAGCCGCAAGACAGCGCTTGGCATCAACGATGAGACCCTGAGCGGGATTGGAAATTCTGCGCTCGAATATCACAAGACGGTGCGGGCTCGCCGTCAGGCCGCCAAGGAGATGGCAGCAAAGAGCATCGCCGCCGCGAGTGCACGCGGCCCAGAAGCCGTGGCGCAAGCTACAAAGATGGCGGCTGAATACATGCGTTCCATTGGTATGACGCAGGACGCTGAAGCCCTTGAAAAGCGGGTGTCAACGCCGCCTGTCCCAGGTGGGGGTGGCCCCGTGGGGGGCGCTGTTTCGACACCAGTTCCAGGCATCTCTGTGACACAGCCTCAGCAGGCACAGCAGGGCATGGCGCCTCAAGTCCAAAACCCAGATGCACCCCAACGGCAAATGAGTTCTGCCCCGAACTTTCCTGTCCCACTGTCACCCAAGCGGGCCATGGCAGAGCTGATCATGCCGTACAACGAAGACGCTGGAAAAGCCATGCTCAAAGAGGCTGAGACAGAAGAGGCTCCTGGCCTTGAGGGTGCGAAAGAAGCCGCAAAGGAATACGCGAAGGCTGAGCAGGCGCGCCAAACCAAATTCGATAACGCCAATGAGATGGCGCCAAAAGTGGCTGGGCTCTTTGATCAGCTCGATAAGTACGCTGACGTTGCAGGTATGGAGAACTACACGGGCGCCATCGAGGGCTCCATGATAGCGCCTTACACCACAGACTTCATCAACTCCATCCGCCCATCCAACAAAGCTACCCCAGCCATCCGTGACCAGATCAGGGGCACGCAGATGGCGCTCGTGGCGCTTCTGAAGAACACCATCCGCACGCCAGGAGAAGGCTCGCAGGACAAGCAAGAATTTCAAGCTGTCATCGACACGATTGGCGACATGGCCAACGCCAATACGCTTGAGGATTACCACACAAAATTGCGGGATTCCAAGCAGCGCATTGAACTTCTGACGGGCGTAAAAATCCCAACACAGAGCAAGCGCCTGTCTGCTGAGAGTGATGCCACTATCGATGAGACACCACAGCGCACATCAGTTGAGAAATCTCCGCCAGCAGCATCCATGCCCATCGGGGCAACGCGTACAAAAATGATCAACGGCGCCCCTGTGACCTTTGAGAAGACTGTCAATGGCTGGGTGGAAGTTGAGACGCAGCCACAAGCAAGCGCACAACAGCCTGCACAGTTCTATCCGCGTGGCGCGCCGATGGCGGGGAGGTAAACAATGGGCCGCATCCTGCGTGATGAAGACCTCGACGGCTTGCCAGACATGCCGGTTGCGCGCAGGGCCTCTGCCTTGAGCGATGATGAATTCGATGCCTTGGGTGGGGATACAGTGTCTCTCCCAGCAGGCGCCGAAGATGTCAATCTTGGCAATTTGTCCAGGCAAGCGCTCTCTGGCGCTACATTTGGCATGGACGATGAAATCGTTGGCGGCGCGCGTCAGTTGATGGGGACGCCCGGCGCCATCGAAGAAGAGCGCGCACGCAAGGCCGCATTCGAGAAGAGCCATCCTTATGTGTCGTTCGGCGCGCGCGGCTTGGGCGCCATTGCAGGGTCTCTTTTGCCGGTGTCGTGGCTGGCGCGCGGCGGTGCCGCTGGGAAGGTTGCCAAGGCTGCACTTCCTGTCACGGATGTTGGGAAAATTGCTGGCGCGACTATCCCAACGGCCCTGCGTGAAGGCGCGAAAATCGGTGCCAAGGGCGCTGTTTGGCAGCGCTTTGGCGATAGCGAGGGCAATGCAGTAAGCCGGGCAGAAAGTGTTGCTGGCAACGCGCCATCAGATTTGCTGTTTGGCGCTGCGCTCGGTGCACCGTTTGGATATTTGGGACGTGGTGGAGCAAACATCGCGACCGATCTTGAGAAAGCGGCGCGCATCGGTGTGGGCCCAGATGCTGCGGCGACCCAGGCACTGCGCGAGACCATGAGGGCGGGACAAGGACGAGCAGCACGCGATGTGATCTCACAGATGATCCCGCGCACACAGCTCACGTCCGCTGTTTTGCCAACGCATGCAGAGCAGATCATCATGTCGTATGGGGCTGCGCTCAAGAACGGCGCCAACCATTTTGATGCAGAGCGCGCTGCCGTAGCGGCCTATCAAGCTATGTCGCCCATGACGCGGGCTGGCCCTCCTGTGAGCCCCAGGGTTGTTGCTCAGCGGGCCCGCGCCATCGTCCGTGAATACTCGGACAATTTCAATTCTAAGGGCGGTCCAGACATGATCGCTGCCGAACGGCTGAGCGGCATTGACCGGCCCATCCAAGGTCAGGTCAAGTCACTCACGCGGCAAATTATGAATTCTCCGGGAGAAGGCCTGGATACAGCTGCGCGCGTGCTCAACCCTCGCCAAGAGGGCGCCATGCAGCGCTCGCGCGATCTGATCACGAACACCATGGGTGACACGGATTATACGGGTTTCACCAAGTCGCTCAAAGACACCTCAAAATACCAGCAGAGCATCGCATATGGGTTGGCCAAACAATATGCGAAGCCCTTTGACATTCAGCCAGCCATCGCCAAGCACACCGCCATTGCACGCAGGACATTTGGTGATCCAGGCGACAACCTCAACAAGGCTGGCCAGCAGGTCCTGGACTGGTGGCAGCGCATTCCCAAGCCGTCCCCGAACACGCCCCCACAGGCGCGCCAGGAGATGCTGGCTGATCTGCTGAATTCTTATAAGCAGGTGCGGCGCTCTATCGAGACGACGCGTCAGCAGCTGATCAAAGACGGCGACCGCGAAAGTGCGCTGTATCTGGGTAAGTTCAAGCGCGACCTCGATGCCGTTGTGGCCCGCCAAAATAAGACATGGTGGAAGGCCAACCGCATGGCAGCGGAGGATTTTGCCATCGATAATGCCGCTGATCTGGGGCGCACCATCAGCCTGAAAGAGGGCGCAGAGCTTCAAAAAGCAAAGGACTGGTTCAGGGGCGCGTCTGCTCCTGAGAAGGAAGCCTTCAAGCGCGGTCTTGCCCGTCAGATGCACGACAAGGTCTCGGCTATGGGCGACACGCATGATGTCTCAAAGGCCTTCCTGAGTGGATCAGAGTGGGATGAGGAGGGCATGAGGGGGCTCATCCGCCTCGTGCTGGGCCCAAAAGATGCGCGGCGGTTTCTGTCTCAAATCGAGAAAGAGCGCACGGCGCTCGCGACGTTCCGACTGGATAAAAACTCCATCACATCGAGCGTTCTGCAAGAGGCTGACAAGCGCAACAAGCTCTCTGGCATTCAGGAGGCTCTGCGTTACGCCGTCAATCCTCTGGGCATCTTTGAGGCCATTTCCAATAAGGCCGCTCAGTCAGCGAGCGAAGCACGGGATGCCGCCCTGGCGCGGCGTTTGTTCTCAACGAAACAGTCAGATTTCTTTTCGCTTTTGCAGGAGCTTCAGAGGGCTGAAAAGCCGTCATCGCATCATTTGCAGGACATCTTGCGGCGCGCTCCTGAAGCAGCCGCGAGTGTTGCTCCTGGAGCCTTTGGAGACTTCGATGAGCAGCGCTAATGTCCAAATGCCGACGCGTGAAGAAATCATGCGATGGGCGCCAAAGGCGAAAACGCAGTACGTGGACGCGCTTGTTGTTGGGGAGCCGTATCTTGCGGAAGCGGGCATTCTTGAGAGCCCGCTGACGCTGTGCCACTTCATGGCTCAGGTTGGAGGCGAGACCAATGGCCTGACAATTTTGCGCGAGGATATGAACTATCTCAGCGTCGAGCGCATTCGGAAAATCTGGCCAGCGCGCGCCAGAAAATACTCAGATACCTGGATACAGAGCAACCTTGTCAGGAGCCCAAAGCGGCTGGCTGGGTGGGCATATGGCGGACGCATGGGCAACGAGCCCTGGCCGTCGCTCGATGGGTACGATTATCGCGGCGGCGGTTGGATACAAACCACAGGGCGCTACGCTGTTGAGAAATACTGCAAGCGTCTGGGCGTCGCGCCGCACCCAGGCATTCTCGATGATTTTGTGACCACGCTGCGCTTTGCGTGCATGGAATGGAAAGAATCCGGCTGTCAGACATACGCCTGCGCCAACGACATTTTTAGTGTGTCCAAGATCATCAACACAGGCTCTGCTAAATCAGGCGTGATGCCAAATGGCATGGAACACCGCCGTCACTGGTTCAAGCAGGCCTGGACCGTGTGGGGTGACGAGCGCCGGACTATTCCAGCTGCAACTGGCATCACAGCCAAGACGCTCAAAGAGGCGGGCTCAGAGACCATCTCGACAGCTGACGCTTTGAAGGCTGTGTCCCTCGTGGGCGGCACAGTCTCAGCCGTTACGGGTGCCGCGCGCAATGCGCAGGAGACGGGCGTGGCTGATCCTGGTGTGTCATTTGCGACTCCGCCCGCTGATCCATCTTTGATTGACCAGATGCGTCAGGCGACAGAATCAGCTGATGCTGTGGCGGCATTTGCGACCGCCATGAAAGCAGCCCTGACTGTAGCGACAAGCAATCTGTGGGTGTTTGGACTGTTGTGCGGCGTGGCTGGGTATCTGGCGGCCAGGAAGATCATCGAGAGGAGAGTGGCAGATGCGCGATTGGGTCTCAACGCTGGTAGGGTTCCTGAAGCTCCCTAGCGCTCTTCTGGGCGGAAACTTCAAGCTTTGGCTCTATGGCGGCGTGGCCGTCTTGTTCGGGCTGTGTGTTGGCTACGCCTACATCGAGGGCGGGCGGGCAGAGCGCGCCGCGCAGAGCGCGCGCATTGCGGCGCTCAATCTCAAGATTGCCTCGCTCAATGAGGAGCTGACGCGCCTTGATGTCGAGGAGGACGCCCGCGTGGCGGTTGCTCTGGGGCGTGCGCGCGAGGTTTTTGTCGCTGATCCGTCTGGCAACAAGTGCCGCAAGCTTGACGGTGAGAGCGTCAAGAAGATCAAGGCCATCCTGGGGGGTGCTGGGTGATGAAACACACCAGCAGGCCCCTTGGAGCGCTTTGTATCGCTATCTCACTGGCTGGGTGCGCCGGTCCCGTGACGGATGTTGCTCCGCCAGCAGCCCACCTCATGCGCCCAGCCGATCCATTTCCGCTCGTGCGTCCTGGGGACGATGCACTTGTTGTGCTGGCGGAGGCCGCAGCGTCCCACAATAGGAACGCGCGGAAAATCAGGGGATTGCAGAAGTATATCAAGTTGTTGCGAAAGGGCTAAGGCCCCGCGACGCCAGCAGCGACTGCAATCAGGAGCCCAAGAGAGACCAAGATTACGGCAACTTCAAGGGTTAACTTTCCGAACGCCCCGACGACCGCCGCGAGACCTTGCCGCTCATTGATTTTTTGACGCCGCTGGCCTTTGTGCCGGGCATGGGGGCTGATTTTGACCATTTGTCCTTCCAGCGTGGCTTGACTGTTTCTATGAGGGGTTCTGGTGGCTCTGGTGCGGCCTTGGCCTGCATGGCGCTCTGGTGCAGGGCGTGCTTTTTGCCAGCCCTTTTGGCCTTGGCAATCACAGGCACGTCTTTCTTGGCGGTCTTCTCGCGGTGATGTTTCACGGGAATTGGATTGAGGTTGGTGGGGTGCGTCGAGCCATCCCAGGCGTGGGGGATGGGAGAGTGGTCCCACTGGTAGTGCTGCGCGATCTGCTTTGGCGTCATCTGTTTGGCGCGCTCCCGCTCGATGCAGGCCGCCAGAGCTGGGTCCACCTGACATCTGAGCGCGTCCAGATGCAGCAGGGCTGCGGCCAGCTTCTCAGAGAGTGATGGAGGCTTGCGTTTCATTTGGTATTTTCCAAGCGCATCTCCATGCGCACCAATCGGTCCCCAACCTTGATGGGCGTCACAAGATCAAAATAATGGGCGCCTCTATCAGCGAGCCATTTCTGGCTTTCAAGCCTCTTTTCGTCGCTGACGTCGCAGCACACCAAACGCGCCCTATGAAAGGAGTCTTCCATGAGAGACATAGGTACGTCTGGTGGGAGCTTATCTGCAAACCAACCGACATCATCAGCCTCAAAGGCGGCGTTCCTGCCTCTGACATACTCCGCGACCTTTTCCATCACGCCGTCACTCATGTCCTTGCCTCCTCGTTCGGCAAAATTGACGTCAGCGTCACTGAGATGCCAGCCATGTCGCTCGATACCCACTCCATAGACAGACTTTCGATCAGGCTATCATCCTCGATGACTTTGTGATCCACAAGCAAGTCTGATATTGCTTTTTCCAAGTTCGCCAGATCGCGGCGGCGTTTATCTGGACGCACAGCGCGGATAGTCATCCGCACGAATCCTGGCATAGATTTTGGGCGCTGTACGTTGAGCTTCAGCCCAGCCTCCAGCGCCCATGCCCGATAGCGAGATGTTTTGACCCGCCCGCGTCGCGGGATGTTCGCATAAAGCCCATTCACGGAAGGCGGGAATGGGAGCAAAAATGTCTGCTCCCCAACCAGCATGCGAGGGTCCACGACGTAGCGCGGTTCCGGCTTTGTCATGGCCTGCTCTCACTGTTGTGAATTACGACGAGCTGCGCGTGGTGTTTGTTGCAGCAGTGAAGCGCGCAGAGCTGCTGGGTGCCGTCGTAGCGTCTTCCAGAGCCCCCACACGGCGCTCCAGATCGGAGATACGGCTCCACATCGCACCCATGCCGCCAGCAGTGAAGCTGCGCGCGTCTGCAACCCGCTTCTGCTCCTCGGGTGTACGCCCGAAAATCTGGAGCCGCAGCTTGCGAATGGCGTCTTCCGTAATGTGGGACCTATCCCCGACTGCAATCATGCGCGAGATGCGCAGATCACTCCAGGAGGGGTTGTAGTCACAGATTTTGTTGGTGGCGTCGATTTTCGCATTGTTGGAAATCAACATCGTGACCTGAGCCACTTCGATGTTGGTCAGGTGGGCCGCACGGCCATCCTGCTTTGCTCCATTTGCCATGGTCTTCTTGCTCTCCGTTTTGACAGGCAACGGCCTGTCGTGCCTATGGTTTTCAGCCTGCGTTACTACACTCTGAATGGTGGGAATTTTCCCCCGTTCAGGATCAAGAGCCCCATATCTTTTATCAATCGCGCTCTCGATTTCTTTGTTTGGAACAACAATCGCTGCCCCAAACTCATTTTCTTCCCTCTGCGCACGCGCGGCGGCCAGCTTATCCACGATGGCGTCGCCAACTGAAGTTGAGGCCTTTGCGCTTGTGACAGAGGGGCTAAACCCAAGGCGCACCAAAAACTTGCGCATGTCGGCCCTGAAGTTCAGCACCCCGCGCCCGCTGGCTCTGGTGCTGTAGGGTATGAAGCCTGACTTGTTGGGCCCAGTCACGTGCAGGTAAGGGTGCCGTCCACCAGAGCCATAGTTGACAGCCACCTGCGGCACGCCAAATCGCTCTAGCTCTGAGTCGATAATTTCCATGATCTGATTGGCCATACCCTCACCTCGCCATCTTGTTGATGACGCGCTCCGAGGCCTCGGCTGTGCGCCATGCCTCCAGAATAAGTTCAGCGCGGTTGCGCTGGTCGCTCATCAATTCCCAGGTCTGCTCTGCCACAGCCACATCCTCCATGGCGGCGGCATAGTCATCATGATCTGTTGCAATAGCCTTGCGCATCTCAACGGCGCCATCCGCCTTTCTGAATAGGCGCGCGAAGGCGCGCTTGGCTTTGTATTCAGCCCGGATGCGGTTGGCGCGCGCCAATGCAATCTCTTCTGACGATGTGTGGAGGTACTTAAACGCCATCTCCACGGCATCATCTGTGATGACACTGCGCGTCATGGGGTTGCCTTGGCTGTCATAGCCGACTTGAATGACGCACGCACTGCGCTTGCATCCTCAGGCAAAAGTGCCGCCAGCTCAGCGCCGTACTTCTCTGCAAAACCCTCTTTGTCCTCAGAGGACATAGGTGTGGCAATGGCCTCGATGGCAGCAATCAGCTTGCCGCGTGCTGCCTTGCTCTCGTCGGGTGTGTACTTCTTTGGGTCCTTCTTGCCCTTCTTCGCGCGCTCTGCTGTCTCACTATCCGTGCTGTCTGGCTTGGTGCCATCCAGATCAAAATCGCCTGTTGGGATTTTAAACAGCTGGCGCAAAAATGTCTTCTGGGCGTAGGATTTGACACCATTAAACGTCGTCGCGCCTTCAATGGCAATAAACAGCGTCTCGCACATGCGAGGCTCATAGTATGTGACGTCTCCAACAGAGAGCACGAAGCCGATTTCAAAACGCCCATACAGCTTGTCCTTCCCACCAACAACCATCTGGCGGAAAACCACTTTGGACTGCTCAATGGGGACAATCACAAGGTCTGCATCGACACAGAGACCTCTGACAGCCTCGTATATCTGATCGACGCTGGCGTACATGAAGTTGGCGAATTTGTTCTCTTCCCGCTTCTCGATGGGAGCGATGCCGCTCTTCACACGCTTGATGGCGTCATGAATTTCACGGGGGAACGGTGCGAAGGGAAGATGCTGCGCAGTAACGGCGTCACTTGCAGCTTCAGGCGTTGCGTCTGTCCCAGTCTCTGTCATATGATCCCATCTCTCAGTTGCCGCCTATTGTAGGCACGGTGTTTTTGGTAGTCAAGCCCATCTTTACCGCATTTTTGAAAAACGTATCGCCCCTTTAGTGTCGCGCTTGGCTTTGAGGCTCTTTCCCTTCACCTCGCCAATGTCATCCAGGATTAGACCCTTCAGGGCGTCCTTGGCATCCGTAAAGAGCTTGGCTGGAATTTCGTTTGTGAGGTAGTCCTGTTCAGCGGCAACCCACGCATTGTTCGCGGAAAAGTCCACCTTGCGCAGCAGCCCCGCAGGCATGGGAACAGACACAGCTGGGATATCGACAGGCAACGTGCCATCCTGGACGTGCATCCAGAATTTCTTCACTGCCGCCAGGACCTGGGTCTCATAAAGCGCGTCCCGCTCAATCTCCACCAGCTCCCACTTGTTGGAGCCAACAAAGATACTGATGTGGGCCACAGGGCAATCCTGGCAGGCCATCTGCACAGCCATTTGCGGAGCGTAACGCTGCGTGGTTTCTTCAGTCGAGAAATTATATGGCCCGACGTGTTTCGCGTCCACAACCACGGTGCGTCCGTCTTTGAGCGTTGTTTTGCCGTCGAGCGTCGCCCTCAGGTATGGGATGGCCGGGTGCACGATTTTGGTGTTGTTCCCAGTGATGACGTTGCCAGTTTGGCGGGTATACCAATGCAAATTGAAGCGCTCTGTCCAGATGCCCATTTGGACAGCCAGAACATTCGACAAGTCTTCGGGAGCTTGAAGGCCTCTCTTGACGAGCCAAAGCGTCCTAATTTTTTCATCATCTCCTGAGAGGATGATGTTGGCGTCTGATGCGCCAATGTACTTGCGGCGCTCCTCCAGGTCTTCCTCTGTCAGCCCCAGGATGCGGGACAGGCGCTCGTCGCTCTCTTCGGTTGTGATCTTCATTATGCCTTCACCTCCTTTGAGCCATCAACCCAATCCGGCTCAATGTCGATTTCCATGGTCTCGTCGCGCTTCCATTCGTACCCAGTGTCACGCGACTTGTGCCAGTATTCGAGCACGCGGCGCGGCTCACTGTTCATTGTGGGGCCAGTCGAGCAACACCCCGTGTTGGGTGGGTCTCCGTAATGGAGTGTTTTGTTGTTAATCCTATCGCGCAGCGTCCCAGGCTCTTGATCGACTATGCTAAACTCAATCGCCGCCCTCGACAGGCTGACTTGGAATTTTTCGCCACAGCCCTGACAGGCTATCTTAAACAGCACCGCTTCGTTAGCGTAGATGTTGGGCACAGCGCTTGGAGCGAACGCACCATAACGCGGCACGCCATTTTCATCGTGCCACGATGGGGCCTCAGCGATGCGGCTCGTAATGTCGTCAAATTCGTTGTTCATTTTGGTTCGGCCTCTTTCTCGTCAGTGCCAAAGCTATGCAGGAGCATAGCGCTCGCCAGCGTGTCATCGATGCTGATCAATCCCAGCACGTACATTTGCATCAGCACGTCACACCGCGCCTGAGCGACGCCAAATACATTGCGATATTCGCGCATGGCTTCTGCCATGGCGGCGTGGAGCCGGGCCGCTGTCTCTTGTGGCGTCTCGGAGATAACGTGGCGCGGGCGGCGCGGCGGGGGGTCTGCCATAATCCCTCACGACTGTTGCGATACTGTGGTACAGTGGCACTTTACCATGCTGTGCTGCAGACCGTCAACGGCGCGCGCAGCATCTTGATTTTTCGGCAAATCACGCGTAAAATAAAACTTGACAGAATAGTGACACCACAAACCAGATTCGAGGTCTCCCTGCATGGCCAATACAGCCCGCGCATCCGCCCAATCCAGGGGTGGAAACACACCCAAAGACCGGGTGAAGCTCGCCATGGCCAAGATCAAGCCAGTGCCGCGTCGCCCGCGCCGCTACAATGACGAGGGTGAGCCCATGGACCCAGGCGTGGCCGCAGTTGTTGATGCCCTGAGCATTCGCGCCGTTCGTGACGTATATCCCCGCAACAAAGTAGAGCTGGCGGAGACGCTGGGCGTCTCCAAACAAGCGGTCTCGATGTGGCACAGGATTCCCGTTTTGCACGTTTTGAAAATTGAGCAGGCCATCGGCGTCCCACGGACAACTCAGCGGCCAGATGTTTATGGCCCCTCAAAAGGGGTGACAACACGTGTGCGCGTATCCGCATCAGGAGCGCTGCGTGCTGGACGACACCAAGAGTAGGCTACCCGCGAAAAATACCAATCAGGGGCGCCATGCCCACGCTGTGCGCGGGCCGGATTTTTACCCAACACCGCACGCCTTGACGCGGGCCCTCCTGGCCAATTGCGCACTCCCCAAGCACATCTGGGAGCCCGCCGCTGGGCGTGGCGACATTGCGCAGGTCCTGACCCAGGCCGGGCACGCAGTCACACAGACAGACCTGATCGATTACGGCGCTGGAAACCTCTCCCAGGTCCGTGATTTTATGGCGTTCAAAGACCCATCCGCGCCCTGCATTGTCACCAACCCGCCTTTTAAAGTTGCAGGTGAATTCATCAGGCATGGGCTCGGTCTGTGCGACACCGTCATCACGCTCAACCGGCTCATGTTTCTGGAGGGGAAAGCGCGCTCGGATATTCTCGACACTCACCTCTCAGAGGTCCTGGTGTTCATCGAGCGCCCGCCCATGATGCACCGCTGGAGCCAGGGCCCTGATGGAGCGTGGCGAGAGTGGGAAGGGCCAAAAGCCACGAGCGCCATGCCGTTTGCGTGGTTCATCTTCAGAAAATATCATAACGCAAAAAAACAAGGGACTGCGATGAAACGCATTTCCTGGAAGCCCCACGCCAGAAACGTCTAGCGGTCTTCATGAGGCTATGCGCCACCCCGCAGAATCGGATTGAAGACTTTGATGGCTAGAATCACAACCAAGGGCCCGCGCAGCGCGTGGCCATTCTTTGGCTTTCTCGCAGGCTGCGGCCTGTGGGCTGTCTCCGCGCTGGCAAATTACAAAGCTGGCGTCGCCCTGTCCCCCGATGAGGGTATGCAATACATTTTGGGCGGCGCCAGCCTGTCAGCAGATTTGATGAAAGTAGCAGCGCTTTTTGCGCTTTTTGCGGCGTGCTCCAATCGGCGCTTTGAGGTCGCGCTGATGGCGGGACTGCTGTTTGCCTTGTGCTCAATATGGTCCATGCGCGCGGGGGCTGTTTTTGTCGCTGATATTCTGGCCGCCAACGGGGCTCGCATTGCGCATGCGCGTGCCATTTCAGAGCAGCGTCATGATCTGCTCGACGTCAAGAAGACGCGCGCCGGATTTCTGTCTCAGCAAAATCTCAAAACAGACGTCAAATCCCGCCCCATGCGGGACGCCCTCATTTCCGAGAACAAACGTGTTGCCAGTGAATTCACGGCATTGACGACGGATATCGAGGGTGAAATCCAGAAATTGTCGTCATCGCCGCCAACGCACGGCGACAGCTTTGCTCAAATGATCCGGGATGTTTTTCCAGAGCTGTTTACCGGCAAGAACCAAAACGAGGCGGAGCGCAGCACGTGGATTGTCACAGCGGCATTCTTCGCATTGCTGGTTGAGATTGGCTCCGGTTGCGGGTTTTGGATTATCTCGCATTCGCGCCAGCCCCGCCGCAAGATCGCGCCAGCTGCTGATATGGCGCAATCACCTGGAGCCTCAAAGCAGGCCACTGAGCCTGCGCCACTTGCAATGGCACCACAGAACCAGACAGACAGCAAAACGCCGCCAGCGGGCAACGTCGTTGATCTGCGCGGCAATCCATTGCCGCAGCCAATACCGCAAACGCAATATGCTATTCAGCCGTCATGGGATGTCACGCAATTGCTGAGCGGTCTCTTTGTGGAGAATAAATCCGGGCGCGTGCTGCTGTCTGATGTCGCCGCGCTCGTGAATGGCGCATTGCCACGCAGCAAAAAATTGACCACACCCCATAAAGTCTCGACAATTCTCGTCCCCGCCCTCATGGGGATGGGCTGGGATATCCAGAAGGTTAAAATTGGCGGGAAGATGTATATCGTCGGGATGGATGAGCGGTCCAAAGTATTGCTTCAGGCTCGCCAGCAGTAACGAAGTAAAAAAAATTTTTGATCTACAAATACCAGACTTATCAACGGCCAATTCTTGGATTGTATTTCCATCTCGCTTTTCTGTGGGAAAGCGGCGCTTGTCCAGCGGGCCGACTCGTGGCCTCATCATGGTTTCCTGAGTCGCCATCCTTCTCCAGAAACGCAAACGCCCCGGTCCACACATGACCGGGGCGCTCACACTGAGAGGATTGGCAGGCTAACACCAACCCAAGGCCTGGCCATGATCGATCAATCTCCTCAAGAAGTCAACGCGGCAGGTGGTGCCCGCACAGGTGGCTTTGCGCTGATCGCGCGCGGCTTGCCCTCCCACGACATTGTCGGGTTTGGCCGTCCTGGGACGCCAGCCGACACGGCGCGCGGGTGCCACTCCCATGCAGAGGCCTGGATTGATCTGATCCTCATGGCGGCCTACGCACCCCGTGTGTTCCAGGTGGGTGGTCTCAGCGTCACTCTGGAGCGTGGTGATCTGGTTGCATCAGAACGGTTCCTCGCGGAGAGGTGGAATTGGACATACAAAGCTGTGCGCTGTTTTGTTACAAAGTTACGGGCGCAGCAAATGCTGAAAAGGGGCGCAACAAAGGGCGCGGGGAGGGGCGCAGCAATCGCAGTGCTAAGCATTTGTAATTACGAAGAATTCCAGATGCCTCAGGACGCTGAAGGGCGCAGCAAAGGGCGCAGCAAAGGGCGCAGCAACGTCGATTTTGGGGCGCAAAACCAATTAAGTAATAATAAAATAAATAATACCCCCTATAGTCCCCCACGGGGGGACGAGGCCGAAAATGCTGATTTGCAACTTTCGCTTGATGAGGCTGTAGTTGCACAACTAGACACAAATACAACCAGAACTTCAGCCCAAACCAAGAAGCGCCCAGCCGTTGCGACGGAAACCATCGATGCTGGGTTTGAGGCCTGGGCCCGCGTCGCCAAAGATTTCGCGCTCCCGGCCTGCCGGTCCATCAGCGACAAGCGGCGCCGGGCGATGGCCAGCCGCATCAAGGCCGCTGGGTCCGTCGAGGCCTTCGAAGCGGTTATCCGGCGCGAGGTAGCAGCCAGCCCGTTCCTGAGGGGCAAGCGCCCGCCGCAGCCAGGGCGCCCAGCGTTCATCGCCCATGTCGATTTTGTGCTCCAGCAAGCGAGCTGGGACAAGCTGGTGGATGGATTTTATTCAGGTAAGCGCGGCGCGCCACCCTCAGAGCCCGCGCCGACTTCCACGCCTATGCGTCCAACCCCCACAACACCGCAGGAGCGCGCCGCAGCAGAGCGCGGCATGAGCCTGGAGGACTATCAGGCGCTCGTGGACAAGGCGCGGGCAGAGGGCCGTGTGCGTAAAGCTCCGGTAACGGACGGTAAATTCACCATTGACTTGATCAGCCGCTCTGGCGATGATGTGTTTGGAATCGGGGGACGTCATGAAGACGCTTGAGGATATCTTCCGCGAGGAGCGCGTGACGCTCCGCAGCGACAAGGATCAATACTACTGCACGTGCCCGCACTGCTCGCCAAAACGCCGTCAGCAAAATCAAAAAAAGCCCGTTCTGAAAGTGCGCATTGACGGGCGCGGCGTAAGGTTTTCATGCATGCACTGCTCGTGGCACACAGCACGGTTTTTTGACGAGGGCGAGCGCCGGAATGACAAGCACGCACAGCAGCCTCAGCGAGCCACACGCCAAAGCCCTGCACGCCAGACGCAAAATCTCCAGGGCGACAGCGGAGCGTCTTGGAATCGTGTCGCAGGGGGACGCGATCGGATTCCAGTACCGCCACTCAGGCGCGTTGCTGTTCACGAAGCTGCGGGCCCCGCCAAAGAGGTTCTGGATCGAGCCAGCGGGCGTCGCGTTGTCACTGTGGAATCTGGACTGCTGCCGGGATTTAGATTCGACTGGCGGAACGCTCATCATCACGGAAGGTGAATTCGACGCTGCTTCCTGTGTCGAGGTTGGGTTCCCATGCGTTGTGTCCGTGCCTAATGGCGCCTCTGTGCGCTCAGATGATGGCGATGTAGTCCCCTCGACAGACGCGCAATTTGCGTATCTCTGGAATGCCGCCAAAACCGGGCTTATCCCAGAGCTGCATGTGGCCACCAAAATCATCATTGCGACGGACGGAGATGCACCAGGGCGGGCTCTCGCAGCGGAGCTGGCGTTGCGTCTTGGCGCAGATCGTTGCTACCTGACGCAGTATCCTGAGGGCTGCAAGGATGCCAATGATGTTTTGATCAAATACGACGCAGAGACGCTGCGTCAAATCATAGAAACATCGATTGCGCTCGTTCCAAGTAAGCTGGCCCGGTACTCGGAAATCCCCCTGAGCCACGCACCCAGGGCGCATCTCACAGGGTGGCGCGCGCTCGACGCACACATCAAAATGACGTTCCCGGAATTGATGATTGTCACGGGCAAACCTGGGTCAGGAAAATCCCGCTGGACGCTTGCCCTAGTGTGCCAGATGGCGCGGCTCCATGGCGTGAAGGCTACGTATGTGTCGCTGGAAGATAGCTCTGGACGCCTCCAACGCCATGCCATGCAGTATGCCAAATCATGGGCGGGGGCTGAGGCAGTTTCAAGTCATGGCGAGATACACATACCCATCAAGCGCGGCTCGGAAATCAGCTGGCTCGACGAGCATCTGTTTTTTGTAATCCCCTCGGTTTCTGAGGACGACACGCGCGATCTGGAATGGCTCAAGCAGATCATCTGGGAGGCCTCCTGCCGTCATGGGTGCAGGATCATCGTGCTTGATCCATGGAACGAGCTGGAGCACCTGTGGGATAAGCGCGGCGCCACAGTGGATGAATACATCAATGCGGCCCTGCGTGATCTGAAGCGGATTATGCGCCGCTATGGAATCACGATTATCATCGTCGCGCATCCCGATAAGTCGGCAGGCCGGAACGAGGGCATCGACGACATGACGCTCTATTCGATTTCTGGCGGCGCGGCGTGGAAGAACAAGGCTGACGGCGGCATCATTGTTGGGCGTGATGAGGAAACCACACGCACCATCATAAAGGTGGACAAGCGCAAAGATTGGGATGTTATGGGCTGTCCAGGTCAAGCGGAGCTGGACTTTGACCCAGTGTCTGGGATATACTCGTCACGATGAGTGTCGGCGTTTTACGCAAAACTGGAGGCCAAAATGATCACTGTGCGCGTGGAAGGTGAAGAGGCCCATGGCTGGCGCAAGTATGCATATGCCGCGCTTTCTATTGTGGCGATTTCCATCATAGCCGCTGCGTTTGCTCTCATTGTGCTGGGCCCGCTGGTCTCGATGTATTCCGTTCTGACGCAGTGAACACAATCGCGGTGAGAGGGAGGGGCCACACCGGGCAGGTGGACCCATTCCTGCAACTCCCTCTTGGTAGCGGGTTCCGGCCCGCCGCGATGCCACACGTTTTTGTTGCGGGTGCCTTATGCTGGACGAGCGGGAGCGCGCAACGCGCGCCGTTGGACACACGTACTGCAATGTCTGTAAATTCGAGTTTGGAAATTCTGGGTATCTCTGGTTGCATGTCAAAAACGTCCATGGCGCGCATCAGTACGCGCGATGTGCGGGCATCCCACCAGGGGAAAAGCGATATCAATCCAGTACCCTCTGCAAGAGGGCTGGGGCTGGCATCCTCAAGGACCCAGCACGCCGCGAGAAAATGCGCGTGGTGCTACTGAAGCGCGATGGCAGGCATTGCATCTGGTGCGGGGATAGAATGGAGTGGCCAGAGCCAGCGAGTAAGCACAATCCGCGCTCCATGACGTTTGAACACATCAAGCGCCGCCGCGAGGGCGGCGGAAACAACCGTGAAAATCTGGCACTTGCGTGCTGGCAGTGTAACCACGAGAGGGCCTGAGAGGACATCATGAGCGAAGAGAAAATCTGGACGAATTCTGGACGTGCGTTTTCGAATTCCGACAAGAAGACAGAGCGCCATGCTGACTTTCGCGGCGATGGCGAGGTGACATGCCCTCATTGCCAGAGGCGCGTTTCGTTTTTTGCGGACGTCTGGAACAAGAGCAGCGCTAAGGGCGCGTGGCTGTCGTTCTCATTCAAGCCCAAGGATAAGCAGCCCGTGACTGAGAGTGCTACTGGCGACCCGCGCAGTGACGTCAAGAAGTTCTCAGACTCCATGAATTTTGAGGGCTCAGGCGGGCCAGCTCAGCGCCAGCGCCCTATCACTGATGAGGATATCCCATTTTAATCTTCTGGCCTTTCTACTGGTTCTGATGGTGCATGTAGCGGGCGCCCTTGTTGGGGTCCGCTCCGGCTGTAGGGTCAGACGGCAAGTCGCCAGCCTTGACCATGCGAGCGATGCCGCCCGATAAATCGCGAAGCTCTGCAAAAAGCTGTGTGCGATTGCACCCCTTGCCGAGCGCATCCGGGTTCGCGCTCTCGTATCCATGCCGCAAAATTTTGCACGCGATCTGCTGCACTTCGGCGGCTTCCTCGATCAGATACGCAATACGCTCCGCTTCGGCTGGCGTCAGTCGGTTGAAGTGCTCAGACATTCATGCGGCCTTTCCTCTGTTCGGTGACGGCGTGCATTACGCTCACGGGACGACCGGGTGTTGCGTAGCGCCTTCTTCGTCTGCGCCGGGTGGTCGTTACCCACCAGTGCGTAGAGCAAGGCAAGAAGCCCTCTCCAGGTGCCACCGTCCACACCTACATAGCAAATCACTTGACGAGTGTAAAGACCTGTTGTAAAGATTTGTCCACAAGTAGCACTGACCAAATAGGCGGCAAGTGGGCGAAGCACGCACAGGAAAACTGATCGGGTACGCCCGCGTCTCGACAGAGGAACAGAACCTAGCGATGCAGGAACAGGCGTTGCTCAAGGCTGGCGTGAAACCGCAACACTTGCACGTCGAGAAGGTCTCGGCAGCGAGCGCGAAGCGGCATAAACTTGAGTGGGCGCTGTCAACGCTTCGCGAGGGTGACGTGTTGGTCGTGTGGAAAATGGACCGCATCGCCCGGTCGCTGCTAGACCTGATTGGGCGCATGAAGCAGATTGAAGCGGCTGGCGCACAGTTTCGCAGCCTAACGGAACAGATAGACACGCGCACGCCGGGCGGTCGGTTGATCTTTCATGTGCTCGGAGCGCTGGCAGAATTCGAGCGTGATCTAGTTCGCGAGCGTACACGGGCGGGCGTCAAGAACGCGATGGCCAGCGGGACTAGGTTTGGCGTTGATCCAAAGCTGTCCCCCGCTCAAGTGGCGCAAGCACAGAAAATGCGTGACGCTGGCGTGAGCGCGGGCGAGATTTCGAAGCGTTTCAAGGTGTCGAGGCCCACAATTTATGCGTGGACGGTCGGCAAGAGCAGTCACAAGAGATAGGAGC